>Ga0233397_1000746_pt1 | contig 15898 bp, 17 predicted proteins | sample 35DmetaG_FD_189957 | JGI IMG/M metagenome (GOLD analysis project Ga0233397, IMG submission 189957) | Seawater microbial communities from Monterey Bay, California, United States - 35D | ecosystem: Environmental > Aquatic > Marine > Coastal | place: USA: California | collected 2016-10-20
TTTAAGATAATTTTTAAATTTATTATCAAATTCCCAAACTCTTCTGTTAGTGGTAAAAACTGTTCCAGTCCAATAATCAACTTTCTGATATTTTAAAGCTGAGGAAATAGCTCTCTGTAAAGAAAACGAGGGCATCGCAGGAACTTCAATTGGAAAATAATCGTTTGATGTTCCTTCAGCTCTAATGGCACCTATAGGAAGAATAAAATCACCGATATTAATTCTTTTCTTTAAACCACCACATTTTCCTAAAAACAGAACAGCTTTTGGTTTAATTGAAAACAATAAATCCATCACAGTTGCAGCATTTGGACTACCCATACCAAAATTAATAATTGTTATATTTTGATAAGTTGCAGAGGGCATGTTTTTATCCTTACCATCAACCTTAACTTTATTAAGCTTGGCAAACTCATCAACATATTTTTGAAAGTTTGTAAGTAAAATAAAATTTCCAAAAGAATCCAATTCGATTCCCGTATATCTTGTAATCCAATCTTTTACTATTTCTTTTTTACTTTTCACTACTTTAAAGTTACTTAAAATAAAATTTGCTGTATATTAATATTATTAATTGTTAAAAAAACATAAAAATGAGAAAAAAATTCTTCTATTTAATTTTAGTATTGTTTCCAATAATTTTTTTTTCATTTCACAATTTAAATCAAACGGAAAGAAATTTAAGTTCATTTAAAAAAGGAAATAAACAAGTTCCCTATAATAGAAATACCGAAAACTACACCCCTATTGTTGATTCACATGTACATTTTATGCCCTTTGGAGGAGATGCTATACCTTTTAATGAAGTAATAAATTATTTCAAAAAATCTAAGGTATACTTTGTCAATGTATATGGAATTGGACAAAGAGTCCCAATTGATTCTGATTGTACTTATTACTTAGACTGTCCTGGTGTTCCAGTTTTACCAACAATAAAAAATGACATGATTAATGCCGAAAATTTTATTAAATCAAAACAAAATGATATTCACTTGACACTATCAATGACTTTTCCAGATTTAGCAAATCCTGAAAAAATACTACAAAAAATGAAACTTTTGGATGAAGAATATCCTAATGTTTTTAATTGGATGGGGGAAGTTAATTTGATAAAGCAAGCATTACTAAATAATTTTCATGAACCAGCAGTTATTGAAGATATATCTAAATGGAAAGATTTTATGGAGGAATTGAAAAAACGTAACATACCAATAAATATTCATTCAGATCTTGGAAATAACAATTCCAACACTAAATTTTTATATTTAATGGAGGAAGTTTTAAAAAAATATCCAGAAAATAAGATAGTATGGGCTCATATGGGACTTTCCAAAGAATTATCCAATATGAAGCCCGAAAACCACATCAAAATAATGAAAAGACTTTTGGACAACTATCCTGAACTAATGTTGGATATAACATGGCGAGTTTTAGAGGATAATTATTTTAAAAATCACAGAAAAATCTATGCAAAATTCTTTAATGATTATTCTGAGAGAATTTTACCTGGAACAGATTTTGTAGCATCTTCAAATAAAAATTTCGAATCATATAAAACGGATTTAGAAGTTACTAGTCAAATTCATAAATATTTAAGCGATGAAGCTTTTAAGAATATTGTTTTAGGTAATAATTACTTTAAGTTACTTGACTTAAACTACGAAGCACCAGAAATATTTATCTCAAATTAAATTTTATGAAAAAATGGATAAATAACATAGGGCCTGGACCATTAATTGCTGCAGCATTTATAGGCCCAGGAACAGTTACTTTATGTAGCATTGCTGGTCTTAATTTTGGTTATTCTCTTCTTTGGACATTAGTTCTTTCAATTATAGCAACAATAGTTTTGCAGGAAATGTCTGCCAGGCTAGGAATTATCTCAAGAAAAGGACTCTCAGAGATTATTAGAAATGAAATAAATAATCCGGTTCTTAAGAATCTTATTATTCTGTTAATTTTATTTGCCATTGTCATTGGAAATACTGCATATGAAGCAGGAAATATTAGTGGAGGTGTTTTAGGTCTTGAAGCTGTTTTTGGAATTAAAAATTTTGATGTTTTAAATATCAATATCAATTTTTACAGTGTTGTTTTAGGTGTAATCGCATTTTGTTTATTATTTGTAGGGAATTATAAGATTTTAGAAAAATCATTAATATTTTTAGTAATTCTCATGAGTATTTCTTTTATAATAACTGCTATAATTACTAAGCCAAATATTAGTAAATTATTTGAAGGGTTATTTATACCAAAATTTCCAGAGGGAAGTCTATTAATTATTATTGGATTAATAGGAACAACAGTTGTTCCTTACAATCTTTTTTTACATGCATCATTAGTCAAAGAAAAATGGAGTAAAATAAGTGATTTAAAATCTGCCAGAAATGACACAATTATTGCAATGATATTAGGGGGAATAGTTTCAATGTGCATTGTTATTTCAAGCGCATCATTAAATATTGAAAGTATTGAAAGTGCTGCTGATTTAGCCAAGGGAATTGAACCACTTTTTGGAGTTCATTCTAAATATATTTTGGCAATCGGTTTGTTTTCAGCTGGTATTACAAGTGCCATAACAGCACCACTTGCTGCGTCATATGTTGCAGCTGGATGTTTAGGCTGGTCGTTAAAAATGAAAAGTTTTAAATTCAGAATGGTATGGATGTTTGTTTTATCTATTGGAGTTCTTTCATCGTCATCTGGATATAAATCAATAGAAATTATAAAATTTGCTCAAGTAACAAATGGTGTTTTACTTCCAGTAATTGCAGGTTTATTAATTTGGATAGTAAATAAAGAATCTGTTTTAGGTAAATTCAAAAATTCAAAATGGCAAAACATATTCGGTATTTTAATTTTAATAATTACCTATTTTTTAGGATTAAAAAGTATTCTTAAAGTTTTTGAAGTACTGTAATGAAAAAACTAAAAATAGATATTAATGCAGATGTTGGAGAAGGGATTGGGAATGAGTTAGAATTATTTCCCTTTATATCTTCATGTAGCATAGCATGTGGAGGACATATTGGTAACCAGCAATCAATGAACGCTATTGTTGAATTAGCAAAAAGATTTAAACTTAAAATTGGTGCACATCCATCGTTTGATGATAAAAAAAATTTTGGTAGAAAGATTTTAAAAATAAAAAAAGATAAACTAATTGATTCATTAGAAAGTCAAATCAAATCTCTTATTCAAATTCTCAATAGGAATAAAATAAAACTAAACCACATAAAACCGCACGGGGCACTCTATAATTTAGCTGCTAATGATAAAAAAACAGCTTTAATTATAATAGGATTGGCGAATAAATATAACACTAAGTTATATGTTCCGTATGGCTCATTAATTTCAAAATTAGCTGTAAATGAAGGAATAAGGATTTATAACGAATTATTTATTGACCGAAATTATAATGATGATTTTACATTAGTTAGTAGAAATAATAAAAATGCTTTGATTCAAGATTCTAAAAAAATATTTAATCATGTAAATCAAATTATAAATAAAAAAACAATATTGACAGTTAATAAAAAAAATATTTCTGTTGCATTCGACACCTTATGTATTCACGGAGATAATCCTAAAGCTGTTCAATTAATGAAAAATTTATTTTTAACATTTGAAGAAAATGGATTAAAAATCAACTAAAATTGAAAACTTATAATTTAAAATATAAAAAATTTGGAGAATACTCAATTTTGGTTGAATGGCCACAAATAATTAATGAAAAAATTTTAAACAACATCTTATTATTTAAGTCTGAATTAGACAAAAAAAATAATGTTAAGATCACTTCCTGCAAAACTTCTTATAATTCATTACTTGTTACTTATTCTGATCACAATAATAAAATTTCTGAGTTAAAATCATTTTATAATGAAATTAAAATTTCAAAAAAATTAAAAATTGATAAATGGGAAATTCCAGTTTGTTATGAAACTGAATTTGGAAAAGACTTGAATCTATTAGAAAAAAATTTATCTCTAACTATAAATAAAATCATCTCCATACATTCAGCAAAACAATACACAGTTTATAATATTGGTTTTCTTCCTGGATTTTTATACCTAGGTGGAATGGATGAAAGAATTTTTCATCCAAGAAAAGAAAAACCTGCAATGAATGTAGAAAAAGGATCCGTTGGTATTGGGGGTTCACAAACTGGAATTTATCCAAATAATAGTCCTGGTGGATGGCAAATAATAGGAAAAACACCTATTGATTTGTTTGATATAAATAGAAATAATCCTTGCCTTGTTAAGCCAGGAGATAAGATAAGTTTTCATTCAATTTCAAAAAAAGAATTTCAATTGATAACTGTTCAAGAAAAATCTGGAATTTATAAATTAAAAAAAAACAATAAATGATTGAAGTAATCAAACCTGGTTTATATTCATCAATTCAGGATAAGGGAAGGTTTGGTTTTGAAAATTATGGTGTGCCTATCTCAGGCTCAATGGATCAATTTTCTTCAATACTTTCAAATAAAATAATCAGTAATAATGATAATGATGCTGTCATGGAAATAACCATGATTGGACCTACTTTAAAATTTAAAACTGAAACAACTATTAGCATAACAGGAGCAGATATGAGTCCCTTGTTAAACGGAGAAAATATAAATTTATTTAAGCCACATATAATTAAAAATGGAGATATTCTTTCATTTGGAAAATTAAAGTGTGGATTAAGATGTTATTTAAGTGTTTTAAATGGATTTAAAACAAAAAAAATAATGAATAGTAGAAGTATGTACGCAAATATTACTAAGGAGTTTAGAATTTCAAAAGGAGACATATTAAATTTAGAATCTAAAATAAATTCAAACAATACAATCTCGTTAAATGATTTTGAATACGAAAATCATTTTAAAGGGCCCTTCATTGAAGTTTACAAAGGGCCAGAATATGAAAAGCTGTCCATCAAACAACAAACAAACTTATTTAATAAAAAATTTACTGTTTCAAACAAAAATAACAGAATGGCCTACCAAATGAATGAAGCCATTGAAAATAATCTGGATTCTATCATAACATCGCTGGTAATGCAAGGAACAGTACAACTTACGCCCTCTGGAGAAATAATTGTATTAATGAGAGATAATCAAACATGTGGAGGGTATCCTAGAATTTTACAGCTTAATGAGAGTTCAATTAATAAATTATCTCAAAAACACATGAATGATAGAATAATATTTAAATTAATTTAATCATTATAAGATTATTTAAGCTTTGTTATTTTTTTTTTCTAACTTTCTTAGAATTATAAAATCTACTTATGAAAAAAATTATATTATTATTTAGTCTATTTGGACTTATTGTTTCTTGCGCGGATACCAAACCATGTGATGAACCTACAAATGGTTTTATCACTGGAACAAATCAAACAGTGATGCTTGGAAGTGAAGCTACTGTAGAAGTGTTTAAAACAATTGATAAAGCTTGGTTAGAAAGAGATTACTACACATTAAAAGCACATCTTTCCGACGAAGGAATATACAGACATGCTGATGGTAGCATTTCTAATAACGGAGACGAATTTATTGCTTCAATTGAAAAAGATTATCAAGACACCATTGACAAAGGTGAAAAATGGGGTTGGACAACTAACTTTGCATTTGCTGCAAAACCAAGTGCTTCAGATGATCCAGCTAATACAAATACTAATGGAGAATGGATTTGTGCCAGATTTACCTCAGAAACAGCTGTTTATGATGAGTGGTATCAAATTGTTGATGGTAAATTAGTTGATTGGACATCATCTAAAAGAGAAATAAAAAAATAAAATTAAAATCATGAAAAAAATATTTTTACTTATACTAATTGTTACATTAACAAGTTGCACCAATACTGGAGTCATAGTGACTTTTGATGATGAAAAATCAAATGCTATTAGAACACATTATGAAAATTATCTTAATAACGATATGGACGGACTTAAGTCACTATGGGCATCAGATTTAGAAGTTTTCTTGAACAGTACAGAAGCTATCAGTACTGATGAACTTGTTGTTTTATTACAAGCTCAACATGCTACTTTTGATCCAATTACTATGTCTTGGGGTCAGAATGAACAAGAAGATATTGGACAATGGGTTGAAACTACTACCTACCCTGCTGGACCTGCTAATGATGCGGTTACCGTTACCCAAACTTGGTTTAATTGGAATGCTACTAGTAAGTTAACTGGTGAGACTATTAATCTACCTGCTCATATTAGTTTTCTTTGGAACGAGGATGGAAAGATTGCTCAAGAATTTCACAATTATGATACAGGCGAAATGACCGCTGCCATTGAAGCAGTTCAAGCTGCCTCAGCCTCTGAATAATTTTCTGTTCAAATAATATTACTATTAAAAGCCCTAACCTTTAGGGCTTTTTAAGTATTAATTCTTATTTAAAATGAAGTTTTGAAATTTTTCCATCCCCAGCTGCATAAGCAGTAATTTCGTCCAAAAATCTTATGGTATAAAAACTCTCGTCACTTACATGTTCCCATGTATTTCCTCTGTCATTTGAAATGTCTATTCCATCAAAACCAACGGCTACCAGAGAATTTCCCCTGCTGTTTGGAAAATACTGAACACAGCTTCTATATCCTGGATCTTTGTTATTAGCAACTACTTTCCAAGTATTTCCTCCGTTACTTGTAATAATTTTATTAGACGTATTTTTTGAAGGTTTAGTGTAATCCCCACCAATGGCGAACCCATTATATTCATCATAAAAATCAATACTAAAAATTCCCGTTGTTGATTCTCCTTGAACAATCGGCGTATCGATTATTTTCCAACTTTTTCCTTTATCATCCGAAAAATATATTCTACTATTGACTCCTCCACTTGCCAGCCAAACTTTATTGTTAACTATAGAAATATTTGTATCACTAGCAGCAAAAAAACCTTCGTTAGTCAAAGGTTCATTAAATAAGTTACAATCTAATTTATTCCAGTTATCACCTCCATCTCTTGTAATTAAAACACTGATACATCCGTTCAAATAATCTCCGACTGCTAATCCCTCCTTTTCATTCCAAAAATCTATAGAGTCATAAAAAACCTTATCATTTTTTTCTCTGTAGACAACCTTTCCGTTTTTAAAAAGTAGTGCAGGATTTCCAATGGTTATTGTGAATATATTTTTATTGTATACTGCTAAAGATCTGACATTAGGGTTTAAAATAGAGTCAATTTTTGATCTGTATTGAACCACGTTAATTAAATCTGTTTTATCATTACTAAATGAATATATTTCACCCACAGATGAGGCATTATAAATCATATTATCGCTAATTTCCAGAGCTCTAATATTCAAAGTTGAATCTAATAATACATGTTTAATATCTACTTTTGAAAACTTTATGGGAATCTTTAAATAATTAGTCTGACAACCATTTAATATACTTAGTGAAATTATCAGGAAAAAAAATTTAATTAAAAGAATTTGTTTTGAAAACACATTAATCAGTTTTATATTTAAATTTAAGATAATAAACCCAATAGTAATAAATGAATAAAATTTTAAAAATATTACTAATTTTTACTGTAATTAGTTCTTTAGGATGTAAAGAAAATACTAAAAAACCTAGAATTGCTATAGCAGGATTAGCTATAGAATCAAGTACTTTTTCCCCAGCTAAAACAGTTGAAGAAGATTTTAAAGCCAGAGTTGGTACAGATGTTTTTACCTTTTATCCATTTTTATCTAAAGATTCAATTAATAGAAATAAAGCTGAATGGATACCAACAATTAGAGGACATGCCCTTCCTGGGGGTATTGTTACAAAAGAAGCCTACGAATCTCTTGTAAATAAAACCTTAACAATGCTTAAAAAGAATATGCCATATGATGGATTATTCTTTGATATTCATGGAGCAATGAGTGTAGAAGAAATTGATGATCCAGAGGGAGATTTTATTAAGAAAATTAGAAATGTTATTGGTTATGAAACTTTAATTTCAACATCGATGGATCTTCACGGAAATGTTTCTGTTAAACTAGCAGAAGAAACTGATTTAATAACTTGTTATAGAATGGCTCCCCACGAAGATGCCTTAGAATCTAAAAAAAGAGCGGTCGAAAACCTTTTAGAGAGATTAGAATCAAAAAAAGGCAAACCACTTTACAAAGCTAGAATTGAAGTTCCAATTTTATTACCAGGGGAAAAAACTAGTACTAGAATTGAGCCTGGAAAAAGCTTATATGCAAAAGTAAATCCTATAACTAAAAGTCCTGGAATAATAGATGCAGGAATTTGGCTGGGATATCCTTGGGCAGATGAGCCAAGAAATCATGGGGTGATAATGGTAACAGGTGATAATAAAAACGCTGTAGGTCAAGCGGCAGAATATCTAGCGGAAAGTTTTTGGAATGTCAAAGATGAATTTGAATTTGTGGCCCCTGTTGCTTCATTGGATGAAAGCCTAAATTTAGCATTAAAAAGTAAAGAAATTCCTTATATCATTAGTGATATGGGAGACAACCCAACTGCCGGAGGAGCTGGAGATGTAACATGGACATTAAGAGAACTACTTAAAAGAGAGGAGTTCATAAACAATAATGGTCCAAGTGTAATTTACGCTTCTATCCCTGGTCCTGAGCTTACCAAAAAGGCTGTTGAAATTGGTGTTGGTAACGAAGTTGAGGCGCTTGTGGGTGCACAAATTGATAATCGTTACTCCCCTCCCATCAAAATCAAAGGAAAAATTACAGCCATCAAACATGGTGATAAATACGCTGAAACAGAAGTTGTGGTGCAATCTGGAAGTATTAAAATAATTGTCACAAAAAAAAGAAAACCATACCACAAGCTATCAGACTTTACAGAACTAAATATCAATCCCAATGAATCCGATATTATAATTGTAAAAATCGGCTATTTGGTTCCTGAGCTTTACAATATCAATAAAGGTTGGACTATGGCCTTAACACCTGGTGGAGTTGATCAAGATTTAGATAGATTAGATTATAAAAGAATAAAACGACCTATGTTTCCATTGGATGATTTTGAAAACAAACCTGATTTGAGTTCAAAACTAATAGAAATTTCAAATAAAAATTAATTTAAATATCTAAACTAAATAATTTTAAAAAACACAGGATAGATTTACAAGTCATACTATTTAACTCCGTTCATATATCAACTAGGATGTTAATGTCTTGAATTAATCTTGAAATTTCGTTTTCAACAGTCCCATCGTATATACCACGAATTTGTTTGTTAGTGTCAACCAAAATAAAATTAGGGGTGTGAATGAAATCTTGTAGACCTCCATCCCCTTGATCTAATACAGCAAAATAACTTTTTCTAGCTAATTCATAAATATGTTTTTTTGATCCGGTAGTAATATTCCATTTACTATCGATTACACCCTTTTCAATAGCATATTTTTTGAGAACCTCTACATTATCAATTTCTGGTGTAACAGACATTGATAACAACATTACATCATTATTTTTTATAAATTCTTCCTGAACTAATAACATATTATTTGTCATGATGGGACAAATGCTAGGACAACTTGTAAAAAAGAAATCAACTACATAAATTTTGTTTTCATAATCTTTTGAACTAATCTTAATTCCATTTTGATTAATTAAATTAAAATCTTTAACTCGGTGATTATCACTAACATTTCTAATACTTTTATCAACCAATTTTGGATTAAAATCTGAGGGGTTATAGATTGGAAGTTGTTTTGTTGAAACTTCATCGCAGGAAATAAAAACAAATAATAATAAAAAAATTAGCTTAATTCTAAACATTATTTGCAATAGAAATTGAATTACTGGCTAAAAACTCTTTTGCCTCAGAAATTTCTGGACGTGAACTATTTGTGTCTGCGCTTAACTTAACTAATTGATCGAAATAATAAACTGCTAATTTAATATTATTAAGTTTTTCAGCTGCTTTAGCTGCTCCATATATGCCATTAAATCTATTTGGGTGACCTTTTAAATTTTCTTCATATGATTCCAGAGCTTGTTTAGGTTTATTCAATGCTAAATAAAGGTCAGCTAAAAGTTCATCTGCTGGAATAATTTCACCAGGTGTAACAGCTGCTTTCGAGGTCTTACTCTCTAAATTGGATGCTAGTTTCATATACTCAATCGCTTTATTAGAATTTCCTTTGGAATATTCAATCCATCCTTTTACTGCTTCAATTTGAATTGTAACTTGACCACTTTCATAAGAGTTTTTGGCTTCATTTAATTTATCACGAAGAATAATCAAAGATTTTAATTCTTTCTCTGCAGCATTACTATTCCCAGTATTTGAAAAACCTAATGCTCTAGAAAAATGAAGCATTGCTTTTGGCCAATGTGCTTTATCCCAATCTAATTTAGTTTTGGGAAGTTCCAGCTGAGTAGCTAATTCCCAGTTTTTATTTTCTATTGCTAATCTAGATGGTACTGCAATTAAAGCATATGCTGAGGCAAAGTGATCAGCAGGAAAAACTTCTTTTATATTTTTCATTTTATTCATTTCTGCTTGTGCTTTTACATTATCTCCAAGCTGAAGGTATGCATAAACCAGATAGTCTAAAGCGTGTATTTCACTAACCCAATTTGCATTAGGATTTACGGATTCTGCATAGCATACTGCAGAATCAGCGGAATCAATATTAGATTTAATTGATTCATTCCACAAACCTAATCTTGTAAATATATGAGAGGGCATATGCTGTGCATGTGCTGATGAAGGAGCAATTACTGCATATTTACGTGCAGTTGTTAAAGCCATATGAGCTAGTTCCGGTGAATCGTAATTATGTATTATATAATGAGCAATTCCAGGATGATTAGGATATTTTTCAAATAACTTTTCTAGTATTTTTCCTGATTTTTTTTGTTTACTGTAAGTTTTATCATTTAGATTTGCGGTGGCAAGCACAGAAAGGGAGTAAAAAACTGCTGTTTCAACATCATCGGGATACTTTATATATAATTCTTCCATTTTACTTTCGTAATTCAACTTTCTGGTTTGGGTGTCTAAATTTTGCCAATCTTTAAAATAAATACTAACAGCATCTATATAATCTTTTTCTTTTTCATTGTTTGGAGTTAATGTTTTAGCAACTTTTAAAAGTTCTTCTCCGCGCTTAAGCGATTTTGGATTTTGTTTAAAGGATAATGGATGATTTAAAATACTCATCGCTGCTCCCCAATATGCCATTAAACATTCTGAATCTTTATCTAAAATACTTACAAATGCTTTTTCTGCTTCAGCATATTCGAAAGAGTGAATTAAAGTTAATCCTAAGTCAAAGGTTTCTCTCAAATCATACCTGCATGAAAGGGAAAAACTAACTTCACCAAAATTAGGATCACCACAGAGTAATAAGTCCCCTCGATTTAATTCTAAATTTGCAAAAGTTGGTGATTCTAAAGAGCTTATTTTTTTGTTATTACAAGATGAAAAACTTATAAAAATGAAAAAAAGCAGTATTAATTTACCAAAACGAGTCATGATTTTTAATTTTAAAATGATATTTTGAAATTTTATCTCAATTATAAAATTAAAAAAAAAACTTATTTGATTCCATCAATTATTGAACTTTCAATAAAAAAATAGAGATTTTAAAATATCTAAGATTTTTTTTTGAATGAAATGAATAAGAATTCCTGAAAAGTATTGAAAGGAGTTAAGTGACTTGTAATAAAAGAATTAATCAAGGTAAAATGATTTTTAAATTCTTTAATGAGAGATTCTTTGCTATACCTAGTTACATCTAAACCGCTACACTTCATAGGACCATTTAATGAAAACGTTGCTAAAATTAATTTTCCGTTAGTTGAGATGTTGTTGCTTGTTAATGAAATGTAATTTTTAATATGTTTTTTACTAGTTAAAAAATGAAAAGCAGCTCTGTCGTGCCATAAATCATATTTTTTTGTTGGAACAAATTCATTAACATCTGAAACAATCCAATTAATAATTGATGATTTTTTTCCAAGTCTTCGTTTAGCTTTTTTAATGGCACAGACCGAAATATCCAATACATCAATATTAGTGAAACCCAATTCAATTAAATTATCCACTAATCGACTTTCGCCAGCTCCAACATCAATTATATTAGCATTTAAGTTAAGGTTTAAAGATTTAATTAATTCTATTGAATCTGTTGGGTATTTTTGAAACCAGCTAACTTCATTTTCACTTTTTTTAGAATGAACATTTTCCCAATACTGCTCTTTATTATTATTAAACATGTTTAAAAATAGAAATAATAATTGTTTATAAAAGTTTATATATTATTTAATTTGTGTTACATTCGCGTGAAATTTATTAAATATATATTATGAAAAACGGAATTGTAAAATTCTTTAACGGATCAAAAGGTTATGGTTTTATCAAAGAAGAAGGTGTTGAAAAAGACCACTTTGTACATGTATCAGGACTTATTGACAGAATCGATGAAAATGACAAAGTTGAATTCGAACTTGAAGAAGGTCCTAAGGGAATGAGTGCTATTAATGTAAAAAAAGTAGACTAAGTCTATTACATTTCACTTAAATCTAGTTTAGAAATTAATTTCTGAACACTTAACTCGGCTATTCCATATAAATGGAGAAATTTAATAGGAGCAGTATGTTTCTTATTACTCGCTCTTATTTATTTGATTTAGCCGTTTTTTTATTTAACATTAATTAAGCTGTAATGTGCTGTAGCAATCAGCCCACCAAGTGCAGGTCCTACCAAATAATACCAGAGATAATATTTCGAAACTCCATCACCAATAAAAAGGTGGCTTAAAGTTACACCAACAGATGTGGCAGGATTAAAAACTCCTCCAGAAGTTTGTATTGATGAAAACAAGCCAACCATAATAGTTGCCCCTAAAACCAGTCCATAAAAAGTATTATTCTTTAATTTTGGATGAGAAGTAACGGTTAAAAAAGCGTAAACATACAAGTAAGTAAATAAGACCTCATATCCAAGAATTTGATAAACGGTTGCTGATAGATTTGGCTGAACTTCCATTGTTACAGAGGTAAGAAAAAAAACAGCTGAACCTGCTAATACAGCGCCTAGTATTTGAAAAATTATATAATTTATAGAATCCAAAAGAGAAATTTCTTTTCTAAAAAGCATAGCCAGAGTAACAATAGGATTATAGTGAGCTCCAGAAACATGAAAGCCTAGATAAATTAAGACCATTAATCCAAATCCAATAGCTAAAGGATTGCCGTTAATTCCGATTATTAAAACCAAGAAAAAAGTTCCAAAAAGTTCTGTTAAGTAGTTTTTCATAATAATAAAAATATAAAATATTTAAATATTTGATTCAATTTTTTTTGTAACCAAATAAACTCCAGTAAAAATTAGAAGCATTCCTATGACATTAATGATTGTTAGTGAATCATTTTCTGTTGTTAGTGCATAAACTATACCTACAATAGGCTGAAAGTAAACAAACGAACTTACAGTTGAAGCTTTCAATGTTGATAAAGCATAGGCGTTCAGTAAATAGGTGAAAAAAGTAGTACCTACCACCACATATATCATTGGAAGTACGGCTTGTTTAAGAGGTAAATTTACCCAATCTACAGATGAGAATTCCTGTACAGTAATTGGAAAATTCATTATAAATCCAAATAAAAACAACCATCTAAAAAGTGTAATAATATTATATTTTTCAACAAGCGGTTTAACAAAAATTAAATACAGCCCATAAGTTGAAGAATTTAAAACAAACAGTAAATTTCCAAGCGGAATGTTAGGTGCATTATATCCAGAGACAGGACTATAGAGTATTAAAATTAGAGCTCCAAAAAAACCTGCAGAAATTCCAAGCATTTTAATTAAGCTGACTTTTTCTTTTAAAATAATAACTGAAAAAGAAAAAACAAGAATGGGAACAACGGTAATCAAAACAGAACTATTAATTGGCGTTGACAATTCTAATCCTTTAAAAAAAGCAAGCATATTAATAACCATCCCTAAAAACGAACATAAAAGAATTCTTGGCCAATCCTTTCTGTCTATTTTTTGATTTTTAAAAAAAAGACTTAAAATCCAAAACAATATAGCAGCCCCTAGAACCCTTAAAAATATGAAGCCAAAAGGTTGAATGTAAGTTGGCATTACATTTTTGGCAATTGTATGATTAAAACCATAGATTAATGTTGCTACAAGTGCAGCAAATAATCCTAAAGTTCTTTTATTCATTTAACATATATTTACAATTAAATTATCGCAAACTTAAGCCTATTAATTATAATATAAATGAAAAATAATTTTATTAATTATTGTCTTTTTTTCTTTCTTTTTTTCACTTCCTGTCAGTTTAATAATTATGAAACTATTGATAAGAACATTCGTTTTCGTCAACAGATAAAGACTGGAGAATTTTTAAAACTATCAAAAGGATATACTTACTATGAAATAAAAAACAAGGAAGCTAAAAACACTCTAATTTTTATCCATGGTTTTTCAGTCCCCTCATATATTTGGGACGACACTTTCAAATCCGCAAGCAAAAGAGGATATAAAACAGTAAGATTAGATTTATATGGCAGAGGTTATTCTTCCAACTTGGATTCAGATTATACAGATGAACTTTTTGCTAACCAAGTAATCGAGCTAATGAACGAACTAAAAATTGAAAGAGCTACTTTCTTAGGGTTATCAAATGGAGGAAGAGTAATTTCAAAAATTGCTTATTTAAAACCTGAACTTATCCAAAAATTGGTATATGTTTCATCCTCTAGTTTTCAAGAGCATAAACCCATGAATGATACATCGGTTAGTGGAAAGGAAATTAATGATTTCATTAAAAATAATTATCCATCAATTTCAAAGGGTCAAATGCTAGATTTTAAATATCCACAAAATTTTAAAGGTTGGGATGATAAGTATGAACAATTATTACAATACGAAGGCTTTGCAAGAGCGCTCATATCAACAAGAAAGAACCACATTAATTTAGATTTAGAGAATAAATTCATAAACGATTCTAACATTCCACTATATACTATATGGGGAGATAGTGACTCTGCTGTTGTTTATAATAATTTCAAAAACAAGTTAAATAAATTAATGCCTAGAAGAATTGAATACTTTATTTCAAATTCCGGTCATCTGCCAAATATGGAAAATTCTGTAGAATTTGAAGATATACTTTACAATAAAATTTTAAAAGAAAATTAATTTATATATTAACTTTTTTAAAAAGAATTATAATAATATGAAAAACATCCTTTTAATTAATTTATCACTCTTTTTGAGTTTTACAATTTTTTCTCAAACTTTTAATACGACATTTAATAATCAAAATTCGCAATTTCAAAAAATAATTAAAGATGTCACTTATTTTAAGGTGGATCAAAGTACCGAAATTGATGGTAGTCGATATTATTATAAAAAACCTCAAGAGGCTGTAATTAATTTAATTGATGGTTACCAACCAATAAGAATGAAAGCCAATTATAATATAATTGATGAAACAATAGAGGTTGAATCTGATAAAAAAATACTAAACATTAAGCCCGGAAAGGTAAATTTCATTGCCTTTAAGGATGCTAATTTTATTGTATTTCAAGGAAACTTTTACAAAGAAATAACAAAAAATAGTAATTTTTCTCTAATTAGAGCAGTCATATTAAAGATGATCGAACCAGAGTATAAAGTAGGAATCGTTGAAAAACCTAATCTTAGATTTAAAAGAGACGACGAAATCTACATACAACAAGGTGAGAAGAAAAGAATGATTAAGATTAGTAAAAAATCTATCATTTTACTATTTGATAATTCCAAAGCATCTCATGTAAAGAAATTTATGAAATCAAATAAAATATCTATAAGAAAAGATGCAGATTTAAAATTATTATTTGATAATTTTAAAAATGATTTAAAAGATATCAGGTGATTGAATGGCACAAAAAATATG
>Ga0233397_1000747_pt1 | contig 15895 bp, 15 predicted proteins | sample 35DmetaG_FD_189957 | JGI IMG/M metagenome (GOLD analysis project Ga0233397, IMG submission 189957) | Seawater microbial communities from Monterey Bay, California, United States - 35D | ecosystem: Environmental > Aquatic > Marine > Coastal | place: USA: California | collected 2016-10-20
CCATTAGTACAACCTTATTAACTTTTTTGAAAAAAGGAGATCATGTTTTAATTCAGCAAGTAATCTATGGTGGTACTTATAATTTTATTGCTAAAGAATTCGAAAAATATGGAATAGAGTACACTTATACAGAATCTGACAAGTTTGAGGATTTTGAACCTCTACTCAAATCAAATACTAAAATTATTTATATCGAAACTCCCTCGAATCCCTTATTGGGAATTACAGATTTAAAGGCTATATCTAATTTGGCAAAAAAGAAGGGTATTGTTACTATGATAGACAATACATTTGCTTCACCAATTAACCAGACTCCTGCAGATTTTGGAATAGATATTATGATCCATTCTGCAACTAAATATATGGGAGGGCATTCAGATATCTCAGCAGGTGCAGTAGCAACCTCCAAAGAATATATAGAATTAATTTGGGAAACTGGAATTAATCTTGGAGGAAATTTAAGTGATTTTACTGTATGGATGTTAGAAAGAAGTTTAAAAACCTTAAACTTAAGAGTTAAAGAGCAAACAAAAAATGCCCAAGTTTTAGCAGAATATTTAGAGGGAAATCAATGGATAGAGAAAGTTAATTATCCAGGGTTAAAAAGTCATCCAAAACACGCAATTGCAGCCTCTCAAATGCATGGATTTGGGGCAATGATGTCTTTTGAGCTGGTTGAGGGTATTGATGCTATGGAATTTCAGAATTCATTACAATTTATTAAGCCTTCACTGAGTTTGGCAGGAGTAGAAAGTACAATATTGAGTCCTGCTCAAACCACCCATGCTCTTTTGAGTGAACAACAAAGGCTTGATCGTGGTATATCTGATAGATTAATTCGTTTTTCAGTGGGTATAGAAGAACCAGAAGACTTAATAGCAGATATTGAACAAGCGCTTTTTAAAATAAATAAAGTACACTTATGAAATTAGATATATTAGCATTTGGAGCTCATCCAGATGATGTTGAATTAGGTGCTGCGGCCACAATTGCTAAAGAAGTTTCTTTAGGAAAAAAAGTTGGTATTATAGACCTTACTCAAGGTGAACTTGGTACTCGTGGATCTAAAGAATTAAGAAAAATTGAAGCTTCAAAAGCTGCAAAAATTTTGGGAGTAACACTAAGAGAAAATTTAAAATTTGCTGATGGTTTTTTTGTAAACGATAAACAACACCAATTAGAAGTTATCAAATTAATTCGAAAATATAAACCCGAAATTGTATTGTGTAATGCAGTTAATGATAGACATGTTGACCATGGAAAAGGAAGTAAATTAGTTTCTGACGCCTGCTTTTTAAGTGGTTTAGAAAAGATTAAAACTGAACTAAATGGTCTTACACAGAAAAAATGGAGACCTAAATTAGTTTATCATTATTTACAATGGAATAATTCAGAGCCAGATTTTGTCGTGGATATTAGTGACTTTATAGATATAAAAATGGATGCAGTATTGGCATATAGTTCTCAATTTTATGATCCAAATAGTAAAGAGTCAGATACGCCTATTAGCTCAAAAAACTTTTCAGACAGTATACATTATAGGGCTAAAGAGTTAGGAAGATTAATTGGTGTAGAGCATGCAGAAGGTTTCACAGTAGAACGCTATGTAGCAGTTACATCTTTGGATAAATTAATATAATTTTTTCTTTTCATAGATTTAAAAATAAATTATATTTGCACCCGCTTTAATATTGATTCAAAATTGAATGTTTCAGTATAAAAGTTAAATGGTAGTTGTAGCTCAGTTGGTTAGAGCATCGGTTTGTGGTACCGAGGGTCGTGGGTTCGAATCCCATCTTCTACCCAAAATTCAAAGCCTTTTCATTAATGAAAAGGCTTTTTTTGTTTTAATTACTTTTTAGTGTGAGTTTTTCTTTCAAACTTTCTGAGGTGTATGATTCGTTATTTTTAATTAACTCTTCAGGTGTACCTTCAAATATTAATTGCCCTCCTTTTTTTCCTCCCTCTAAACCTAAATCAATGATGTAATCTGCACATTTTATCAATTCAATATTATGCTCTATAACTATAATTGAGTGTCCTTTATCTAATAATGCATTAAAAGAAGCTAAAAGTTTTTTAATGTCATGAAAATGAAGTCCAGTTGTTGGTTCGTCAAAGATAAATAATGCTTTATCTTTAGTATTTCCTTTTGCTAGGAAAGAAGCCAATTTTATTCTTTGTGCTTCACCACCAGATAAAGTAGAGGATGATTGACCCAATTGAACATAACCTAATCCAACGTCTTGAAGTGGTTTTAATTTGTTTGCAATTTTTGTTTGTTCATTTTCGATGAAAAAAGCTACTCCATCATCAATTGTAAAATTTAAAATGTCATCAATATTTTTCCCTGCATAACAAACTTCAAGTACCTCTTTTTTAAATCGCTTTCCTTTACAGTCATCACATTGTAAATGAACATCAGCCATAAACTGCATTTCAATAGTTACCACTCCTTCACCTTTACAAACTTCACATCTACCACCATCTACATTAAACGAAAAATGTTTTGGTTTGTAATTTCTAATCTTTGATATTTTTTGAGAGGATAGTAGTCCTCTTATGTCATCATAAGCCTTTATATAAGTAACAGGATTTGATCTAGAAGAACGTCCAATAGGATTCTGATCAATAAATTCAATAGTTTTTATTTGACCAAAATTTCCAATTACATCTGTATGTTGCCCAATTTTCTCTCCATATCCTATAATTTTTTTTTGTAGTGCAGGATATAAGATTTTTTTCACAAGAGTACTTTTTCCACTTCCAGAAACTCCAGTAATTACAGTTAAACTATCCAAAGGAAATTTTACATCAATATTTTTTAAGTTATTTTCTCTTGCACCAATTATTTGAATATAGTTTTTTAAATTTCTTCTTCTTTTTGGAATTTCAATTACAAACTTTTCTGTTAAATACTTTGCAGTTAATGAATCAGATTTTAAGATATCATTATATTCACCTTCTGCTACTATTTTACCTCCAAAAGTTCCAGCTTCAGGTCCTATATCAATGATATAATCTGCAGCTTTCATAATATCCTCATCGTGTTCAACAACAATGACAGTGTTTCCTAAATTTCTTAAATCATGTAATACATTTATAAGTTTTTTTGTGTCTTTTGGATGAAGTCCAATACTGGGTTCATCTAAAATATACATAGAGCCTACTAAACTACTTCCCAATGATGTAGCGAGGTTTATCCGCTGACTCTCACCACCAGAAAGGGAATTTGATTTCCTATTTAGTGTTAGGTAATTTAAACCAACATTTTGTAAAAAATCTAAACGATTGTTAATTTCAGTCAATAATCGGTTTCCTATGTTTAGTTCGTACTTATTTAATTTTAGTTGTTTAAAAAATATAGATAATTCATCTAATGGCAAAGTAACAAGTTCTGAGATTGTTTTATTTCCAACTTTTACATAATTAGCTTCTTTACGTAATCTTTTTCCATCACAAGTTGTACAAATTGTCTTACCTCTGTATCTAGACAACATTACTCTATTCTGTATTTTGTAGCTTTTCTCTTCAAGTGCTGAGAAAAAATGATGAATACCATAAAAGCTATTATTACCCTTCCAAACTAAGTTCTTTTGCTGTTCAGTAAGCTCAAACCAAGGTTTGTGGATAGGGATATCAAACTTATAAGCATGGGTAATTAAATCCTCCTTATAATGCTTATATGCATCAGATCTATATGGATAAATAGCATCGTTATATATAGAAATTCCTGTATTTGGAATAACTAAATCTTCATCGATTCCAACAATATCTCCATACCCTTCACAGGTACTACAAGCCCCATATGGATTATTAAAACTAAAGAAATGTGTATTTGGTTCATAAAATAAAATACCATCTAATTCAAACTTATTATTAAATTCAGTTAATGTATTGTTAGACACATCCTGAATCATACAAACTCCATTACCTTCAAAAAAAGCAGTTTGGATTGCATCAGACAAACGATTGTAAAAATCTTCATTATCTCTGACAATAACTCTATCGATAACAAGTTTTAAGTCATTACTGTAATTTTTATCAGTGGGTAAATCATCTATACGATAAATTTGGTCTTCATACTTAACTCGAGCATATCCTTGTTGAGATAAAACTTTTAAAACTGTTTTCAGATCTCTATCTTCATTAATACGAATTGGACTTAGTAATAATAGTTTTGTTTCTTCCTTAAAAGTTTTTATAAAATTTGTTACATCTGTTACGGTATGTTTTTTTACTATTTCACCAGAAATAGGGGAGTAGGTCTTACCAATTCTAGCAAATAATAGTTTTATGTAATCATAAATTTCAGTAGAAGTGCCTACGGTAGATCGAGGATTGGTTGAATTCACCTTTTGTTCTATAGCAATTGCTGGTGCAATTCCTTTAATATAATCTACTTTGGGTTTATGTAGCTTTCCTAAAAATTGACGCGCATAAGAAGACAAGCTTTCTACATATCGTCTTTGTCCTTCAGCGTATAGGGTATCAAAGGCAAGTGTAGATTTTCCTGAGCCTGATAAACCCGTAATGACTACTAGCTTATTTCTTGGAATAACAACATCAATATTCTTTAGATTGTGGAGTTTAGCCCCTTTAATAATGATGTTTTCTCTTGGGCTAACACTTGATAAATCTTTGTTCATATGATTTTAAAGCAAGTTATAAAAATAATAATTTTTTCACTTTTTATGATTTTAATTTGATTTTAATTTGAAAAAATTTAATTAAAAAATATTTTTTATATTTGTTGTATTATCTACTAAACGTATACTTATAGAATAAAATTACTTTTTTAATTTATCGAAAATAACGGAAAGAGAATTCTCTTCCATAAAAGTAATTTTATAATGTATACAAATCTTACCCCAGACAGTACTCTAGTTACAAATTATATTCATGGTTGCGAAGCAAGCCTTGAAGTTCTGATTAAAAAACATAAACAAAGACTTTATAGCTTTATATACAGTAAAGTTCAAGATAGAGAAATAACAGAAGATGTTTTTCAAGATACCTTTATTAAGGTAATCAGAACCTTAAAACTTGGAAATTATAACGAACAAGGTAAGTTTTTGCCTTGGGTAATGCGAATTTCTCACAACTTAATAATCGACCATTTCAGGAAGTCCAATAGGATGCGTTCATTTAAAAATACAGATGATTTTGATATTTTTTCAGTGATAAGTGATGGTTCATTGAATGCTGAAAAACAATTGATTAAAGATCAAGTTTTATCTGATGTTAAAGAACTAATAGAAGAACTTCCTGAAGAGCAAAAAGAAGTTTTAGTTATGAGAATCTACAAGGACATGAGTTTTAAAGAAATTAGTGAAAATACAGGTGTTAGTATTAACACTGCTCTAGGTAGAATGCGGTATGCACTAATTAATTTAAGAAAAATAATAAATGAAAATAAAATAATTTTATTGGATTAACAATAATTATAGAATGCTTCCGTTTTATGTTTTAAAGAACATAACTATATACCGTATGAAGCAACTCTACTCTAAGAAGTCTTCTGATTTTCAGGAGCAACCAAAAAAAGAAACAGTTCAATATTTGATTAATTTTTCCAAATCACTATCAGTTGTAAAAACCATATCAAATATCAAAATTGAATTGAATTTGAATTAAGTTTAAAAAACCTTGACACGAGTCGAGGTTTTTTTTAGCACCTAATTGTTTTTGTAGTACTCACTTAAAATTGTTTTTCTACCAATTGTGCTTGTAATGATGTCATTTTTTAGATCCCATCCTCTAGCTGGTGAAAACTCTCTTCCATACCAAATAATTTGTAAATGTAAATCATTCCATAATGCTCTTGGAAATAGTCTTTTTGCATCTTTTTCGGTTTGAAGTACATTTTTTCCATTAGTTAAATTCCAACGATATAGTAATCTGTGTATATGAGTATCAACAGGAAATGCAGGTACTCCAAATGCTTGGCTCATTACAACACTAGCAGTTTTATGTCCAACCGCTGGGAGCTCCTCAAGTCCCTCAAAAGATTTAGGAACTTTACCATTATATTTTTCAATTAAAATTTTTGACAAACCATAAATACCTTTAGATTTCATTGGAGATAAACCGCATGGTCTTATAATCTGTTTTATTTCTTCAATTGTCATTTTTACCATGTCAAATGGGTTGTCTGCCTTAGCAAATAATAAAGGCGTTATTTTATTAACTCGAACATCTGTACATTGAGCAGAAAGTAGCACTGCAATTAATAGAGTATAAGGATCTTTATGGTCTAATGGAATTGGTATTTCAGGATATAATTTCTGCAATGTTTTAATTACAAACTGCACCTTTTCAGCCTTAGTCATTTTATATATTTTAAAAATATTAGTAATCACAAAGTTACAAAGTAGCATTTAAAATATTATTACTCTTTTGTATCTTTGAAAAATATACAAACAAATATGAATACATTAAAAGTAGGAGATAAAGCTCCAAATTTTGAAATAAAGGATAATCAAGGGATTGTTAGAAAGTTAAGTGATTATAATGGAAAAAAACTTGTTATTTTCTTTTATCCTAAAGCAAGTACTCCAGGATGCACTGCAGAAGCTTGTAACCTCAGAGATCACTATCAAACATTTCAATCCAAAGGGTATGAAATACTTGGTGTAAGTGCAGACTCAGAGAAAAGACAACATAATTTTGCTATAAAAAACGATCTTCCATTCTCTTTGCTAGCTGATGAAAACCATGAGATTATTAATGGTTTTGGAGTTTGGGGTCCTAAAAAATTTATGGGACGAGAGTATGATGGTATTCATAGAACGACTTTTGTAATTGACGGTAATGGAATAATTGAAAATGTAATAACAAAGGTGAAAACAAAGGATCACACATCTCAAATATTATAACTTAGAAATTTATTTCTATTTAAAACTTCATACCAATTCTAAGATTTAAAATCCTTCCAGATAAGTAATTAGGCACACCGAACTGATTCTTCGTGGCTACATCTCTTACCCAAGTATTGGTAATTGAATTTTGAATGTCAAACATATTAAATAATTCTAGACCTGCTGTAAATTCTTTAAATCTACTTAAAAAGCCAGATGAAAACCTCTTGTTAGCATCTGTAAAAACGTATAATATTCCTAAATCTGCTCGTTTGTAATCTCTTAATCTATTTTGGAAATTATAGGGGTCTGCATAGGAAGGAGCTCCTCCTGGAACACCAGAATTATATACTAAATTTAAATAGGCTTTTAAATTTGGTAAGTTTGGTACATAATCCTGAAATAAGATTCCTAATTTAACTCGTTGATCTGAGGGTCTAGCAATGTATCCACGATTGTCAATATTTTCCTCTGTTTTTAATATTCCAAAACTAATCCAACTTTCGTTTCCAGGAACAAATTCACCATTAAGTCTAATATCTATCCCTGTAGCATACCCTTTAGCATTATTATTAGCTTGATATCTTATTCTAACATTATCAACACTATAAGGATTAATATGAGATAAGTTTTTATAATATACTTCTGTGGTTAATTTAAATGGTCTTTCCCAAATAGTAAAACTATAATCACCTCCCAAGACCATGTGAATAGACTTTTGTGCTTTAATATTTGGGATAATTTCTCCATTGAAATTTCGAAGTTCTTTGTAAAATGGTGGTTGAGAATAAACACCACCTGAAACTCTAAACAACATATCTTTTTCCCAATCAGGTTTTATTGCAAATTGAGCTCTTGGGCTTAAAATAAATTGACTAATGGCATTATTTTGGTTCGCATTAACAGACCAAAGATGTCCTCGAAATCCAAGATTCCACCAAACTTTATGATCTCCAATAAAACCTTTTTTACTGTATTGAAAAAAACCAGAAAATCGATTAATATTTAATTTGTTTTCAGCTCTTATATTCTGAAATGGCTCAATTGGTCCTGTGAAAGGAGTATAGGGTTGGTCATTAATAAACCCTAAGTTTAGCGGTCTAATTGAAAAACCAACAGAATCAATAATTTCCCATTCTCTTATCCGGTCTTTAATATTTTCTGATTGATATTTAATTCCAAAATCCAGTTGGTTTTCATTTTTTTTATAAGTTCCCTTTATTTGAACGTTAGATATCAGTGCATCTAAATCATTTCTAGAATGGTTTAATTGAGAACCGATTCCCTCAGAAAAGGTAACATCACCAAACGTTTGTGAACCAATGTTTGAATCTACCTCTCCCAGATTATAGGATGCTGCAATATCAAAATATTCTTCTTCTTGTGTATTAAAAGCACTAATTGTAGTTGTTAGTTCAAGATTATCATTAACTTGATAATTAGCACTAAATGCACTAAATGCAGTAAGATATGTGTCCTTTTCTTGTCCATCATAAAACACAATTAATTCTAAGGGGTCAGAAACAGTTCCAAACCTTGTTCTTCTTGTAACAGGTTGGTAGTCATATTTATTCAAAGAAAAGTTTCCTAAGAAGTTTAAGCTTAATTTTTCAGTAACCGTATATGATAAAAAAGATTGAACGTCTGTAAAACGAGGTTTAAAATTTGTTTCTATCTGCTTTGAGTTTACAAATAAACTATTATCTCTATACCTAACTCCAACAATAGCAGATAATTTATTGTCTAAAAAAACATCCTCAATTGTAATGCTACTTCCAAGTAGACTCGCTTTTATGGTAGCAGAAAACTCAGTGGGTTTTCTATAGGTTATGTCTAAAACTGAAGAAAGTTTGTCTCCGTATTTAGCCTGAAAACCTCCAGCAGAAAAATTAATATTTTGAACCATAGTTGAATTCACAAAACTTAATCCTTCTTGTTGTCCCGATCTTACAAGGAAAGGACGATAAATTTCTATTCCATTAACATAAACCAAATTTTCGTCAAAATTTCCTCCACGAACATTATATTGAGTACTCAATTCATTGTTGTTACTTACACCAGGTAAAGTCATTAAAAGGGTTTCTATTCCTGAATTAGCACCTGGAATTCTTTCAATATCTTTGGATTTGAGAGTTGTTACTCCTTGTGCATCTTTTATTTCATTTTTTATAACAACTTCTTCAAGGACTTCATTTTCAGAGACCAAAACAGGAGAAAAACGAATTATATTTCTTTTTTTGGTAAAGAATTCTTTGGTAAGAGTTTTAAATCCTACATGACTAAATTCTATTGTGATCTTACTATTTATTGGAATACGAATTTGATAAAAACCATCAGCATTTGTGGTAGTTCCTGTTTCTTTATATTTGACAGAAACATTTTCAACAGAATTATTCTTAGAATCTTTAACGAAACCTTTGATAATGGAGGTCTTTTGGCTCCAAATAATTGTGGGAAATAAAAAAAGTATTAGTAAAATTTTTTTCACAAAGTGCATATTTTATTTTCTGTAGAACGTAGAATTATAAGTATTCGTATTTCCAACGTTATCAGAAACTACAAGTTTAAATATATGTTTACTTCCTACTAATTTTTTATCTCTAAAATCATAAGATAACTTTTTCTTTTTAACATCATATTCCATTAATATCCATTCATTATCTATGTACGCTTCATAAGATTTAATACCAGATTGTGAATCTGAAATTTTAATGGTCAAATATCTTAAACTACTCAACCAATCATTATTTTTAAAATTAGAATTATAAATTTTAGGAGGTTGATTATCAATTAATAAGCCGTACTTACCTAATGTTTTTGTTGTAGTAAATATTTTATCATTTTTTTTTCTTGTATCCATATAGTATGGATATTTATTATTATTCATATTTGCAATATAAACATGATCTAGTTCAGATTTATTATACATGATACTATCAAAAGTAATTGTAAATTTTTTATCTAGTGGAATTATGGGTTTGTGAATTGTTGCAATTCTTTTGTTCACATTAAAATTTAAATATACATCCTCATAAAAAGTATTTTTGGGAAATGCTATAGTTACACCTTTTTTACTGAATTTGTTAAATTTACTTTTAACAATCTTATAAGCAGTAGTATCTTTTTCTTGATGTACTATAGATTCACTTTTATACCCTACAACCGGAATTTTTAGAGTTGAACTGTTACCAATGAAATCTTTTGCAATGATTTCAACTTGATAATTTAACCCCTCATTAATAGTGATGCCACCATCTTCAACTAATCCTTTATAAATTCCAAGTTTATTTTCTTTTTCTCTGAAGGTTTTTTGTACTCTACTTTTATATTTAGAGAAATATTCATAATCTATTAAGAGGTTTATGAATTTACTTTCAGAGAAAGAAAAAGTTTCTACATCATGGTAATATTGTCTTACTCCATTGATTTTCATTTCAAGACTATAAATACCATTCTTATTTAATTCTTTTCCTAATAAATCGTAAACATTAACTCCAAAGCCAATTTTTCCTGAGGCACTTACTCTATTTGCAATGTAGTTGTTTAGAGAATCTTTTTTTATGGATAGGCTTTGATTGTTCATACTTCTATTGATTCTTGAGTTTGAACCCATTGGATATGCTATCAATTTTTTTATTTTTGGGGCGATAGAATCTTGGATTTTAATTCCAAATAATAGAGGATTTATAATTTTTTCTGTTTTAGTATCTCTTATTTCATAATGTAAATGAGGGGCAACAAAACCACCGGTTCTCCCTGAATAACCAATTACTTGTCCTTTAGTTACCCTAATTTGATTTTCTTTGAGAAAAATATTGCCTGTTTCATAACTCTTTTTTTCATATTGAATATTTTTAACATACTCTTGGATATCATCTCCAAATTTATCTAAGTGAGCATACACCGAAGTAAAACCGTTTGGATGATTTATGTATATGACTTTTCCATATCCCCAAACAGCGACCTTTATTCTTGAAATGTAACCCTCTGCTGTGGCATAAACAGGTAAGCCTATTCTTCGATTTGTTTTTATATCTATACCGGCATGAAAATGATTGTTTCTCAACTCTCCAAAAGTCCCTGCAAGGCGGAGAGGGATGTCTAGAGGACTTCTGAAATAGTCAGATGGATAGTTCTTTTGACCAAATGAAGAAATACTCACCAAAAAAAATAAAAAAATGATTTTTTTCAAATTACAATAATTTTCTACCAAATTAAGAAAACTATTTAAATCAATTAACTATGAATTTCAAATATTTTATCGTGTTTTTTTATTAAATCTATAAATAGTTGTTTGTTAAAAAACAGAATGTTAACTTTGAGCTATAGTTTTTATTTAAAAGTTTAATGGGTAATACTACTGAAGCGGTTCATTTATTAGAAATTAAGTTAAAAAATTTACTTTCTAATTATGATTTTTTATTAAAAGAGAATGAATTATTACTTCAAAATACATCAAAATTACATCATCAACTTTTAGAGAGTAAGCAGTTATTAGAACAACGAGAAAAAGAATTTAAGTTGTTGAAAATTGCTAAAACTATAGAGGGTAGTAATAATAGTACGAGAGATACGAAATTTAAAATAAATGCTTTAATTCGAGAAATCGATAAATGTATCGTTCAGTTGAACGAATAATATAATTTATTTGTATTGTGGGAAAATTAAAGATTAATTTAGTAATAGCTGGAAGATCTTATCCTTTGAGTGTAAATAACACCATAGAAGAGGAAGGAATGAGAAAAGCTGCTGCAAATATTAATCAACTCATTAGTAATTATGAAAACAATTATGCTGTGAGTGATAAACAAGATGTTTTAGCGATGTGTGCATTACAATTTGCATCTAAACTTGAAATATCTTCCTTAGATTCAAAAGAAACCAACAATGAAGCATTTGATAAAATAAGTGAACTAACCAAATTGGTTAGCGATTATTTAGAATAAGTACTCTTTCAATTAATAATACACTGCCTACATTAGTTATTTGTTTGATAAACTCAACGCGAAACTATTATGAAGGACAAGTCTTAGTTGCTAAAGCAAGCCTTAGGTATTGATTCATTTCTCTATCAAGAGGATCCTTGATCAGCTAGTTAGTTCTATACATGTCATAATGGAGTTTATATAAACCTTACTATTGTAGGCTTTTTATACAAACAAATTAAAATTATGGATCAAATGATATTTCCTGCATTAGCAGGACTAGCAGGAATAATAATAGGATTAATAATTGCAAGATTTTCAGAAAAATCTAAAGCAAATAAAATTCTAGACGCCACAAAAAAAGAAACAAAATCTCTTCTTAAAGAAGCTAAAATAGAAGCTGAAGCTCTAAAAAAAGATAAAATATTACAAGCTAAAGAGAAGTTTATAGAATTAAAATCTGAGCATGAAAAAGTGATTTTAAGTAGAGAAAAGAAAATTTCAGATATTGAAAAAAGAATTAGAGATAAAGAATCTAAAATACAATCTGAGGTTGATAAAACCAAAAGCTTAAATAATTCTCTAGAACAAAAAGAAAATGATTATAACAACAAGTTAACCTATTTAGAGAAAAAAGAAGATGAAGTATCTAAACTTCACAAAAGACATGTAGACCTGTTAGAACAAATATCAGGTTTCTCTGCTGAGGAAGCAAAAAAGGAATTGGTTAACTCATTGAAAGATGAGGCTAAATCTGACGCTATGGGGTTTGTTCAAAATACACTTGAAGAAGCTAAACTTACTGCAGAACAGGAAGCAAGAAAAGTGGTGCTAAGTACTATACAAAGGGTAGGTGTTGAACAAGCTGTAGAAAATTGTGTCTCTGTTTTTAATTTAGAATCTGATGATGTTAAAGGAAGAATTATAGGTAGAGAAGGGAGAAATATTAGAGCATTAGAAGCTGCTACAGGTGTAGAAATTATTGTAGATGATACTCCAGAGGCTATTATTCTTTCTTGTTTTGACCCTGTAAGAAGAGAGGTTGCTAGACTTTCAATGCATAAATTAGTTACCGACGGAAGAATTCATCCGGCTAGAATTGAAGAAGTAGTCGCCAAAACAGAAAAGCAAATTACTCAAGAGATTATAGAAGTTGGGAAACGAACTGTTATAGATTTAGGAATTCATGGATTGCATCCTGAACTTATTAAAACTGTTGGAAGAATGAAATACAGATCATCTTATGGTCAGAATTTACTTCAACATTCAAGAGAAGTTGCCAATTTATGTGGTATCATGGCTTCCGAGTTAGGCTTAAATTCAAAAATAGCTAAAAGAGCTGGATTATTACATGACATTGGAAAAGTTCCAGATGCTGAAAGTGAACTACCACACGCGCTATTAGGAATGGAATGGGCAGAAAAATATGGGGAGAAAAAAGATGTATGTAATGCAATTGGAGCTCACCATGACGAAATAGAAATGAAAACGTTATTTGCACCTATAGTTCAAGTTTGTGATGCGATCTCTGGAGCAAGACCTGGAGCAAGAAGACAGGTTCTAGATTCTTATATTCAACGTCTTAAAGACCTAGAAGATATTGCCTTTGGTTTTTCAGGTGTTCAAAAGGCTTATGCCATTCAAGCAGGTCGAGAACTCCGAGTTATGGTTGAAAGCACAAAAGTTAATGATACAAAAGCAGCGGAATTATCTTTTAGTATTAGTCAAAAAATACAAAATGACATGACCTATCCAGGTCAGGTAAAAGTTACTGTAATAAGAGAAACAAGAGCCGTAAACGTAGCTAAATAATTAGTTGCTTACACAAAAATATCTCCATGGTTAAACACTAAAGTCTAACCATGGGGATTTTTTTATGATTTTATCGGGTGATATTTCTCTACAATTTCTTTTAAATAACTAGTGTCTAAGTGAACATAAACCTCTGTAGTAGTAATGCTTTCGTGTCCTAACATTTGTTGAATAGCTCTTAAGTCAGCACCATTTTTTAAAAGATGTGTTGCAAAAGAATGTCTGAAAGTATGTGGGCTAATTTTTTTATTTAAATCTATTTTAATAGCAAGATCTTTTAAAATCATAAAGATCATTTGTCTGGACAATGATTTTCCACGTCTATTTAAAAACAAGGTATCTTCAAAACCCTTTTTAATTTTTAGCTGTGTCCGAATTTCATTCATGTACAAAATAATATATTTTTGAGCGCTAAAATGAATTGGTATAAAACGTTCTTTATTTCCTTTACCCACAATTTTTATAAAACCTTCATCAAAGAATAAATCTGAAATTTTTAAATCAATTAATTCACTCACTCTTAATCCACAGCTATACATAGTTTCTAGCATTGCTCTATTTCTTTCTCCTTCTGCTTTACTAAGATCTATAGCGGATATTAAGTTGTTAATTTCTTGTTCTGATAAAGTGTCTGGTAATTTTACACCAATTTTTGGTGTTTCAATTAAATCTGTAGGGTTAGAAGCTCTGTAGTTTTCGAAAATTAAATAGTTAAAATAACTTCGCAATCCAGATATTATTCTTGCTTGACTTCTTGGACTTATTTCTTTAGCTATTTCATAAATAAACTGTTGAATTACTTCGTCTTTTATAGCTATTGGTGAACTAGATATTTTCTTTTTATTTAAAAACGAGATAAGTTTTTTTACATCTCTAATATAGTTTTGTAGGGTATGAGAGGAAAGACCTCTTTCTATTTTTAGGTAGTGACTATAATCTAAAATTGATTCCTCCCATTTCATGTAATGAAGATAAGTAATTTTAAATTTAATACTTAAGTAAAATAACCAAAGTTAATCCTTATTTGAAATTAATTATTTTTTTATTATATTTAAACTTATTAACTAAAATTTTTTAAAATGAAAAAATTATTATTATCAATTGCTTTAGTAACTTTTTGTTTTACAGCTAACGCACAGTTCTCATTAGGTGCAGGAGTTGGAATACCTACCGGTGATGCCGCAGATATTATGTCTACCTCATACAATTTAAGCGGAACTTATATGTTTGGATCTGAATCAGATTTTAAATTTGGTTTATCTGCTAGTTATTTGGTTTTTTCTGGTAAATCTATTGATTTGGGTGATTTGGGTGAGTTAGATTTAGGAAACTATTCATGGCTACCAATTGCAACAGTTTTAAATTATAGTTTATCAGATAAACTTACTGTTGGATCAGATGTTGGGTATGGAGTAGGTTTATCACCTGAAGGTATAGGTGGAGGCTTTTACCTGAGACCCAATGTAACTTATGCTGTGGGTGACAGAACATCGTTTAATTTAAATTATTCTACCATTTCAGATGATGGTAGTATTTCTAGTTTTGGTTTAGGTTTAGCTTATCAGTTTTAAAAAAACAATACATTAGATATGATAAAAAGTGGACTAAATAGTCCACTTTTTTTTTGAAATAATTATTTGTTTTGTAAAATATTTTTAAAATCAACTAACTATTTTGTAATTACTTTTTTAAAAGAATTAATTTTTTTTAGTATATTTATTATCAATTAATCAATTAAACTACTTTTTTATTATGAAAAAATTATTATTAATCATTGCATTGGTTTCTTTTTGTTTTAACGTTAATGCACAAGATTCAAAATTTGGTGCAACCGCAGGTTACCAATCAACAACTGGTAAAGTATCTGGAGGCGGTGAGGATTTCACATCTGATTCTTCAGGGTTCTTTTTAGGAGTTTTTGCAGAATTTTCAGTTACAGAAACTTTTAGTATACAACCAGAACTTCAGTACTCTTCAGTTTCCGACGAAGGAGAATCTATCGGTGAGATTATTATCCCTTTGATGTTGAAATTTCATGTAACAGAAAATTTTAATTTAATGGCAGGTCCTCAATTTGACTATCTTACTGAAGAGGATGTAGAAGGTATTAAGAAACTTGGTATGGGTCTTGGTTTAGGATTAGGGATTGATATTTCAGATAATGTATCTTTAGGAGCTAGATATTCCTTTGGTTTTGATAGGCTTGATGATATGGGAGAGGATGTTGGTGATGCAACAATAAAATTAAATATTCTTCAAATTGGACTTAATTACAGTTTTTAATTTTTATTAAATTAT
>Ga0233397_1000762_pt1 | contig 15674 bp, 14 predicted proteins | sample 35DmetaG_FD_189957 | JGI IMG/M metagenome (GOLD analysis project Ga0233397, IMG submission 189957) | Seawater microbial communities from Monterey Bay, California, United States - 35D | ecosystem: Environmental > Aquatic > Marine > Coastal | place: USA: California | collected 2016-10-20
TGCAGATGTCGCCAAGAATGTCATTGATGAACACTTTGCTTTTGAAATTTCTCTGAACAAAGTTGCTCCTGCTATTGTTGAATATAACATGGCGAATATAGCCGTGGTTGGAGATCGAATGAAAGATCACCAAGGAATTAGTGGAAAACTATTTAGCAGCTTAGGAGCTAACAACATAAATATAAGAGCTATTGCCCAGGGAGCCTCTGAAAGAAACATCTCCATTATTATTGATGAAAAGAATACGCAAAAAGCACTAAATACTGTACATGAAAGCTTTTTTGAGGAACAATCAAAAGAATTAAACTTGTTTATCACCGGTGTTGGAAATGTTGGAGGAAAACTTATTGAACAAATCCATAATCAACAAAATTATTTATTAGAACATTTGCGCCTAAAAATTAGAGTTATTGCACTTTCTAATTCAAGACAAATGCTTCTCAATGATGGCCATATTGATTTGAATCAATGGAAAGAACAACTTGACAATAGTTCTATAAAAGCCAATCGTGAACTCTTTTTTGAGCATATTAAAAAATTAAACTTACGAAATAGCATTTTTGTTGACAATACCGCTAACGAAAATATAGCCAATGAATACGATCGTTATTTAGTACATAATATTGGCGTAGTTACTTGCAATAAAATAGCGTGTGCAAGTACTCTAAGCAATTATACTGATCTCAAAGAAACATCGCGTCGATTTGGAACTCCTTTTCTATTTGAAACCAATGTTGGCGCTGGACTTCCTGTTATTGACACCTTAAATAATTTGATTGCCTCAGGAGATGAAATCATTAAAATTCAAGCCATTCTTTCAGGAAGTTTAAACTTTGTTTTCAATAAGTTTACTCCAGAAACTTCTTTCAAGGATATTGTTAAAAGTGCTCAAACAGAAGGTTACACAGAACCAGATCCAAAAATTGATTTAAGTGGGGTTGATGTCGCCAGAAAAATATTGATTTTGGCTCGTGAAAGTGGTTTTGAAATTGAATTGAGTGATGTGGAAAATAAGGCATTCTTACCTGAAGAAGTGTTAAATACAGATTCCAATGAGGCCTTCTATGAAATGATAGAAAAAAACGAGTCTCATTTTCAAAACTTACTTGCAAATGCCAATAGCAAAGGAGCACGTTTAAAATATGTAGCTCAACTTGAAAACGGAAAGGCTAGTGTTGGTCTTCAAGAAATTGATTCAACACATGATTTCTACAATTTAGAAGGAAGTGATAATATCATATTATTCTATACGAAACGCTACAAAGAACAACCCTTAATTATCAAAGGTGCAGGTGCGGGTGCTGAAGTTACTGCAGCAGGAATTTTTGGTGATATCATACGAATCGGAAAACGTTAATCAATGGATCAAATAGAAGTGTTTTGCCCTGGTAGTGTTGCCAATATCTCATGTGGATTTGATGTTCTGGGCTTTTGTTTGGAACCTATAGGAGACCTTATGAAGGTAACTAAAACTGATAAACCAGGAATTACAATTGGATCAACTAAGGGACAAGATTTACCAAAAAATCCTTTAAAAAATGTTGCAAGCATTGCAGCCATGGCATTATTGGAAGCACATCCAAGTTCATTTGGTTTTCAAATTGATATCGATAAAAGAATTAAACCAGGAAGTGGGATTGGTAGCAGCGCTGCCAGTGCAGCAGGTGCAGTTTTTGCTATAAACGAACTTTTGGGAAAGCCCTACAGTAGAAATGAATTGGTTCAATATGCGATGGCGGGAGAGGCACTAGCCAGTGGAGCCGCTCATGCAGATAACTTAGCTCCAGTACTTCTAGGTGGGTTTACACTTGTTAGAAGTAATCAATCCCTAGATATTATTAAACTCCCAAGTCCCCCTGAGTTGGTAGCAACAGTAATTCATCCTAAAATTGAATTAAAAACAATACATTCTAGAGCTATCCTCAAAAATACTGTACCACTAGATAAAGCCATTCAGCAATGGGGAAATCTCGGGGCGTTTGTTAGTGCGTTATATACAAATGACTACGATCTTCTTTCAAGAAGTATGAAAGATAAAGTCATTGAACCTTACAGAGCAATGCTCATTCCTCGATTTCATGAAGTTAAAGCCGCAGCCTTACATGCGGGAGCTTTAGGTAGTGGCATCTCAGGTTCAGGCCCCTCTATCTATGCTTTATCAAAAGGCATGGATATTGCAAAACAAGTTGGTGAAGCAATGAAAAAACAATTCGATGATTTAGAACTAGAATACGAGGTTCATCTTTCGAAAATTAATAATGAAGGCATTAAAATAGTGTAGTAAACTATGAAATATTACAGTTTAAATTATAACTCACAAGATGTTTCTTTTTTAGATGCTGTACGAAAAGGATTAGCTCCAGATAGGGGCCTCTACTTTCCCAGTGATATTAAAAAATTACCGAATACCTTTTTTGAAAACATCCATAATCTTTCAGATCATGAGATTGCCTTTCAAGTAATACATCAGTTTGTGGGAGGCGATATCCCAGACTCTCGATTAAAGAAGATTGTTGAAGAAACCCTAAGCTTTGATTTTCCAATTGTACCAATCACAGATAGCATCGCAACATTAGAATTGTTTCAAGGACCTACTTTAGCTTTTAAAGACGTAGGTGCACGGTTTATGGCCAGATGCCTTGCTTATGCTAATGAAGTCGAAAAAAAGGAAAAACTAACCATACTTGTAGCAACTTCTGGTGATACAGGAGGTGCAGTTGCTGATGGTTTCTATAAAGTTGATGGAATAAATGTAGTCATATTATACCCCAAAGGAAAAGTAAGCGAAATTCAAGAAAAACAGCTAACCACTTTAGGAGAAAACATTAAAGCTATAGAAATAGATGGAGTATTTGACGATTGTCAAGATATGGTCAAAAGTGCTTTTATTGATAATGATCTGATACAAAATGTTGCTTTAACATCTGCTAATTCTATTAATATTGCACGCTGGCTTTCTCAGATGTTCTATTATTTTATTGCTTATAAAAATCGACTTCATCCAGAAAAAAAACTTGTGGTTTCTGTTCCTAGTGGAAACTTTGGTAATTTATGTGCTGGTTTGGTAGCAAAAAAAATGGGACTTCCTGTTGATCAATTTATTGCTAGTACTAATATTAACGATACAGTACCTGACTACTTAAATTCGGGAACCTACACTCCAAAAAAATCAAAAGCTACCTTATCGAATGCAATGGATGTGGGAGATCCAAGTAATTTTATCCGGATACAAAAGTTGTTTAATAATGATATTTTCAAATTGAAAAAGATTCTTAAAGGCTATCACTACACGGATACAGAAACTAAAAAAGCAATTAAAGAAATCCATGAAGTTTCAGGATATATTGCAGATCCCCATGGTGCAGTTGGGTATTTAGGGTTGAAAGACTTTCTTAAAAATACCACAGATGACTACCAGGGATTATTCCTGGAAACTGCGCATCCAATCAAGTTTGTAGATACAGTAGAAGCTACCCTTAAAACAACTGTTGAAATTCCTAAACGTCTGGAGAGCATCTTAAACAGAGAGAAAACCAGTATCCCTATCTCGCGCTACGATGAACTAAAATCATTTTTACTAAAGCGTTAGTCAATAGTCAATTCGGGTAAAACAAAATCATCTAGCGCACTTTTTTCACGCATTACTTTTTCTATTTCTTCCCAACTTCTCGGTGCATCATTTGATAAGTTCACAGGTCCTTCCTCAGTGATTAAAATATCATCTTCAATTCGTATCCCAATATTCCACCATTTGGGATCACAATGGCTGCCCTCTGGAACATAGATTCCCGGCTCTACTGTAATTACCATATTGGGTGACAAAGTTTCATATAAGCCTGGATCATGAACATCCAATCCTATGTGATGAGCAATCCCGTGGGGTAAGTAACGTCTAAATTCTTCAGGCTTTTCAATTAATCCTAATGCTAAAAGTCCTTCTTGAACAACCGCATTAGTAGCTTCAGAAATTGTCCTAAAACTTGCACCGTTTACGGAGGCATTGATCCCTGCAGTTTGTGCATCATACACAATTTGATAAAGCGCTTTTTGTTCAGGAGTGAATGTTCCAGAAACAGGAATAGTTCGGGTAACATCTGCTGTATACCCCTGATACTCTGCCCCTAAATCCATCAATATTAATTGGTTTTTTAAATCTGTCTTATCATTTGTGATATAATGTAATACACAAGCATTATCTCCAGCACCAACTATAGAAGGGTAGCCCTCATGCGCAGCTCCATACATCTTAAATACTAGTTGATGAATTCCTTGAACTTCTCTTTCTGTCATTCCAGGGTGTATTGCCCTCATTACTTCTATTTGTCCTTGGGTAGAAATACGAACCGCTTTCTTTATTAGTCGAATTTCTTCTTCGGTTTTCTTTTCTCTTAAACCTGCCATTAAATAGCTCAGTTGGTCTATATCAAAGTTATAATCTCTCAACAAAAATGCACTTCTTGTTTTCAAATCGGTAAGAAACATATCCTCACCCACTTTCATAAAATCTTGTATCACAGGATCTTCCATAAGGGTAGTATCCTCTTCCATCATATATGAAATTCTTCTTTTTAAATAGGTGACTTCAGATTCTGTTACAGTTCTTATTCGTTGATACAATCGATATCTTTCTGCATCAAAATTATCAGGATAATTAATTGCATTTTTAAACTCTTTTTGTAGATCAAACAAATCACTTGTATCACTTTTATTATCTCTAACGTCATTCTTAAAGTCGAATATTAAAACCGTGTCAAAGTCAGAAAAATCTTTTTGCTCTTGAGAAAATTCTGTTTTACTCCTTACACGCTCAAAGTCCATTTTTTGGGCTCCTTCAACACCTAATTGTCTTCCATTCCACATCTCATTTCTTGCATCACGATCTCTAACATATATCTTTTCATAATAAACCCCTTCAGAATCTGTTTGAGGTGCACTATAAACTAGTAAAACAGCATGAGGCTCCTTCCATCCTGTCAAATAATAAAAGTTAGGGTCAGGATGGTATTCAAAATCTACATCATTGGCTCTGTTACGAACTGGAGCAGAAAAATAAACAGCTACACTATTAGTTGGAAGTTTTTGACGTAATTCTTGACGGCGTTTCTTATGAAAATCAGTTGAAAGTTCCGACTTTTGTGCATTGATGGAAAGCGGCATTAGCCAAAGTCCAATAAAAATGACAAGGCTACAAATACGAGTATGGTTTCTTAAAATCAAGATCTTTAAATTTTAGTATGAACTTATGAAAAAAACTACATTATACAATACGCATTTAAATTTGAATGCAAAAATGACTCCGTTTGGAGGATATGAAATGCCAGTTCAATACAGCGGAGTAACTAAAGAGCACCTTGCTGTAAGAAAGGGTGTAGGAGTTTTTGATGTTTCTCATATGGGAGAATTTATGGTTTCTGGACCAAAAGCTTTTGATCTATTACAATACATTTGTAGTAACGATATTTCAAAAATTAGTATTGGTAAAGCGCAATACAACTACTTTCCTAATGAAACAGGAGGTATTGTAGATGATTTGATTGTTTATCGTTTGGAAGAAGAAAAATACCTTTTGGTTGTAAATGCATCCAATATTGAAAAAGACTGGAAGTGGGTTCAAAAGCATAATGTTGATTTTGGTGCAGTAGTAGAAGATCAATCTGAAGAAACAGCTCTTTTAGCCATTCAAGGGCCAAAAGCAATTGAAGCAATGCAACAACTTACTTCTGCTCCTCTAACTGAATTACCTTATTATTCTCATACTACAGCAACATTTGCAGGCTGTGAAAACACTTTAATCGCAACAACAGGATACACAGGAGCGGGAGGATTAGAAATCTATTTACCCTGCTCCAAAGCACCTGAAGTATGGGATGCTATTATGAAAGCTGGAGCAGATTTTGATATACTGCCAGCGGGTTTAGCGGCAAGAGACACCCTTCGTTTGGAAATGGGGTATTGCCTGTATGGAAATGAAATAAATGATACTACATCACCACTTGCTGCTGGTTTAAATTGGGTTACAAAACTAGATACAGGAACTTATAACGCTGACCATTTGATCAACCAAAAGAAGGAAGGAACCCCAGAAAAACTAGTAGGCTTTGTTTTGAAAAATAGAGGAATTCCAAGAGCAGGTTATTCTATAGTAAATCAAAATAATGAACGTATTGGAGCGGTTACTTCGGGAACTCAATCGCCTATATTGTCTCAAGGTATTGGGTTGGGCTATGTGTCCTCCAATTATGCTAAACCCGGAACTCAAATTGCAATTCAAATAAGAGATAAAGAGAGTCTTGCCGAAGTTGTAAAATTGCCCTTTATTAAAAACTAAATTTTGAAACCCATTTTAATTTTAGGAGGAAGCGGATACATTGGGAACTTACTTTACAAAGAGTTAGCCCCGTATTACAACACCTTTGCAACCTACAATTCTTCTAAAGACCATTCGGACAATCAACACTTTTTCCCTTTTGATATGGAAGAAGAAGGCCCCGAAGCAATATTGAAAGAAGTAAAACCTAAACTCATTATTTCTTCATTACGAGGAGACTTTAATGCACAAGTAGAAACTCATACGTTTTTATCAGAATACATAAAGAATAAAAATTGTCGTATTTTATTTTTGTCCTCTGCAAATGTTTTTGATTCTTTCCAGCACTTCCCGTCTTATGAATATGACAAAACGCTATCAGAAAGTATTTACGGAAGGTTTAAGATCAAGATTGAAAATCAATTAATGCGACTAGCTGTTGGCAAGTATACCATTGCAAGATTGCCAATGATTTTTGGGCTAAATGCACCTCGAACCTATGAGATTGATGCTGCTATTAAAGAAAACAAACCCATTGAAGTGTTTCCAAACACCATCATCAATGTAAATAGTGATGTCAGATTAAGTCAACAGATACATTACTTAATCAATCAACAAAAAACTGGTATTTTTCATTTGGGAAGTTCAGATTTGATTTCACATTTTGACTTTATAAAAACCATTGTAGAGAAAAGACATTTTAAACCTGGAATCTATAAACAAGTGTACACTTCAAATACAATGCGTTATTTAGCTACTTTGCCTAAAGAAAACAAACTTCCCAACCATCTACTTCCCTCCTATACTGACATAATTAATGATCTTACTTTGTTAGACTCTAGAAAGCACCACTAATTTTTTTATTTTAGCTCAAAATTAAAAACAATGGGAAGAGCCTTCGAATTTCGTAAAGCAAGAAAAATGAAACGCTGGTCGGCTATGGCCAAAACATTTACTCGTATAGGGAAAGACATCGTCATGGCGGTTAAAGAAGGCGGACCAGATCCAGAAAATAATTCTAGACTGCGGGCCGTAATTCAGAATGCGAAGGCTGCCAACATGCCCAAAGACAATGTTGAACGTGCTATAAAAAAAGCATCAGACAAAGACACAGGTGATTTCAAAGAAGTACTCTTTGAAGGCTATGCTCCACATGGAATTGCTATTTTGGTAGAAACGGCAACAGATAATAACAACAGAACAGTGGCCAATGTTCGTTCCTATTTCAATAAGGCCAATGGAAATCTAGGAACTTCAGGTTCTGTAGAATTCATGTTTGATCATACATGTAACTTCCGTATCAATCCTACAGGACTCGATCCTGAAGAAATAGAACTCGAATTTATTGATTACGGAGTAGAAGAAGTTTTTGTAGATGAAGATGGATTGTTACTTTATGCGCCTTTTGAAAGTTTTGGAGAATTACAAAAAGAATTAGAACGAAGATCATTTGAAATTCTATCTTCTGGTTTTGAACGAATTCCTCAAATCACTAAACAACTGGAAAAAGAAGCACAAGAAGAAGTATTAAATCTAATTGAGAAAATTGAAGAAGATGAGGATGTACAACAAGTGTATCATGCCTTAGACATTCAAGAATAATTAGAAACTCTTTTCTGGAGAATATCCTTTCACTCCCTTAAATAATTTTTCAAGAGACTGTAAATCTTTTTTTTCATCCTCTGAGGGAATAAAGTTTGGATGAATAACTACTTTTTTATTTTCATAATCAAAAGAAACAGGGATGATAGGTACATTCGCCTTCTTTGAAATATGATAAAAGCCCGTTCTTAATGCCTCTACTTTTTTACGAGTTCCCTCTGGAGCCAAAGCAATTCTAAACTTATCATGTGCTTTAAAAACAGCCACCATAGATTCAACCGAGCCCTTATTCCCAGAACGATCAATGGGTGCTCCACCCAAGCCTCTAAAAAACCAAGAAGTAAGTGGATTAAATAACTCTTTTTTACCAACAAAATTGATGGTTTCTCTTGAAATACTTCTGACCAATAATCCGATAAAAAAATCCAACCAACTTGTGTGTGGAACAACAGCAACTATGTACTTGGGTAGGGTTGGAAAAACTCCTACCAATTCCCAGCCAAGTATTCTAGTATAAATAAATTTAAAAAGTGAATGCATTTTTTTTATTCAAGAGTTATAAAATCATCATTAGGAAATCCAATGAGAAAGAGTTGTTTTTTTGCACGAGTCATTGCAGTATAAAGCCATCTTAAATAATCACGATCTGGCCCATCAGGTAAATAGGGTTTTTCGACAAATACATTTTCCCATTGTCCTCCCTGAGACTTATGACAAGTAACAGCATACGAATATTTTACCTGTAAGGCATTGAAAAAAGGATTACTCTTTACCTTCAAAAACTTTTTATACTTAGATTTTTCAGATGCATAATCTTGTAAAACCTCTTGATACAGACGGTTCCCATCTTCATAAGATAAAGAGGGAGTTTCAGTCTTTAATGTATCCAAAAGCAATACAGTATCAAAAGAATCTTCTTCGGGATAATCTACTAAACTCACTGTTACTTCTGCAAAAGAAAATCCATACAATTCTTTTTTAGATTGAATGGAATCAACACGAATCACATCTCCATTGGCAATAAAGCCAGGTTTTGATTCAGGAGCAAGCCAGAAATAATTATTTTTAACTACCATCAATTGATCGCCCACAGAAAGTTCGTCTTCTAATCCCAAAATTCGTTTACGTATATTCTCATTATATATGTTAGCCCGCTTATTTGAACGAACAATAAAAATTGTTTGATCAGTTCCTGAATCTCTAAAAGCATTTTCTATGGCTTCAAAAAGATCCATCCCATTGTTGGTATATAAAATATCTGAAAAACCTTCAACTTCAAACTGAAATTGATCGTAAACTTCTTCATTTAATTGTGATCGTAATAGGGTGGCATTATTTAAAATTCCAGAACCTTTTGCTTGACGAACCACTGCATCTAATTTGACACTATACATCTTGTCAAAATGAAACTGAGTCAATTCCTCTTCATCTAATGCTGGACTTATCGTCAGGTGTACTGGAGGAAGCTGAGCAGGATCTCCCACAAAAATCAATTTGCATTGAACTCCTCCCGATACATATTGGACAACATCATGAAGTAGCGAACCGTTTTCGAAAAGTTTTGCATTTTGACGATCATCTCCAATCATAGACGCTTCATCAATAATAAAAACTGTTTTGCGATGCTTATTGGCTTTTAACTGAAACTGCATTTTCCCTCCTGACTCTGGTTTGGGGTAATAAATTTGTTTGTGAATTGTTTTTGCAGAAAATTGAGAATAAGTGGACATTACTTTGGCCGCACGTCCTGTTGGTGCCATTAAAACAGCTTTATGATCCGCAAATTTCAACTGTTTTACTAAGGAACCAATTAAAGTAGTTTTCCCTGTCCCTGCATATCCTGTCAATAAAAAAGCAGTATTTTTTTCCTTTGAAAATATAAATTCAGAGATAGCTGGAAACCATTCTCTTTGAGATTCCGTTGGCGGAAAAGGAAAACTGTCTTCAAGTTGACGGTGAAATTTTTCTGGAGTCATAAAGTGAATGAAAGTCTAAATATAAATCATTTTAAATACTTTTCTGATTCAAAAAAAATTGTAGATTTGTTTTTATCAATCAATATATAATAATGAAATTAGGCATTCAAATCGTACTCTGGATCGCATCTATCTTTTTTGCTTACAAGATTTATGATTCCATCAACGGTCCCATTAAATTTAAACAAGTAAAAAACGAGCGTTACGCCAAAGTAATTAATCGTTTAAAAGACATCAGAACAGCTCAAATTGCTCACAGAGATGTGAGAGGACAATTTTCAAACAACTTTGATAGTTTAATCAAATTTATTGATGAAGGGCAGTTTACTCTTATAGAAAAAAGAGATTCTTCTTATTTAGAGTATGACCGTACTTACAGAATTGATATGCTACGTGAAATAGTCGTGATTGATACCTTGGGTACCGTTCCCGTAAAAGATTCCCTATTTGGTACTTCTACTAGCTATCAAAACATGTCTTTTATCCCTATTGATGGTGTTGAAGATCAAACCTTTGAAATTGCTGCAAAGGTTATTGATAAAAATGGATATAAAGTTCCCGTATTTGAAGTGAAAGTCAAAAAAGAAATAATCCTCTTTGATCAAAATAAGGATTTGATCAGACAAGAAAATGAGACTGTCTCTGTTGATGGTGTCAATGGACCTGAAATTATATTAGGCTCTCTTTCAAATGTTAGCACTAATGGTAATTGGCCAACCATTTTTGATGCCAAGCAACAATAAGAACATACAACATAACGAATTATCCATTCACTCTTTTGTGAATGGATTTTCTTTTTGTACTCAATCAAAAATAGATTTTTTACCCCTTAACAAAGATCCAGAAGAATTTAAAAAAGCCTTCGAAGAATATATCGACTATTATCCCAAGAATACCCTTACTTCGGTTAGTTTAGTTCACTTTGAGCACCCCTCTACTTTTGTTCCAAAACCTCTTTTTGATGAAAAATTTCTAGAGCGTTATTTGAGTCATTATAAATTGGACAAAGGAGATCAATCCTTCGGATATGATACTATGTCAGAAAATGATCAGGTTAATGTGTACTCCTACTCTACTAAAATTAAAAGTTTATTGGAAACTGCAGAAAACAGTTTTCAAGAAACCCACTACAACACCTTACTTTCTAGGATAATATTGAATTTGATTTCTAAAGCAAAAGATCAAATTCAATTGTATGTGCACTTACAAAAAGACTGCATGGATTTGTTTTTGACCAAGGGAAATACTATTGCTTTTCATAATCGATTCAGCACATTAAGTGAAGATGAATTTCTTTATTATGTCTTTTTTGTTGTTGAACAATTTGATTTGGAAAGTAACGCCTTTGAAATTGTTTTTTTAGGCAAAATATATATCTTCAACTCCTTCTATGATGCAATCAAACTCTATCATGAAAATATTCGTTTTCATCGTGAAATCATTATCAGCAAGAAAGCGACAGAAAATCATAACGCTCCATTTTTAGCACAATATTTTAGTTAATGCGAATTATATCGGGTACTCACAAAGGGCGAAGAATTGCTGCGCCAAAAAACTTACCGGTTCGCCCCACTACCGACCGTTCCAAAGAAGGTCTTTTTAATATTTTACAACACCGCCTTGAATTTGATACTCTATCAGTTTTAGATCTTTTCTCAGGGACTGGAAATATGAGTTATGAGTTTGCTTCTCGTGGAGTTTCAAATATCACTTCGGTGGATCAAAACAGCAACTGTATCCATTTTATTCAAAAAACATCAACAGAACTGAGCTTGAATATTAATTCAATTCAAAGTGAGTCAACTCTCTTTTTGAAAAAAAACCTACAACACTATAACTTGATTTTTGCAGACCCTCCTTATGACTGGGAAGCCGAAGCCTATTTAGGTCTTTTACAGCTTGCCAAACAGCGTCTGGATACGGATGGCATGATTATTTTTGAACACAGTAATTTCATAGACCTATCACAGGGCGATGGATTTGATTTCTATAGAAATTATGGAGGAAGTGTATTTTCCTTTTTTGAATAAAAAAAGCAGGCCGATAAGCCGGATTCTGTCAAGTCTTATCATTTATCTGGATGCAAAATTACTCTTACATTCTAGCCGCCTACCCTTCTACATTGAGCGAGCAGCTCTTAATTGTAGATATACTTGGCGTTGCACCGCATAGAGTTTACCTGGTTTCACTACAGCCTAACTGTACTTGCTTTCTGTTGCACTGGTCCGCTTCTTTCAAAGGGCGGGTGTTACCCGCTATGCTGCTCTGTGGTGTCCGGACTTTCCTCTCCTTTCTAATGAAAGGAGCGATAAGATGGCCTGCGGGTCAAAGTTAGCCATTTGTTAATAATTAAGAGGGAATATCCTCCTACATAAATGAGGAAACTATCCCTTGATTTATATCTTTGTGTAACATGGAAGCATTTGTTGTATCGGCTTTAAAATATAGACCTAGTACTTTTGAAGAAGTAGTAGGGCAAGAAAGTATTACAAGAACCCTACAAAACAGTCTTAAAACGAATCAACTTGCGCAAGCACTTCTTTTTTGTGGTCCCAGAGGAGTAGGAAAAACCTCCTGTGCAAGAATACTTGCAAAACAAATAAATAGTGCAGCTACACAAGAAGATGAGGACTATTCTTTCAATATTTTTGAATTAGATGCTGCTTCAAACAACTCAGTGGAAGACATACGAAAAATCAACGAGCAAGTAAGGATTCCCCCACAAATTGGCACCCACAAAATATACATCATTGATGAAGCACATATGCTCTCCACAGCTGCTTTTAACGCTTTTCTAAAAACCTTAGAAGAACCTCCCAAGCACGTGATCTTTATTTTGGCCACTACCGAAAAAAATAAAATTATTCCAACGGTACTTTCCCGTTGCCAAGTCTATGATTTCAAACGTATTTCAATTCTTGATATTCAGAAATACCTTACAAAGATAGCTGCAGATCGAAAGTTAGTATTTGAAGAAAACGCTTTATATCTTATTGCACAAAAAGCAGAAGGAGCCTTAAGAGATGCTTTGTCTATTTTTGACCGTATGGTTAGTTTTACTCAAGGAAATTTAACCGCTACTGCTGTAGCTGACAATTTGAATGTTCTAGACCATCAAACCTATACAGATTTAGGCTATTTCATCTTTAAAAACGATATCCCAGGTGTTTTAACTGCTTATGATGGCTTACTTCAGCGAGGTATTGATAGTTTACAATTTGTAAGTGGATTGGGAGATCACTTTCGAAATTTGATGTTGGCCAAAGATCCGAAAACCTTAAGTTTAATGGAAGTAGGTGCCAGTATCAAAGAAACCTATACAGTAGCTACTACTCACCTAACCTCAGACTATCTGCTCGATGTAATCACTTTAATCAACACTTGTGAAATAGGCTATAAAAACTGTAAAAACAGAAGGGTACATGTTGAACTCTGCCTTATGCAGCTTGCCTCGCTCCATTTTAATGGAGAAAAAAAAAAGGCTACATAATCCCAGCCACGGAGTTTAAGAAAAAACCCCTTCCCACACAAGCCTCTCGCCTTCCTGAACATCAAATTAAGAAAGAAGAAACTCCTGCATCAGCTATTGCAAAAGCTGAACCTTCTCCCATTAAAGAAACACCACAAGAAGTAACGCCTCCAACCCCATCCCCAGTTCTCGAAACCCCCAAAGTGGAATCCAAAGTTGAAGAGCATAAAGAAGAGTTCACCTCTTCTAAAGTGGTTTCCTCTCAAGTTTCTGGGTTTTCACTTTCTAGTATCGCACTAAAAAAAGCAGCCAAAGAAAAAAGCCAACCTAAAGTAATTGAAACTGATCTGCCTGAAGATCAGTTTGAACTGGAACAATTAGAAAGCCTCTGGAAGCAGTACATAGAAAATAGTAAAAAGGAGGGAAAAAGTAATATTGCGGCTATTTTGAGTATGAATAAAGTAAGCCGAAATAAAGATTTTGAATTAGGCTTTGTGGTGGCCAATGAAATGAATCAAGTGGAATTGTCTAGAGAAATGGAGCATTTACTTCCCTTTTTACGCAATGCATTAAACAATCAAAGCTTGAGCATTAAACTAGAAATTAGCGAAACTACAAGAGAGGATGCTGTCTATTCTCCCAATGAAAAATACCAGCATCTACTCAAAATAAATCCCAATTTGGATTCCCTTCGCACAACTTTTGATTTGGATTTTTAAACTAGGTTTAAATTCTAATCTTTCTTAGTTCTCAGTTTTTTTATACTTTTAGTTAACCTACCAACCCAAATTGAAAGTAAACCCCATGAAAAACCTACTGATTATTTCCGTTTTATACCCGTATGAGTCCTTTGAAAAAGCAAAACTTGCTTTTGAAAATGCATTTAGTCCTTCTGCTAAATTTCAAAAAAAAAAACACCCTTCTGCGTAAAAATAATTGTTGAAAACAGCAGTAAGGCAACAACAGAAATATACACACAGGTAATCACCCAAGAAATAGGAAGTATTATTAAGCCTTTGAATAATTTTTAAAATCAAAAAGCTCAACACTACATGCCAATAGAGTAAGTATTGTGGAACACAATAAAAATATAATGGAAATAAACACACCTAAAGGTTTGCATATACAGTAGTTGGCAGCAAACTAAAAAAGATGACCATTGAAAAAACTCTACATGACAGAGAAATATAAAAAAAGGAATCAACGCCACGCGAAAAGGTCATCAAAGAGAAGGCTTGTGTTTAAGGAGTACCAAAGGCAAAAGAATAAATCAGAGTTAGGTTTAAATAAAACCGAAAGAGAAAAAAGAGTTTTTAAAGACCCATACAAGGGCTGCACTAAAGTCCATGTACCAAAAGTCCTCTCATTTATTGAAAATTCTGATGAAGTAGTTGAATTTATTGATAAGCTTAATAGACAGTATGACCTTAAAAATAAAACTAGCTGACAACAATCGCTAAAAACATGCCCTTCGGGACACGTTTCATAGCGGGAACGTTACCAACCAAACCCTACTTATTCTTACACAACTCACGTATCATTCCATCGGAGAGTCCTACTTTGGGAACATAAATCACTTTTGCGCCACTCCAGTGTAGGGTCTTAATAAATAATTTAGAGGCGGGTAAAATCACATCGGAGCGGTCTGGATTTAAGCCCAGTTTTATAATCCGTTCTTCATAGGTCAGAGCACTAAGTTGGTTATATAAGGCACTTAAGGTTAAGTAACTTAGGGGTCGGCTTTCTTTAATTCCAGCCATTTTATGAAGTTTATTGATGTTACCTCCTGTACCTAAAAGGTAAATTTTGTCATGAGCTTGGGTGTGGGTTTTTACCCATATTTCAGCGGCTTGCCAAGTCTGCTCACTCACCTTATCATTCAATAAACGAACTGTTCCTATCTTAAACGATTTGGAATGGACTCGTTTTCCTTTTATCAAGACACTAAACTCCGTACTCCCCCCACCTACATCAACATAAAGAAAGGTTTTTTCTTTACTTATGGTGTCAAAAACATTGGTATTAGAAATAATTTTCGCTTCTTTTTTACCGTCAATGATTTCAATCTTGATCCCCGATTTATTGAGCACTTTTTCAACCACTTTAGCCCCGTTTTTAGCATCCCTAAGTGCTGAAGTAGCAAAAGCAAGATAATCTTTCACCCCATGTACTTGCATCAACAACTTGAAAGATTTCATGGATTTCACCACTCGCTTGATATTACTATCCGATATCTTTCCATTGACAAAAGCATCCTCTCCCAATCGTATAGGTACACGTACCAAAGCATTCTTTAAAAAAATGGTTTTCTTTTCATGGT
>Ga0233397_1000787_pt1 | contig 15489 bp, 17 predicted proteins | sample 35DmetaG_FD_189957 | JGI IMG/M metagenome (GOLD analysis project Ga0233397, IMG submission 189957) | Seawater microbial communities from Monterey Bay, California, United States - 35D | ecosystem: Environmental > Aquatic > Marine > Coastal | place: USA: California | collected 2016-10-20
AAATAGGGAAAGTAAGAACGTCGTTCACCCGGACCATCTACCGTGGTGAATACACGATCCCATCGTACGCTCCAGTTTTTAATTCCATCATTAATACCTTTAATGCTAAACCAAATAAAAACAGGTTTACCCACAATATGATCGTCGGGAACAAATCCCCAAAAACGACTATCTTCCGATTTGTGACGATTGTCACCCATCATCCAATAATAGTCTTTCTTGAAAGTGTATTGACTCGCTAGTTTACCATTGATTTTAATCTCAGTTGGAGTAACTTCCAATTCGTTTCCTTCATATTCCTGAATTATTTTTTTATAAAGTGGTAGGTTTTTTCGAGTTAAGTCAACTGTAGTTCCTTTTTGAGGGATTATCAAAGGACCAAAATTATCTTCATTCCAATCGTAAGGGATTTTATTAGGAAAGAAACTTTCATTGGGAACTTTAACCGAATTGATACCTTGCTTTACACTATCTATCCAACTTATTTTTTTGAGTACTGCGGCTTCTTTGAGCGTAAGAGTAAGTTGTTTATTAGCTTCCAGGGTTTCACTTACTCGTAGACCTAGGCTGCGGATCAAATCTGTAGGCAATCCTCTTGATTCAGTAATAACAGAGAAGTTTTCGACTGTATTTCCTTTTCTTCCCACTATATAAGGAATTAATTGCTGGTAACTACTCTCTGTGATATTTTCGATTTTGTAGGTTCTGTTAAAGTCTTCAAAACCTTCGGCCAATAATTTCCTTGAGGAAACTCCTTTTTTAGCATACGCATTAAAGGTGTATTGTACTTCAGCTCTTTCGGGGAGTACATTTTTTATTCCATTGGTATGTATGAATCCATCAATAATCTCTAGAGTGTCCCCCGGAATACCAACACAGCGTTTTACATAATTTGATTTTTTATCGATGGGTTTATCTACTCTTTTTTCTCTGACAAAAAATTGACGAACCGTATCGGCAGGCCAACTAAAAACAACAATGTCATTTCGTTTTATTTTTTGCAATGCAGGGAAGCGAAAGTAGGGGAGTTGTGGTTTTTTTAGATAGGATTTTGTTTTTAATACGGGTATAGTGTCGTGAACCATGGGTACAGACACGGCTGTCATTGGAGCTCTTGCACCATAATGAAATTTACTTACAAATAGAAAATCACCAATTAATAAAGACTTTTCCAGAGAACCCGTAGGAATGATATAGGGTTGCATGATATAGTTGTGCACTATGGTTGCTGCTACAATTGCAAACAGAATAGAACTAACAGTTTCTCCAAATCCAGTTTTGGGTCGTAAACTTCTGTCCGAAATATGTTTTGGATTGTCACTATAATTAAGAGCGTAAATATAGAGTCCAAAAGTCACAAGACCTAAAAGAGTATCTTTTACAGAATTCTTTCCAAAACTTCTGAGGATTTCTACCCAAATCACACTAAAGAGTATCAAATTGATGGTTGGAATAAAAAGTAAAATCACCCACCATAACGGTCGGTTAATTATTTTCATTAAGATTACAGCATTGTATACTGGTATTGCTGCTTGCCAAGCTTGATACCCAGCAGCTTTATAAAGCTTCCAGGTGCCTAAAAAATGAACAATTTGTAAGGCTAGGGTAAATAGAATCCACTGTGTTAATGTCATCTTTTATTTTTTTTCAAATATAAGGGTATCTGATACATACGCCTTGGAATTAAGAAATATTTAGAACATCCTGCATACTGTAGATTCCTTTTTTATTGAGAATCCATTCTGCAGCAATTACGGCTCCAAGTGCAAATCCATCTCTACTAAAGGCTTCGTGTTGTAAGCTAATTGAGTCTACTTGTGATTGGTAAGTAATGGAATGGGTACCAGGAACTTCTCCTTCTCGAACAGATTCAATATTGAGCTTTTTATCGGTCTTTCCATCGAGTTCCCATTCGCTGAAGTATTTCTCATCTAAAAGTGATTCAGCTAATGTTAAAGCTGTTCCACTAGGCGCATCAAGTTTATGTATGTGATGAATTTCTTGCATCCTTGGTGTATATTCTTTGCTTTGAGATTTCATTAATTTAGCAACGAGTTGATTTATCTTAAAGAATAAATTAACTCCTACACTGAAATTAGACGCGTATAAAAAAGCTGTGTTTTTTGACTTACAATAAGTAGTTACCTCCTCGTATTGCTCTAACCAGCCCGTGGTGCCACAAATCACAGGAATTTGAAGGTCTAATGCTAGTTTTATGTTACTAACAGCGGCTTCAGGAATGCTAAAATTTATTGCAACCTCAGCTTGATTAAGGGTACCTACTTCTTTGTCTTTGTCTAAAATATAGACTATTTCATGGTTTCTTTCTTTTGCAAATTTAGCGATGGTTTGACCCATCCTTCCGTTACCTAATAATGCAATTTTCATTTTGTAAGTTTTAAAATTTAACAGCGACTCGAATTCCAGTTTGTTCTGTGTCAAAAATGAAATTAGGTGAAACACTTAAATCGTCATTAATGTTGAACTGTAATAAGTGTGCACTAACATTTGCATCAAGGATGTTAAGCATATAAGCTGCAGCAGCTAGTATGATAGCAATGTCACGATAATTTTTATGAAACTCCATCCCCAGTAATAATTGATCTGTAGTGATGGGAATATCTGTTTCTAAAAATTCATCATCAAAAAAACCATTTAACCGACGCTTGTAAGCAGTTCGGTATTTGTTCATTTCTTTATTATTTAAATCGTAATAATAGAGAGAAGCTCCCATGGCTGCGTAAACGATAGGTACCTTCCATGCTTTTCCGATGTATGCTTGACCCAGTCCAGGGATAATGGCAGAGTAAAAAGCAGCTTTTGATGGAGTTAAAGGATCTGCAATTAAGCGTTGAATTCTTGTTGAGTATTTACTCTCGCTCCCTATAGAATCAGGTACAGCAAAAGCATCTTTTTCCTGTTTGTTTTTTTTACTTTTTTTTACTTTTTCTGTCTTAATGTTTTTTTTGCCCTCTTCTTCTTGAGCATAAATCGACAAAGAAACTACTATAAAGCAAAGCGTTAAAAGGATTCTAAGCTTCACTTTTTAACTTTGTTTAGAATACGTTGTAACTGTTCCTGGGATTCAAACGAAATTTTTATTACTCCCTTGCCTTGACTATTTGCTGTTGCAGTTACAGATGTTTCAAATAATGTTTCAAGTTCTGAGGCAGCTTGAGAAATAAAGGGTGGTTGGTAGTTTGTTGTCGTGGTGGCAGAAGAGTTTTTAGCATTACGGACTAAGGTCTCTGTAGCCCGAACAGAAAGTCCTTTTTTCACGATCTGTTTGTAGAGGTCTAATTGTGTTTTGACATCCTCAACATTTACAAGAGCCCTCCCGTGACCCATAGTAACAAAGCCATCTCGTATTCCGGTTTGAATAATGGGATCCAACTTAAGAAGACGCATATAGTTGGTTATAGTAGAACGTTTCTTTCCCACACGATCGCTCAGTTGGTCTTGCGTCAGATTGATTTCCTCGATAAGACGACGATACGACAAGCCAATTTCTATAGGGTCTAAATCTTCCCGTTGAATATTTTCTACTAATGCCATTTCAAGTGATTCCTGATCATTGGCTAATCGCACATAAGCGGGAATGCTTTCTAATCCAGCCATTTGAGAGGCTCTGTAGCGGCGTTCCCCTGAGACTAATTCAAATTCACCTTTCTTTGTTTTTCGTACTGTGACAGGCTGGATGATTCCTAATTCTGAAATGGAAGTGCTTAATTCTTTTAAGGCCTCATCATTAAAATGAGTTCGAGGTTGAAACGGATTGGTGCTAATGTTTTTGATGGGCAAGTCAATGATGTTTCCAATGATTTGATCTGCATTTTTGTTTTTAACAGATTCAATTACATTTTCTGAATCATTTAATAAAGCTGAAAGGCCTCTTCCTAAAGCGGGTTTACGGTTCGATTTTGCCATAATAGTTATTTATTCCGTTTTAAAATTTCACTACCTAAGGAAAGATAACTTTTTGCTCCTCTACTGGAGGCGTCATAGGTGATGATATCCTCTCCAAAACTTGGAGCTTCACTTAAACGTATATTTCTTTGGATAATAGTTTTAAAAACCATCTTACCAAAATGTTTTTTTACTTCTTCTACTACTTGATTTGATAAACGTAAACGAGTATCATACATGGTGAGTAATAACCCTTCAATGTCTAGTTCTTTATTGTGGAGTTTTTGAACACTTTTGATGGTGTTCAAAAGTTTGCCAAGCCCTTCCAAAGCAAAATATTCACATTGTATAGGAATGATCACTGCATCTGCAGCAACTAATGCGTTTAATGTAATAAGTCCTAAAGATGGTGCACAATCAATCAGGATATAATCGTAGTCTTTTTTTATTAATTTTAATGCTTTTTTTAGCATATACTCTCTTGCATCTTGATTTACCAATTCAATTTCTGATGCGACCAAGTCGATATGAGAGGGGATCAAATCAAGATTTGGACTGTTGGTAGAAATGACAGCATCCGAAACCTCTATGCTGTGTTCTAACAATTGATAGGTTCCATAATTCGTTTGGTTTAAATCAATTCCGAGGCCAGAAGTAGCATTGGCCTGTGGGTCAGCATCAATCAGTAAAATCTTTTTTTCTAAGACACCTAAAGCAGCTGCAAGGTTAACCGCAGTGGTAGTTTTTCCCACCCCTCCTTTTTGGTTCGCAATAGCAATTATTTTACCCATTGAGTTCTAATATCAGCCAATAAAAATACAATTATTTAATTGCTTAAAAAAGGTTAAAGGCTCCAATTGTTTTGTTAAAAATGATACTAAGGTTTCAAAGTCAATTTTTAGGTAATGTATCGATGGGTTCTATAATAAAAATAGTTTCATTCTTCTTTTTGTGTCCGTATTGTTCCCTAGCAAAACGTTCTAAACTATCTTCATTTCCAAGCTGTTTGATGGTATTTCTATCTTTTTCTATCACTTTTGTGAGTGCCTCTTTTTCTAATTCTAATTTTTCTATTTCTTCATTTAGTTCAGAGTGAATGTTCCAGGAGTGGGTGTCAAGAAGAAGCATCCAAAGAGTGAAACCAATTAAAATACTTCCATAGAGTACATAAGATTTTTTGATTGTTTTGATGGAATTCCAAAAGGAAGACTTTTCGATCATTCTAAGATTGATTTTTGAATTTGCGAAACACGTTCTTGTGTAACAAAATCATCACTGGAATTCCCCCATTGGTTTAAAATGTAATTCATCACATCAGCAATTTCTTCTTCATCGAGACCCTGATTGTTCATTACACCGTCATATTCTTCCTCGTTCACAATAATTTTTCCTTTCAGACCGTATTTAATCCCTGCAATACTGAGATCAACGTTTTCAAGTAAATAATCTGAACTTTGAAGTGGAGGAAAAACTCCAGAAACACCTTTTCCATTGGTTAAATGGCATTGTACACAAAAGTCTTGATAGATCTCGGCACCTGCTTCTATACTTTCTGCTTTGGTTTTATTTTGGAAGAGATGAAATGAAACAAAACCTACTAAAACAAGATAGGCGGTTAATAATACTTTCATTCTTTTGGTATTATTCTTAAAATACCTTTTCCTTCAACTCCAATGTAAAGATAACCGTCAGGGCCTTCTTTTACATTTCTCACACGTCCTACTTTGTCCAAGATTTTTTCACGTTTTGTCACTTCACCTCCTTCGATTACAAGTCGTTCTAAGTATTCAAATTTTAATGAGCCAACAAATAAATTGTCCTGCCATTCTGGATAGATTCCAGAGGTTGAAAAAGTCATACCACTTGGCGCAATAGAGGGAACCCAATAGTAAAAAGGCTGTTCCATATTAGGTGCTTTTGTTTTGTCAGTAATGGGAGTGCCGCTGTAGTTTATACCATAAGTGATCACGGGCCATCCAAAGTTTTTTCCCTTTACAATTTCATTGATCTCATCTCCTCCTTGGGGTCCGTGTTCATTGACCCAGATCGCCCCAGTTTTTGGATGAACTGTCATTCCTTGAGGATTGCGATGACCATAGGAAAATACAGCATGTTTTGCATTCGGGTTTGAAACAAATGGATTATCCTCAGGAATACTACCATCCAGGTTTAAACGGTATATTTTACCTCCATCTCTTGTGATATCTTGAGGATTTTCATCTCGATTTCCACGGTCACCAACAGAGAAATATACATGGCCTTCATTGTCAAAAGCGATGCGGGAGCCGAAATGTTGTCCTTTTTTTGTGTTGGGAGTTGCTTTGTAAAGCAAACTAACCTCTTCTAAGTGTTTGTCTACAAGTTTGGCTTTGTAAAGAGAGGTGTTTCCTCCTGCATCACCATCGAGAGTAGCAGCCAAAGTCATGTAAAGAATACTGTTGTTTTTAAAATCGGGATGAAGTGCAACATCTAGGAGTCCACCTTGTCCTCTCACATAGATATCTGGCAAGCCTTCAATAGCTGTTTTAATACCGTCTTGAACATGATACAAAGTTCCAGAAACTTCTGTAACGAGCAATTCTTTTTCATTGATAAAAGCCATACCCCATGGGATATTGATGTCGTCAACTACAGTTTCGTAGGTGTAGTTTGATGTAGTTGGTGTTTCAATTGCAGGGCTATTTTCCTGAGCACAACCAATGGTTATTGAGGAGCAAAAGAAAACTAACGATAATAAACGTTTCATTTGTTTGAAATTGTGTGAAACTCAAATGTACAAAAGAGGATAGTAAAGTGGTAAAAATGTTAATGATTTTTTAAAGTATAAAAATTTAGTACATTCGAGCTTAATAACCATAAATCAATCAAAATGAAAAAATCACTTTTATTTTTATTTCTTCTTTTTTCAATAAATGCAATTGCACAAAACATAAGGGTTTATAATCAATATGTAGATACTGAAGATGTCTCAGCTTACGCAAAAACATTCAAAGATTTTAATGAGGAGTTCAAAAGGAAATCCGGTGCTATAGGATTGCAACGCGTTCAATTTTTAAATGAAGTAACCCACAGGGTCATTATAACGGGAGACCCCTCAAATTGGGGTGTTGAAAATCCTGCAGATCAGGTTGATCGGGATAATTATTTTAACACAGTATCTCACTACAGATCTAAAAGTGATGGTTCTTATACTGCAAAATCCTTGTACTGGAAGGCTGGAGATCGAGTGAAAAATAATACGGGTCAACAATGGTTGATCAAAGTTGATAATCCAGCAAAATACCTTGCGGCCTTTACAAAATTTGCCAAAGCAGTAGAGCCTATGATTGGCACAAGAATGATGGGATTGGGTGCCATAAATATGGGAGATGTAGATGGAGCAACACATTATACCGTATTTTATGGAGAGAACTTAAATGACTTGGATGTTATTTTAGAAAAAGTAAGAGCGACAAAAGCTTATAAAGAGTTTTCTGCAACGCGAGGAGATCAAGAAATTATAAAATCATTTATGGTCCAGGACCTCTTGCGATTCTGATCTTCTTTTCCTAAAATAAAAAACCTTCCAATTTGGAAGGTTTTTTATTTTTATCGTCTGATATACTCAAAAAAGTCGGGATGACAGGATTTGAACCTGCGACCCCACGCACCCCATGCGTGTGCGCTACCAGGCTGCGCCACATCCCGAATTAAAGTGGATTGGTATTAGTTAGTCGGGGTGGCAGGATTCGAACCTGCGACCTCCTGCTCCCAAAGCAGGCGCGATGACCGGGCTACGCTACACCCCGAAAAAGTGTGCGCAAATATAACATTTAATAAAAATTCTACAAACCCAAAACGCGCTTTATTACAACTTTATTTTTTCTTTATTGTTAGTCCCTGATTATCAACGTTTAAATTTATTTATTGCACACCAGATTTGTCTTGATCTTTAATATTTAATTGTTGTTGATTGTCTGAACAATTCAAACATTCTAATTTATCGGATCCCATTCTCCAATAATGTTCAATAATTTGTCTTCGACTAAACTCTTGATCATTATTATTTGAAAAGCTAAGAAGGGTTTTATAAAAAAAAATGACCATTTAAATGATCCGTCAACTTTTAAAAAAACAATTAATTAGGAGTTACTACTTTTATGTTTTCAAATCGTATTGCGCCACGCATAATCCCTTCAATGGTTACCGCAAGGGATTCGATTACAGGTAATTTCAGTTGACTTTTTGAGTAAATCAAACTTATTTCGCGAGCAGGTTCTGGACTTTCAAAAGGACGCAGATTTTCCTTATTCTTTAGAGATAAGTTTCTTGTTTGAAGATAGGGGAGAAGAGTCATGCCTAGCCCATCATTCGCAAGATGAATTAGGGTTTCAAAACTTCCGCTTTTTAAGTTAAAGGAGTTTTTTGGATTAGGTGTTTGACAAAGTTTTAGTACATGTTCTCTAAAACAGTGACCGTCTTCAAGGACCAAAATATCCATTTTTTCTAAGTCTGAGGGGTTCAATGATTTGAGTTTTGATAAAGGGTGTGTTTGTGGGATGTATCCCACAAAAGGCTCATAATATAGTGGCTTTTCAATGAGTTTGCTGTCTTCAAGAGGGGAAGCGGCAATTCCTGCGTCAAGTTTTCCGTTTTTAAGTTCTTCGACGATTGCAGCTGTATTGAGTTCCTCTATTTTTAAATTGACTTTAGGAAATTTTTTGATAAATGTATTTAAAAAAAGTGGGAGTAGTGTGGGCATGATGGTAGGGATAATTCCCAGCCGAAAATTTCCTCCTACAATTCCCCTTTCCATAGAAACAATATCGTCCATTCGTCTTGCTTCTTTTAAAATTATTTTGGCTTGTTCAATGATCTTCTCGCCTATAGTAGTCAAGGAAATGGGTTTGGTGCTTCTATTGAAAAGTTTAACAGCTAGTTCTTCCTCAAGCTTTTGTACCTGCATACTAAGGGTGGGTTGGGTCACAAAGCATTTTTCTGCAGCCTGAGTAAAGTTTCCTTCTTCTGCTACGGCTAATGTGTACTGGAGTTGTGTGAGTGTCATATTTTAATCTATCATATTATCAAATGTAATAAGAAAATCTTATACTACAAAGTTAAAAGCTTAAAATAGTTTTTGAAATAAGCTGTATTGTTACGTATGTATAGGAAAAATCTATTTTAATATGGAAACTTCCATAAAGACATTGGTCAAGGGGGTTTCTCTATCATCAATAGTTTGTCTATTAATTTCATCTACCACATCCATGCCTTTAATTACCTCTCCAAAAACAGTATAGGATCCATCTAGGTGATAGGCTCCTGGGTCTTGTTGTACAATAAAAAATTCATAGGGAGAAGCTAACTTATAAGGATTTTCTATTTCACTACTTGGCATTGAGATAACCCCTCTATGATGTTTATGTCCTTTTCTTGTATCTGGTGGAAGGAGATATTTTCCTATTTCACCTCTTTTTTTTGAGGTTTCCATTCGATCTGAATTTCCCCCTTGGATAATAAAGCCTGGAACGACTCTGTGAAATGTGGTTCCATTGAAATACCCTCTTTTAGTCAGATACACGAAATTAGACCTATGATAAGGTGTATTGTCATATAGTTTAATATCAATATTTCCAAAGCGTGTGCTTATACGCACCTTGCTTTCAAGATTTTCTTTTTGATAGTCAAAAAAGAAAGGAATGGCATTTTTGTCATTTAAAATAATAAATTCTTCTTTTGGAGGAGTTTCTTCTTTTGGTTTAGGTATTTTTATTTCTTCCTCAGGAACTGCTTTTTTCACAACTGTTTTTTCTTTTTTTTCGGAGCCACAGTCCGTCAGAAATAAAAGTCCAAGTAATGAGAATATGAGTATTTTTGTTTTTGCCATGGATTACCAAACATTTATTGATTCAGTTTCAAATTTAAAAGATTTCTCTTTACCAGGAAAAAAGGCACATCTTCTTACTGCTCCATTAGGAAGAAAAGAATCCGTCAATAAACTTCCAGTTGATTTCCCTAATGCAAGAAAAGCGGCAGTTCTTCTTTATTGTTACCCTAAGAAAGGAGTAATGCATTTATCTTTAATTAAGAGATCCACTTACAATGGTCCTCATTCTGGACAAATTAGTTTTCCTGGCGGAAAGCCAGAATCCAATGATGAAAACTTATGGCAAACTGCTCTAAGGGAATGTAAAGAAGAGCTTGGTGTCCATCCAAAACAAACAAAACCTCTGTTAAATTTAACTCCGCTTTACATTCCACCTAGTAATTTTTTAGTAAGTCCTTTTGTGGCAATAGATGATTTTCTTCCTTCATTTAAGGAAGATCCCCGTGAAGTGAAACAACATATCGAGATTCCATTACATGAACTTATTCGTCTAAAGGTTAAACAAACACCATTGGATGAACATTTATACAAAGGGGTCACCGTTCCTAGCTATGTCTATCAAGAGCATATAATTTGGGGAGCTACTGCAATGATTTTATCAGAATTTAAAGTTTTTTTAGAATACTGCGCATTGATTTAATTTTATCTTTAACCCCATTATTGAAGCCAATATGTTCAAGAAAAATCCATTTGGTCATTACCTTATTTTAAAGAAATGGCTCATTCGTTATATGGGGTTTATGACGCACCGTCGGTATCGAGGTTTTAATGAACTTGAAATCGAGGGATCAGAAATCATCAAAAATTTACCGGACAATAATGTTCTTTTTATTTCCAATCATCAGACCTATTTTGCTGATGTAGTTGCTATGTTCCATGTTTTCAATGCAAGTTTGAGTGGCCGTATTGATAGTATTAAGAATGTAGGTTATTTATGGTCGCCAAAACTAAATATTTACTATGTCGCAGCCAAAGAGACTATGAAAGCAGGGCTGTTGCCACGTATAATGGCTTATGCAGGTTCTGTTTCTATCGAACGTACTTGGCGAGAGTCAGGCAAGGATGTCAAGCGACAAGTTAAAATGAGTGACATTACCAATATAGGAACTGCTCTTGATGATGGTTGGGTGATTACTTTTCCTCAGGGGACAACAAAGCCCTTTGGGCCCGTTAGAAAAGGTACTGTCCATATTATAAAGCGTTATAAGCCTGTCGTGATTCCAATCGTAATTGATGGTTTTAGACGATCTTTTGACAAAAAAGGATTGATGATCAAAAAGCGAGACATACTTCAGTCCATGGTTATCAAAGAACCTTTGGAGATTGATTATGAGAATGAAAGTATTGAAAGTATTTTAGAAAAAATTGAATATGCAATAGAGCAGCATCCTTCTTTTTTAAAGGTTATTCCTCAGGAGGAACTACAAGCCAAAAAGGAATTGGATGTTACTAGAAAGTGGGACTATTAATTATTCAATAATTCCAGCACAGCTTATTCTTGATCCTGCGGCACCTGAAGGTTGAGAAGTTAAATCATCTTCTCCTTGGTGAACAATAATTGCTTTACCCACAATGTTTTTTGTAGCATCATCACATCTTAAACACCATTGGTCTGTAGAGAATGAAACAGAACCATTACCATCAGAGTCTGCTTGGAAATTACCAATATCACCTCTATGATATCCAGTTTCAGCACCCCAAGCGCCATGATTTTCAAAAGTAGGGTTCCAATGACCTCCGGTTGATTTTCCGTCTTCGGAGGAACAGTCTGCTTTTTCATGGATATGAATGGCATGAGTTCCCTCACTTAATCCTGAAATAGTTGCTTCAAAATGAACCGAACCATTTTCTTCTTTAAAGGAAACCGTTCCATTGGTTTTACTTCCACTTTTTGGATTGAGTAGAAATTGAATTTTTTTGACTCTTTTGGTTTCTTGTCCTTCAGCAGCTTCTGAACCTTCTGTAATTAACTTTACTTTGGACATGACTTCTTCATGTTTCCCCTCAAAAACTTGAACTTCTTTTGAAATTTTTCCATTAATGTCAGAGGTAGTTGTGACTTCAGCTTTTGTAATGGAATCATTACGTTCTACTTTAACTTCAATAGATTTATTAGGTTTCGCATTATTTTTTTGGTCTTGGCATCCGGTAATTAACCCAAGCGAAATACAAACTATAAGAGCAATGTGTTTTTTCATGACATCTAAAAAAAAATTCTGTCTTAAAGGTAATTATTCTTTTTAAAAAATAACGCCTATTTGAGATTCTTTAAAAAGGAACTTATCAATTATTATTTATTCTAATCCAGTATATTTACTTAAAAATTGATAGGTGAGAAAGTTGATAATTGCTCTGATAGGGTTACTTTATATTTCTTGTAAACCCATATATTTAACTTCAGTATTTTCTTTGGAAAATAGTCCTGATGCTCCCATATATAGTGACAATGAAAATTGGGCGGTTTTACCTAATCAATGGCCAGATGAATTAAATGTGGTTGTTACAAATTTTGAAGAAAAGAAGGCAGATGTTTTTTATATCTATCCAACACTGTTTACGGATAAGAAAGATTCTCAATGGAATGCAAACGTAAAAAACAAGCTAATACGAAAAGAAGTGTTGTCTAAAGCTGTTGTTTTCCAGGCTTCTGCATGGGCAAAAGCTGGAAATTTATATGTTCCTTTTTACAGGCAAGCTCATTATCGAATTTTTGTTGATCCCTATGCTGAGCATGGAAAACAAGCAGGTGTTTTAGCGTATCAAGATGTGAAACGCGCATTTGAGTATTATCTGAAACACTTTAATAAGGGTAAGCCCATAATTATTGCATCGCATAGTCAAGGGTCCTTGCATGCCAAACGCTTATTGCATGAGTTTTTTGATGAAAAGCCTCTTCAAGAAAAATTAATTGTTGCCTATTTGGTAGGGGTACGCATTAAACCAAATGAATTTACTAGCATACCCGCTTTAACTCAACCCGAAGCAACAGGAGGATTTGTAAGTTGGAATACCTATAAGAAAAATAAATTACCAAAGCGATATGAACATTGGTATAAAGGGGGTGTAGTAACCAATCCCATTACATGGGATAATCAGCTTAAAAGTGATAAAAAAGACCATCTTGGCGTTTTGAGTTCCAACAAATTAATATACCCAAAAAGTTTACAAATTGAAAGAATAGACGGAATGCTCTGGTCTAGTGTACCAAAAATTCCAAAACGTTTTTTTCTCTCATTTATTAAAAATTATCATTTTGCGGATATCAATCTTTTTTGGGCAGATATTCAAAACAATGCTATTTTGAGAGTGAAGAGTTGGACTGAAAAAAACAAAACAGATTAACTATGTTAACATCTATATTAAAAGAATGTAAGGAGCAGTGGATCAAGGCTAAACACAATAAAAAACACCCCTTTCGATTCTTTACTCTAGCGACTATTGCTTCTGAGGGAAGTCCACATTTGAGAACCGTAGTCCTCAGAGACTTTGACTCTGAAGCGCTAAGCTTTACAATTTATACAGATTTACGTTCTAGAAAAGTGATAGAATTAGAACAAGACAAAAGAGCTCAATTTTTATTTTATGATCCAAAGCGAATGCTTCAAATAGTTGTTGGTGTAAGCTTAATGGAATCAAACAAAGATGATTTAATTTATAAATCCATTCCCGAGCAAAGCAAAAAAGATTACGCTGCTGAAAAGAGTCCTGGAAGTAAAATTAGTTCCCCTGAATCAGTTGAATATAATTTTTCTAAAGGACATTTTATACGTTTAATTTTTAAGGCTGAAACAATGGAATATTTACGATTGAAAAGGCCAAATCATTTGAGAGCTTTTTTTAGCTTAGATGATAATTGGGAAGGAACATTTTTAGTTCCATAATTTGACAGTCTTCGTTTGTTTTTTTTGTAATTTGAAGTATTAAAAAATTAATTTTCATTAGATATGTCTAACAAAAAATCAAAAACAAATTTAAACGGTAGAAGATCTTTCATAAAAAATGGAGTTGCTGCCTCTTCTCTTTTTATTGTACCACGTCATGTTTTAGGAGGAGTTGGGTTTACTCCACCCAGTGATCAACTTGCTTTAGCAGGTATTGGTGTAGGGGGTAAAGGTGAGAGTGATCTTAGAAATGCATCCGTAAAAGGAAGAGAACGTGTTGTTGCACTTTGTGATACAGACAGTTCTGTGGAAGGAAGTGTTGCCAAGTCAGTAAAACGCTTTTCTGATGCTAATTTCTACGACAACTTCAAAAAGATGTTGGATAAAGAAAAAGATATAGATGCTGTAACAATTTCTACTCCAGATCATACACACGCTGCTGCAGCGGTTTATGCTATGGAAAGAGGTGTTCATGTTTATGTTCAGAAGCCTCTTACTCACAATATCTATGAAGCACGTTTGCTCACTGAAATGGCGCATGAGAAAAAACTTGTTACTCAAATGGGGAATCAAGGAGCCTCAAATCCAGATCAACTACAAATTCAAAAATGGGTCAACGAAGGCGCTATAGGGACCATTACCAAAGTAAATGTTTGGACAAATCGACCAGTATGGCCCCAGGGAATTCCAATGAAAAAGCCAGACGCAGCAGCTAAACCTGCATCATTAAATTGGGACCAATGGTTGGGCCCTGCTCCAGAAACACCCTATATCCCTGAAATGCACCCGTTTAATTGGAGGGGTTGGTGGAACTTTGGAACTGGAGCTTTAGGAGATATGGGATGTCATTTAATTGACATACCCTTTAAGGCATTAGGGTTAAAATACCCTACCGATGTAGAATGTAGCGTGGGAACTATATTTACCAAAATGTGGAGCGCAGATTATTACCCTGAAGGGTGTCCACCTTCTTCTTCAGTATCACTTCATTTTGATGCTACTGAAAAGAATCTTAGCCCTATCCAAATGACTTGGAGTGATGGAGGAATTAAACCATTCCATCCAGATTTATTGCCTGCCGATGTAAGTATCGAAAGTAATGGAATCATTATGATAGGAGAAAAGGGAGTCATTACTTGTGATGCATATGGAGAGGATCCTAAATTGTATCGCAAAGGAGAGCCTGTTGTAAAAGGCGAAAAAGTAAAAGTTTTAGAACCTGAATTTGGACATCAACGACAGTGGGTTGATGCTTGTAAAGCAGGTTTTAATAGTGCTGAACATAAATCACTTACATCATCGTTTGATTATTCAGGTCCGTTAACAGAAACTGTATTAATGGGAAATATTGCCATTAGAAGCTATATGTTGACTGAAGCAACTGGGAACAGAGGGCGTTCTAACTACATAGGTAGAAAAAAGCTTTTATGGGATGGTGAAAATATGAAAATAAATAATCTTGAAGCTGCCAACCAATACGTAGGAAGGACCTATAGGAAAGGTTGGGAATTATAATACCTAAACATTTGAAAATACTTGTTACAGGAGGCTTGGGTTATATTGGATCACATGTAACTGTGCTTCTTCTTGAAAATGGACATGAGGTTATCTCTATAGATAATCTTCATAATTCTTCCTTAAAAGTTTTAGATGGTATTGAAGCGATTTGTGGAAAGAAGCCATTATTTGAAGCTTATGATGTTCGAAATATGGATCAAATGAATAGCTTGTTTGAAAGTCATCTTGACATTGATGGAGTAATTCATTTTGCCGCTTACAAAGCAGTTGGTGAAAGTGTTGAAAAGCCTTTGAAATATTATGAAAATAATATTGTGG
>Ga0233397_1000788_pt1 | contig 15483 bp, 11 predicted proteins | sample 35DmetaG_FD_189957 | JGI IMG/M metagenome (GOLD analysis project Ga0233397, IMG submission 189957) | Seawater microbial communities from Monterey Bay, California, United States - 35D | ecosystem: Environmental > Aquatic > Marine > Coastal | place: USA: California | collected 2016-10-20
CAATACGCTGCCCGGAAGCCATACATTCATGTAATTCTGAATCAAAGGAAGGAGTATGCCCTGCGCTCCCATTAGCTTGAACAAGAAATCCTGAGTCAAGAGAATTATGAGCGCTAAAATAATTGCTAGAAGGAAGGAAACATAATTGATCGTTGTTGCTGCTTGTTTTGCAAGTTCAGTATCATCACTACCAAGATTCTTCCCTACGACTGCCGAGGCTCCAATGCCGAGTCCAATTGCCATACTCATGACGCTAAATGTGACAGGGAAGGTAAAGCTTATGGCGGCAAGAGCTTCGTTGCCGAGCAAACTGACAAAAAATGTATCTACTAAGCTAAAAGTGAACAACATTATCATTCCGACAATCATCGGAATTGTCATGCTGATCAATGCTTGCTTGATTGAGCCTTGAGTTAAGTTTTGGCTGTTTCGAGCTTTTCGCTCAGCGGACATATTAAAACCTGTGTTTTAGTATTTATGGATGACTTTTTCTGATCTTACTCAGTTGTTTAAACGTCTTGAGATTGCCATAAATTAACTCATTCCCTGAATCCCATTCTGGGCTTGCGTTTTCATTGCCAAGCAGCCCGCCGGCTTCATGCAAAATCAAGCTTGCGGCCGCTATCGATGTTTTTGGCTGTTGACTCGCCCATCCACCGACCAGTCTTCCTGCAGCGGTGTTTACTATGTCTAGAGCTGGACAACCAGAAATTCGCAAATCAGCTCCGAGGCGCAATAGGCTTGCTTGAAATTCTAGGTTTGCTTCATTTGTGCCAAACGGTGACTCTAAGCTCACAAGTGAACCGGCCGAGATTTCACTTGCGTTTCCTGTGCGAAGGCGGCGTGCATTTAGTTGGGCCCCATCGCCGCGAGAGGCCGTAAATTCTTCGTTAGTCATTGGTGCAATAACGACTGCGTGTTGAATTATCCCATTTATTTGACAAGCAAGAGAGACGCCAAATTGGGTGTAGCCTGCTGTGAAATTTCTATTGCCAATAAGAGGGTCGATTAACCATATGACCGAGTTTTCCTTGTCTTGGGCCAAGTCTGTTGTTCTTGATTTGATAGAGTGCTCGGGAAAGGCTTTTAAGATATGGAATTTAAGTGTTTTCTCAGATTCTAAATCGAGCGAGGTGAGAAAGTTATTAGGATCGGCGTTTAAAATTTTTATTCTGTCTATGCGATCGCTTGCATGTGCGATTGCTTCCGCCGCATCACGAGCGGCCTTGAGTGCTACATTAAGTGTTGGGTTCATAGATTGTCTGCTAATCTGAATTGTGATTCTTTGATTACTCTTTAACTTCTCGTTTAACTAATCTCGCATAGCCCCATAAAGTCGTGTTTTGAAAGACCATCAACGCAAAATCATAGGTCGCGAAGTGGTGCAGATCGATATTCGCTTAAAGTGCTATCATATCTTTTTTATTTCGTGAGCGATATGTATGGAAAATCTTTATACCGAGGAAGGGTTTGACGCTAACCAAATTTCAGTTGTGCTCGTCAATACTTCTCATCCAGGCAATATAGGCGCGGCTGCGAGAGGAATGAAAAACATGGGCTTGAAAAGGTTGGTGTTAGTCAATCCAAAGGATTTCCCTAGTGGCGCTGCGATAGCGAGATCTGCGGCTGCAGTGGATGTCATTGAGAACGCCGTCGTCGTAGAAACCCTTGAAGAGGCTATTAATGACTGTGCATTAGTCATCGGTGCTAGCGCGCGCTCTCGTAAAATTCCTTGGCCGATGTTGGATCCCAATGGTTGTGCAGAAAAGGTTTTAAGCGAACATCATGAAAATAAGGTGGCGCTAGTTTTTGGGCGGGAGGATTCAGGTCTTAATAACGAGGAGTTACAGCTTTGCCATTATCATGTCCAAATTCCGAGTAATCCGGAGTGTCCTTCCTTAAATCTTGCAACTGCAGTAATGGTTATTAGTTACGAAATAGCGAAATTGCGCACCAAAACGAAAAATATTACCGTTCCTAAGGAAGATGATTTCTGGGATCAGCCAAAATCGACCATTGATGATCTCGAGCGATTTTATGAACATTTAGAGCGAGTTCTGATAGCTGTGCGTTTTCACGATCCCGAAAACCCAAGACAACTCATGCAGCGGATGCGAAGGCTTTTTGGGCGTATACGTGTCGATGAAATGGAGATGAATGTCCTTCGAGGCATCTTAAGTAACGTTGAGTGGCATATAGATAGGAAGAATCAGTGAAATGTGGGTGTTTGAGGAAGTGAGATTGATGCGGATAGTTGGCGCGACAGGCGTTTCGTATTGGTATAGCCTTATCGCTTGTTCGGTTTCCCTTTATAGAAGCGTGACTTACTTTTAATAACGGAATCGTACGGAACTAGGTGGTGGTCTTTGTTTCCAATCAGATCAGTCCTACCCATCTCTTTTAGAGTGTTTCTAAGCATGGGCCAATTTTTTTCATCGTGATAACGAAGAAATGCTTTTTGACGCTGTCGCTCGTCGAGATTTTTAATCACGGGAATTTTTTCTGTCTTGTATCGTACCCTTTCAAGCGGATTTCGCTCTGAGTAATACATTGCTGTGGCAAGAGCCATCGGTGAGGGATAAAAAGTTTGAACTTGGTCAGGTTTGAAATTATGTTCTTTCAACCACAGGCTCAAGTTGAGCATGTCTTCATCATCGCTTCCGGGATGGGCGGCGATAAAATAAGGTATAAGATACTGTTCCTTTCCTGCACTTTTTGAGAATCGATCAAATAAAATTTTAAATTCGTCATATGAATTGATGCTAGGTTTCATCATTTTCGAAAGAGTTTTTTTCTCACTGTGTTCAGGGGCTATTTTCAAATAGCCACCGACGTGATGTGTTACAAGTTCTTTTATATATTCTGTATCTTTCAGTGCTAAGTCATATCGTAAGCCCGATGCGATAGCCACTCGTTTTATTCCTGGAAGCGTTCGTGCTTTTCGATACAACTGTGTAGTTGGTGAGTGATCCGTGTTTAGGTGCTGACAAATATTCGGGTAGACGCATGATAATCGCTTACATGATGCTTGAATTTTTCTAGATTTACAGTTTAGTTTGTACATGTTCGCAGTTGGGCCACCAAGATCGGAAATTGTTCCTGTGAAACCTGGAACTGTGTCCCTAATCTTCTCTATTTCAGAGATTATCGATTCTTCAGAACGGCTTTGAATAATTCGTCCTTCGTGCTCTGTGATAGAACAAAAAGTGCATCCGCCAAAGCACCCTCGCATGATATTAACCGAGGTCTTGATCATGTCGTAAGCGGGAATTCGAGCACCTTGGTATGATGGATGAGGCTGGCGTTTGTAATTAAAACTAAAGACCCAATCCATTTCTTCAGTTTCGAGGGGAAAGGGTGGTGGATTCACCCAGACTTCTAGGGTCTGATGTTTTTGAACAAGTGTTTTAGCGTTATATGGATTAGCTTCTTGATGCAATACACGCGAGGCGTGAGCATAAAGTGCTGGGTCGTTTGTCACTTTTTCGTATGAGGGCAGTCGAATGTATGAGCGATTAGCATCAAATTTTTCTTTTCGATGCAGAGGCATAGGTATGACTCTTATGGTTTCTAACTGACTATCGGTTTCGGCTGCACCCTCTGTTGCGGATTGCTCCTTATACTCATACGGATTCGGTAATTTATCGATTTTCGAGGGCCAATCTATCCTAGTGGAGTCTATCTCAGTCCAATCTGCGGGAAGTTTTTTAAGAACAACAGCCGCTCCCCGTAATTGCCAAAGTTCACTTATTTTCTTACCCTTTGCGATTTGATGAGAAAGTTCAACAAGCGCTCTTTCAGAGTTGCCAAATAATAATATATCTGCATTTGAATCAATGAGAATTGAACGGCGGACAGAGTCACTCCAGTAATCATATTGAGCTATACGTCTCAAGCTTGCCTCAATTCCGCCAATAACAATGGGGACGTTGTAATATGCTTCTCGGCATCGCTGACTGTAGACTATTACAGATCGATCCGGCCTCTTTCCTGGTTCAGCATGAGGGGTATATGCATCATCAGTGCGTATTCGGAGGTCGGCAGTGTATCGGTTAATAAGAGAATCCATATTGCCGCCCGTGACCCCAAAAAAAAGGTTAGGCTGACCTAGAATTTTAAAATCGTCTGCATTTTCCCATCGTGGTTGGGAGATGATTCCAACGCGAAAACCTTGGGCTTCCAATAGGCGACCGACGACGGCCATCCCAAAACTAGGGTGATCGACATAAGCATCGGCTGTCACGATTATAATGTCGCAACTATCCCATCCCAGGTCATCCATTTCTTTTCGTGACATAGGAAGGTAAGGCGCGTCCCCAAAGCACTCGGCCCAATATTTCGGGTAGGAATTGATGCTTCTTATTTTATGCTGGGAATGAGCCTGCGCGTCCTTGTTTTTATTTACCATATCTTTTCACAAAAATTCGATCGAACAATTTTTCCTTTATGAGATATTTGATTCAGTTGGGAGCGCTTTAGAAATTCTTAATTGCGATTATCATAGCAAATTTCTTTAGAGAGTGTTTACAAGTTTGGTTTAGGGCTCTAAGGACTCAATCTTAAAAGCTGTTCGACGGTCGCCATCGAGAACGTGATTAACTTGAGTTACTGAGGCTTGATGTGCAAAAAGGCTTTTAATAAGCTTGAGGTCCATTCTTCCGAGTTGGGGATTGTTTATGGTTGCGGCATAAATTGGGCAGTGATTTTCTATAAGCAGCCAGCCTTTTGGCAACAATCGAACTTCAGCCATATATCCTTGACGGGTCCGAAGAGCTGCAAGCGAATTCACCCTCGCTGACAAATCATTTTCACTTTTCACTAACTCGGCTCGGTATGCAGATTCCATTCGCTCAAGGCGTGATTGTATTATCTTATCAAGTATGTCCGGGTGTTGCTTTCCTAAATCAGAGAGTATCTCGATAGTCAAAGAGTCATGAGCATCAGGGAATAAAGCATGACCGAGGCCTGTTAAAGCCCATAATATGACGGGGCGGCCCCTTGTTTGATGTGAGGGCTTTGAAGTTTTTACAATACCGTCATGTTCAAGAATGATAAGATGTTTTCGAACGCCCATCGTGGTTAATTTTAGGTGTTTTGCGAGGATACGAATCGATTGGGCTCCCCTCGATTTAAGAGAGAGAACGACTTGCTGTTGGCTTTTTGAAAGGCGAGGCTTGAGGCTCATAAGTTGGCCTGATTTATACTATATATACTCTATCGACCGGCAACTGTGATTTTTTATTCGCATCAACAGATTTAATAGATTTGCAACTCCGAGTCAGATAGGGTGCACTGGTGTGCATGCAATTATTTCTCGTGAGTCGAAGGTGGTGGATTTGATTAATCCTGCAAGTTTTACATTTGCCCTCTATCTAGCGTTGATCGTTGGTGTCGGTTTAATTGCTTTTCGACGAACCCGGAATATCAGTGATTATTTGCTTGGCGGTCGAAAATTGGGCCCAATAGTTACTGCTTTGAGCGTCGGCGCCTCTGACATGAGCGGCTGGTTGTTACTAGGCTTGCCGGGCGCGATATATCTAAATGGCTTTAGTGAGGCATGGCTTGCGGTCGGTTTATTGATCGGGGCTTATATTAACTGGAAAGTCGTTGCCAGACCTTTGAGAGTTTTCACTACGCATGTTGGTGACTCATTAACTCTTCCAGATTATCTTGAGAGACGATTCCGTGATGAGACAAGAATGTTACGACTACTGACTTCTGCAGTGACCTTGATATTTTTTGTTTTCTATACTGCTTCGGGCCTAGTGGGTGGAGCGATTTTGTTTGAAAGTAATTTTGATGTCAGTTATTCGGCAGCCTTGTTGGCTGGTGGGCTCATAATCGTCTCGTATACTTTTATCGGAGGGTTTTTAGCAGTAGCTTGGACCGATGCTATTCAGGCATTGTTGATGGCTGGTGCGTTAATTGCCGTTCCATCGATGGTAGTGTTTGCAGATTCAACTGGCTCCGGCTCGAGAATCATATTTGACCAAATGGGTTCTTTTTTGGGGGTAAGCTTTATTGGCGTGCTCTCTCTTTTGGCGTGGGGGCTGGGCTATCCCGGACAGCCTCATGTGCTGTCCAGATTTATGGCGATCGGGGATCCTGAAAAGATGGTTTCAGCGAGAAGGTTTGCAATGACCTGGATGGTTTTGGTCTTAGCTGGATCTATTCTAGCTGGTCTGATCGGTGTCAGCTATTTTGTTGACAAGCCTCTGCAGAACCCAGAGACAGTATTTATTGCTCTAAGCAATAGCCTGTTTAACCCATGGATGGCCGGCATCATCACTGCTGCAATCCTATCGGCCATAATGTCGACTGTGGATTCACAATTGTTGGTTGCTTCCTCTGTGATAAGCCACGATTTCTACAGAGTATTTCTTCGACCGGATGCTAGCGAAAAGGAACTGTTAGGGGTAAGTCGGATAGCTGTAGGTTTTATTGCGGGGTGCGCTATTTGGATAGCAAGCAATAAGGATAGTAAAGTTTTAGATCTGGTGAGTTATGCATGGGCGGGTTTTGGTGCGTCGTTTGGACCAGTTATTTTATTTTCACTTTTTGCTCGCAAGATGACGAGCAGTGCCGCGCTCGCGGGCATGAGTTCTGGAGCGCTTTTTGTGCTCGTTTGGGGAGGGCTAGAAGGAGGCATCTTCGATCTTTATGAATTATTGCCCGCGTTTTTTGGTGCTTGTTTGATAATCAAGTTACACATTTTGCTGTGCCCTCAGCGAAACCAAGATGTGTTAGAGAGGTTTGATACTGCTTGGGCGATCCTGAAGAAATAGACAAAAAAAGATGTCTTACTTTGAGCGCGTCATGCGGATATGAGGAATATCGTCTTCTAGATAGACCTCTGAATCTGATTGAAAATCAAAGTTCATATAAAATTCTTCAAGATGTTTCTGGGCCGATATCGTGATTCCGTAATTTGGATAAAGTTTTTTGCAAAGGCTCACGCTCTGCTCTACTAACAGCTTGCCCAATCCTAGCCCCCTAAAACTCGAGGATGTGACGATACGTCCGATTGATGCATTAGGATATTTCTGATTTGGCTGAAGAATCCTCGCGTATGCAATCACTGGAGCGTTTGGTTCTGGCGTCGTTGTAGCATAGATATGAGTTGCGCCTGCATCATTATTATCAATATCTTGGTAAATGCAATCTTGTTCAATTATAAATACTTCAGCACGCAGTCTTAAAAATTGATAGAGCGATTCTGTTGTTAGATCTTTAAATAATTTTTCATGCCAGATTATTTCTGAAAGGTCGGGAGTCTTCATCGATATTTCCAAAAAAATGATTTTTAACCTTAATCTTTCGCTATTGTGTCAAAACTGACGCACAAGGACGCGAAAGAGTATCAATTTGATCTTTAATAAGTCACAGGTAATATAGTGTGCGAGATAGTTTATATCTGCAAGTAGTCTATTGCTTGTACAATAAAAAGTGGAGAGTAAATATGAATCTTGTATTTAAAAACAGAATTCTTTTATTTTTTTCAACTTTCTTTGTGCTTTTCAGCGCTATTATTGCTATATGGTCATATGCCTGTCCGTGCGAACGCACTCCGGGATTTTTTCTGATGGGTGAGGCGCAATCTGGGAAAATTGAAGATTGGAGTTTGGCAAACTCGGTTCCGCTGTGCCAAATTCAAGTTTTAGCAGGGTTTAGGCCCCATTCAATAAATTTGAATTGTATGGCGACTGAAAAGGGCGAGTTATTTTTGAGTTGCTCAGAGTGCGATGGAAAGTATTGGTCAAAACATGTGGGCGCTCCCGAGCGAGGCAAGCTGCGACTTGGAGAAAAAGTCTATTTAGTATTGATTGAGCGTGAGTTAGATTCAGCTCGATTGGATGCTGCTTGGTTGGCTCGACTGAGTAAGCTTAATTCTCAGAGAGGGATATCTAGTGACTCGAATACATTGAGAGAAAATTCGCGCCCATCGGGCTGGTGGAGTTTTCATGTGGTCTCAAGGGATGTGTGAGTCGTCTGTGAAGATAGGTTTCTTTCTCGCTTGAAAATGTGCTTCGATTTAGAAGAGTTGATATAATAAAACTGCCATTTAATGTCGTCTAATGCCCCGGTGGCACAGCTGGATAGCGCGGCCCCCTCCTAAGGGGCAGGTCAGAGGTTCGAATCCTCTCCGGGGCACCATCTTCTAAGCCGACTGGGCTAAGGAGGCTATGCTGCGAGCATGGTTTGAGCTTGCTAATTCTGGTGGCGGAGTAGCGAGGTCTAGGGTTAAGGTGGACTATCCTGATTTTTCTAGTAAGTTAGTGCTATGGTCAAAATTCTCTAACTAAGGCCAACTATTTATGAATCTACGTCGAAAATTAATGCAGTTGTTAGCAGCCGGTCCGTTTCTAGCTCAGTCTACTGTTACCGCGCAGAGCAATAGTGATGCAGCGTCAGATGAGCCTTCGGCCAGACTAAGGTGGGGTCATATAAACATCAATGTCAGCGACCTTGATGCCTCTATTAATTTCTATGAGAAGCTAGGTTTTGGCGTTTACATACCTTCTATTCCCTACATTGGTTTAACAGCGGAGACAAAATCTAATTCAATTGATGAGGGTAGCAGTACCGCTTTAGGGTTACCCCGAGAAACCCGCGGTCGAGCGTGTATCATGCAGCTAGATAATGGCTATCCTAAATTAGATTTGACGCAGCTCAATGACATGCCTCCTTCAACTCCATTGAATAACACTAATTTGGGCTTAGTACGTATGTGCCTCGCGACTGTGAATTTAGAGGCAGATTACAAAAGGCTAATAGACCTTGGTGTCGACTTCATTAGCCCACCCATGACTGCAAAAGATGGCATGGCAGAAATTGCGGTTTGTATCGATCCAGATGGAACTCTTATAGAGCTTATTCAGGTTCATCTTGATAAGTGGCGCGTTTAGGTTGATCTGAATTAATTTAGTCAGCGGAACTTAGGCGCGCAGACTGCACCTAAGGGATTCCTCTGAGGCTAGATAGAGCGACCACTTATCTTTTTCAAAATTCAAATCAGTCTAAGAAGTATCTCCGCAGGTACGGTAACAATCTGCAGAGTCCTAAACAGAGCCCCCCGCCCTTGTTATGAAGCCCCCTTGCTTGTTTAGCGAATTCTGATAGCCTGCTTAGCAATGGTTACGGAAAAAGTTACGGAAAAGATAACGAATTGATCTTGGAAGCGCCTGTTTATAAGCCCTGCAGGCCAGTGTTTGCGTTAGGTTGTTGCCTCTCCGGGGCACACCTTTACTTTTTAATACCCATTCACTCCCAAGCATAAAAACCTAGAAATATCCCATTAGAACAGGGTTTCTTTATAAGGAATTCCAGCCTTGATGGGATAGCTACGGGCTCTGCCGGTATAGAGCGAAAGAGAAGAACCATAGAGAGTGATTTTGGACATAGAGTTTCTGCTGTTGATGATTGTATTTTAAATCAGAGGGGTCATAGTCATTTGATTAGAAAATTCCATGAGAGAATCAACTTATTCTCGCCCACTGGATCCAATCCGGACTAATTCGCTTTTGTGTTGAAGGCCTCTATAGATTAATACCACAATTGGGATTAGCCAAATCCCGTAAGCGATAGCCGCAGTCGCTACCCAACTTGTAGGTAAGATCAAAAAAGCCGCAATCCAAAAAGTGAGAAAAATGGGAATCCGGCGCACCGCTCTCTTGATTCTTTGCAATGCTGTGAGCTTACTATTGGTTAACAAAAAAGGCACTGGTCTGATGAACCAACCGTTGGCCAGAAGGAGTGCAACGAATAAAGGGAATGGTCGGCCTTTGGAATCCAGTTCGGGCTTGTCATCTAATTGCGCATCTTCGTCGCTGGTAGTTAACTCCAACGATTCAGCCACCTTATGACTGACATAAGTTGCTGTAGGCCGCTCTGCAGCGCCGCCTATATTGGCGCGAGTTGGCACACTGCGCCAGCGATAAAGAATTCGCTTGTTGCTATCTATAGCCAGAACGCCAGGTTGAAAATAACCTTTGGGATGCGAGAGGCGACTATCCGTGTTTGTAATAAAGGAGGTCTGTTCATTGATGAATAGTTCCAGCCAGCCTCTATCTTTGCATTTCTCTGCAATTTCCTGATGGGGATCGCCGACAGTTTCAAAATTGAGCCCCCATTCTGATTTTGCATCATCGGCAAGCCGCTGGGGTTCGCTTACAATTGCATATAGCTCGCCACCCGCTGCACGAATTTTATCGACAACGCCTTCTTCAACGTAGCCTCGTAACTCGAGGCGACAGGGAGGTCACCAGAATCCGCGGTAGAAAACCAACACGACGAATTTGTGCTTACTAAGTACGTTGTCTAGCCACGCTTTTCTTGCCCCTGGGGGTGGGTCGAGTTCCGCTTGAGTGCCATTTAAGATAGGCGGCTCGTCAGCAAACGAAACAGTAAAACTGTCTCCTGTTCGAAGAACGTTAAATTTCTTTTGCTGGCACATGTCGCCGCCACAAAGCACCAAGCGAAGCTCTCTTCCGTCGGTCGAAGCGAGTGACTCTTCGGCGTCCACAATGCCAGTAACTGTAAAATCATCAGAGCGTTGTGCATTAAACCAATTGATTGCTGCATCTACTTCTGGTTGCAGTGCTTCTGGTATTGAGTCACTTACTTTGGCCAATGTAGCTCCTGATGGGGTTTATGTTGCCAAGGGTATTCATTAAAGCAGATACTAGCACTAAAAATAATGAGTTTACATTAATAAATTAATGAGACATTATTATATTTAAATTAACAATCTACTCATTTTCTTCAAAAATTGAATAGTAAAATCCTCGAGGAGCACTTAGATGTCCACCTTGGTAGCTCGTCAGGCGCGGGCCTTAGATACCCAAAGCCGGTTAATGCGGGCTATGGAGAAACTCAGTACTGAGAAGGGTCCTGAGAACGTTTCTGTTAATGAATTGATCCAAGAGGCGGGGCAGAAAAACGGATCTGCGCTCCATTACCATTTCGAAAGCATGGAAGGTTTGCTAGCAGCGATTCACAAATCGAGATTCTCTCAAACTCAGACCAAGAGGCGAGAGATGTTAACTGAGGCCCTGGCTAAGAATGATTCCCTTTCTCTGCGGGACCTGTGTCATCTGATGGTAGATCCAACGTTTCAACTTTGTAAATGCGATCCTGGCCACAGGCAATGGGTAAATGCCTGGGGAGCCAAGAACGCAGCTATAGTGAGACCAACGCTCGAGGAAGACACAGTAGATGAGGGCAACAGCCTGCAAATAATCAGGAACTTCCTTAGGGCGTCACTGCCGCACCTTGATGACTCTATCTTTGAGGATCGCTACCTCACTGTCGTGCGATTTTCGAATCTTTCAATGTCCAACCAAACAAGAGAAAAGGGCAGCTTTAGAGGAAAGAAGGCTGACCTTTTCTTGAGCAATTTGGTGGACTCGCTCGTGGGTCTGTTTATGGCCGAAGTCTCGGACGAAACAAAAGCGCACTTAAGGAAGTAACAAATGGTTTGCAATTTTTAGAGCGCGAATCTACGCGATGAATCAGGGAATCAAGAGCAGGAAATTCAATGAACATGGGCACGGCGCTAGTGCGTATTCAAGACTGCCATCGTTGAATAACAATAATGATTTTATAGAGGCACAGAGATGAAAAAGATTCTAATACCTTCTGTCACATTGCTAGCTCTTGGAGGATGGCTGTTTTCACAATACTGGTATTATATGCCGGGCATCATACTCAGCATTACGAACCCGGCTGGAGATTACCAAGAAGTGACTTGGCAGCAGGGTCCTGAAACTGTTAGCAATGAATCTCGGCCGCCGAATATATTGTTGATTGTGGTGGATGATTTAGGTTTTAACGACATCACATTTTACGGTGGCGGGATGGCAGGCGGCAGTGTTCCTACTCCCAACATTGATTCTATTGCCGCACAGGGAATACATTTCCCGAATGGATATGCAGGAAATGCTTCTTGTGCACCATCCCGTGCAGCTCTATTAACCGGGCGCTTTGCAACACGCTCAGGATTTGAGTTTACGCCAGCTAATCCACAGTTTGCTGAATTTACGAATACCCTCACGGCCACCGATGACTATATTGAAGAAAATGCCGCGAATTATCCTCCCGTAGAGTCCTTAGGACTGCCATCCAGCGAGCTGACGATTCCAGAGATGCTAAATGCTGCGGACTATCATTCTGTTGCTATAGGGAAATGGCATCTTGGTCGAACTGAAGGACTGCGACCATTGGACCAAGGATTCGATGAGTTCTTGGGGTTCTTGGCAGGCGGGGCAAAGTTCATGGAGGAAGATGATCCTAATGTGGTCAACTCCAAGCAGGACTATGATCCGATCGACAAGTATCTCTGGCCCAATCTTTCCTTCGGTGTTCAGCACAACAACGGCGCAAGATTTAGACCAGACTCCCACATGACAAACTACTTTAGTCGCGAGGCCATCAAGTCAATTGAAGCCAACAAGAATCGGCCATTCTTTATGTATCTGGCGTACAACGCGCCGCACACACCGCTGCAGTCAGAAAAGGCGGATTACGATGCCTTATCCCATATTGAGGATCATACCGAACGAACTTACGCTGGGATGATTCGTGGTCTTGATCGTGGCATTGGCCAGGTTCTGCAAGCCCTCGAAGATAATGATATCGACGATAATACGATTGTGGTGTTCACCAGTGATAATGGCGGAGCTCACTATGTAGGCTTGCCGGACTTGAACAAGCCCTACCGCGGTTGGAAGATGACCTTTTTTGAAGGGGGTATTCATACTCCATACTTTATTCGTTGGACTGATAGAATCCCGGCAAACAGTCAATATGATGAGGCCGTTGCCCATATAGATATTTTTTCAACTGTTCTCGCTGCCGCAGGTGTCGAGCTGCCGCACGATAGAGTCATTGATGGCGTCAACCTGCTAGACCACGCGTTGGCAGAACCGCAGCAAGCATTAAACCGACCGCTGTTCTGGCGAACTGGTGGTTATAAGGTTGTGCAACAAGATCATTGGAAGGTGCAGATTCAAGAGCAAAACGGCAAGACCTGGTTGTTCAATTTAAGCGAAGACCCCACTGAACAAAACAATCTTGCAGAGGCAATGCCTGAAAAGTTGGCGGAGTTAACAGAAATTCTGTATTCAATGGATAGTCAGATGGTGGACCCGCTTTGGCCTACTATTTCTGAAGGGCGTGTAACCGTGGATCACACTCTCCGATCCCCGCCTGAAGGCGAGCACGAGACGGTTATTTGGACGAACTAATCGTCTTCCAGATTGGAATATTAAGATGCAAAAATTAAATAAGGCTGTCTACATCTGTGGATTGTTTTTACTGGGATAATCTATCGCTGCCCAACCCGCGATGGCGACACATTCCTCCAGAATAGAAGGGATGGGTCTCCATTATGGATTGAATCTGGTGCAGTTCAATCCAAAAGACCTGAAGTCTGACGAGCATCGTGCACGTCACTAATTGGGAAGAATTCCCGTCCTGGAAGATGAGGATTTCTGTATTTTTTAATCTGGCGCGATCGCTGAATACATAATGGAGTGTTATAAGAATGGTGTACTCAAGCTCGGTCCGAGTAATCCACGTTACCCGGAATACCTGCAATGCTTACACTACTGATTTGGAAAGTTCAATGTTGCTCAAAAGAATGGCCGATAATTTGATTGCTCCAACTCTACGCCACTGCGCTTGGATTGGTCTGCTACTGGTTATGACAACCATGTTTGCTAATGCTGAGGCGGCGCTTCCACCACAGCTAGCGGTCGCTAATGTCTTGGTGGTCGACCCGGTCACAGCAGAGGTAAGTATTGCAACAACGACGGCCGAGTTTCATGCTGGAGCCAGTATTGATGGAGGGCTCAGCTATGTGTCCTGTATTGATCCATTGGATAGTGTCGATCTGGAAAGCAGCCTGGTTGTAGAAAATGATCATGTGGGTAGCGCAGGAAACATTTACGTTCTAGCAATTTTGGGCGAGGAGTCCTACATGTTGGTGGGTGATGTGTTTCTCCCCTGGGATGGCCTGAGAGATTCTCTGGAACCTTTCACCACAAAGACCTTGCAGGCTATCGAGACCATCAGCGTTCTTGATCAAGTGCAATTTGAGTCAGCGGGAATTGATCAGGGTGAGTTGGCAATTTACATCGGTTACGAGCTGATAAGCGATACAGATAAAATCTATTACAGTGTTACACCTTTGCGAGTGGCTATCGTGCTTGGTGCTGTGGCTAGCCGCAGCCGGTACGTGGGAGTTGATTCCTGCTCACCTTATGCTGTGAAAAGAACATCAGCCATCATCTACGGTAATGGGACTGTTACCAGCCCTGCCACGGCGGAGTTCGATCTATTGCTCGATTTGTATGTGCCAGATGTTGATCTCTCTGGGAAAAAAGTACCGTCAATGGTTATTATTCATGGAGGTGGATTCTACGGCGGTACCCGCAGCCAACCGTCCCTTGTTGATTACGCAGAGCGTTTTGCAGCACAAGGCTATCTTGCCATATCAATTGACTACCGTGTTGCACCGCAAGTCCCTGAGTTGAGCCCGCAGTTTGCTTCGTTTTACGATCAGTCGGTCAGCACTGAGGTAGCGACTGAGGCAAAGCAAGCGCTTGGTATGTTCGCTGCTATGGAGGATTCGCTGAAAGCCATGGCCTGGCTTGAGAATTATGCTCAAGAACAAGGATTTGAGATCTCCTCTCTTGGTCTTCTAGGCGGGTCAGCCGGTGCTGCAACTGCTCTAAACGTTGGCTATGGGTTGAATGACTATGGGTTCAATGTGCCTGAGTTCAAAGTAGTGGTGAATCACTGGGGTAATCTGGCGATAGATCAAGAACCTAGTAGGCCCAGTATCACAGCCGATGAGGCGGCTCTGATTTCTGTGCACGGCACCGAGGATCCCACCGTGCTTTACTCGGGTTCGGTTGATATACATGCCCGTGCTGATGAGATTGGATTGACTAACGAGCTAATAACCTCAGAAGGTGCCGCCCATGGCTTTTCTGAAAATCGGTTGTGGGGTTCAGAGTCTTTTGAGGGGAGTGGATATACCAAAGGAGAGCGCGTTCTCAATTTTGTTAATACATCAATGCTAACGCCGTCGGGCCCGCCTGAAGAGGTGTACGCCGACCAATACAACGTGCTCTACATCGGTCACAGTTTTGGCCGTACCTTTGCACAAAAACTTGAAACATTTGCCCATGACTCCGGCTTTGAGGACCACGCCAGTTACATCGAACTGAGCGGCGGTGCCTCCGGCGCACCCGATGCACTGTGGGCCGACGACGGCCACCGTGAGAACATCAAGGCCTACTTGGATACGGGTGAAATTGATGTTTTGATCATGATTTGTTGTTCCGTCGAGTTTGTTGAAACGGGGGGCGAGTCAGACGAAGCCATTTGGAACTTCGCCTCATATGCACTGGCTAAGAATCCAGCCACCCGCATCGGTCTGTCCTGGCTCTGGAGGGACTTCCCGCAAAACTATGCCAG
>Ga0233397_1000814_pt1 | contig 15210 bp, 15 predicted proteins | sample 35DmetaG_FD_189957 | JGI IMG/M metagenome (GOLD analysis project Ga0233397, IMG submission 189957) | Seawater microbial communities from Monterey Bay, California, United States - 35D | ecosystem: Environmental > Aquatic > Marine > Coastal | place: USA: California | collected 2016-10-20
CCATACTGTATTTTGCCCCTTTATTTGTCGCAATATTAATGATCACTTCAGATTATTTTAAAAACACTTTTGCTGTTTTTTTTGGCGCTTTAAGCGTAAGCTTAACAGCGTTTTTATATATATTTTTTTTAAATAAGGATTTTGATATTTGGCTCAAACAGATGCCACAAATCAACTTAGACTTCTCAATTTATTATGATTTGATCACTTTTTTTCCTTTAGCAATATTGCTAATATCATCTTTATGGGGAATCTCTAGTTTGTTCAATAAAATGGTATTTAAAACATCAAAATCCCGTTTTGTATACTTTATTTTATTTTCTGCTCTTGTAATCGGCCTTATTATTCCATTGGTTTCAGAAAACAAATCAATGGCAGATTTTATTTTTTTAGTTTTTCCCTTGGCAATTGTTACGGCAAATAACACAGAACAGACCCATTCACAATGGTTACCAAGCGTTTTTATTTTACTTCTTTTTGGGACAGTTGTACTCAAAACAGGCCTCAATATTCAGAACCTTCTTAATTTTTAAGTCAAGATTTACACTATATTTACAGCATAATTATATACTATGTTTTCCAATAAAGCCAATACAATTTTTCAAGATGTAATTGCTACTTATAAAAAGCTGGATACTGTCGATCAGCCATTTCACAACAAATATGATAAAGACCAGGACCTCATCGGTCATTTATTGTACAGAAAGTGCTGGATCGACACGGTTCAATGGGCTTATGAAGATATTATTCGCGACCCCAATATTGACCCTGTTACAGCTTTAAAACTAAAGCGCATGATTGATGCTTCAAATCAAGATCGAACCGATACAGTGGAATTTATTGACAGCTATTTTTTAGAGTTATACAAAATGGTTCAGCCAAAAAGTACGGCCAAAATCAACTCTGAAAGTCCAGCTTGGGCAATTGACCGCCTTTCTATTTTAGCGCTTAAAATTTACCACATGCACCTCGAAACGGTACGTGCTGATGCTACAGGCGAACACAAAGCAGCCTGTCAGAAAAAGTTAGACATTTTATTAGAGCAACGTCTGGATCTTTCTACTGCCATAGATGACCTTTTAGGGGCTATTGCCAATGGCGATAAATACATGAAGGTGTACAAGCAAATGAAAATGTACAATGATGACGAACTAAATCCTGTTTTAAGAGGAACAAAATAATTTATTCTTGCGCGAGGGCCCACAACATATACTGGTCATTAGATTTTCATCTTTAGGGGATGTGGCGATGACAGTTCCTGTAATAAGTGCCCTTATTAAAAGCCACCCAAATGCAAAAATATCTGTACTCACCAAGGTTCAATTTACTCCTCTTTTTAAGCACCTCCCCACGGTTGAGGTTATTGGGGTTGACTTAAAAAAACAGTACAAAGGACTTTTTGGCCTGTTCCAGCTTTCTAAAAAAATAAAGGCCCTTAGAGTAAATGCAGTTGCTGATCTACACTATGTTTTGCGGACCAAGGTACTGCGCATTTTACTTCCCGGGCTCAATTGGGCCATTTTGGACAAAGGACGTAAAGAAAAAAAACAATTAATTACAGGAAAAATATTTAAACCCTTAAAGCCTGTTGTCGAACGTTATGCTGATGTATTTCGTCGCCTTGGGTTTGACCTCTCATTAAGTACACCAGATTTTCCAATAGCTCAGCCACTTTCCAAAGAAATTCAATCCCTATTAAAAGAATGCCCACAGCCCTATATTGGAATTGCCCCGTTTGCTGCCTACTCTTCAAAGACATATTCTTTGGATAAAATGAAAGCGGTTATAGATCATTTTTCTAAAACTGGCGCTACTGTTGTTTTGTTTGGAGGCGGACAAGCAGAGGAGCAAAAGCTAAATGAGATTACGAATTTATTCCCAAATGTAATTTCGGTGGCTGGCCGACTTTCCTTAGATGATGAGTTAAAATTAATCGGCCATTTAAAAGTAATGCTGGCTATGGATTCAGGTAACGCACACATGGCGGCTTTAATGGGTATACAGGTCCTGACTTTATGGGGAGTTACTCATCCATTTTCTGGGTTCAAGCCCTTTAATCAGTCTCTTAAAAATTGCTTGGTTGCAGACCGAAATAAATTTCCAAGAATACCGACTTCAGTTTACGGTAAGCACTACCCAAAGGGTTATGAAAAAGCGATAGATAGCATTTCTGAAAAAGAAATTATAGCGGCTATTGAAAAAATAGTCTAGACATCATCAAAATCGATATGTATAATAGCTGATGTTGGAACGGCTTGACAACTAAGCACAAGGCCTTCTGCGACTTCACCATCTGTAAGAACACTATTTTGACGCATTTCAGCAGTTCCTTTTGTGATCCGACAAATACAGCTACTACATACTCCTCCTTGACAAGAATAAGGGACATCAACATCATGCTTCAGTGCGGCCTCAAGAATGGTTTGCTCTGAATTTACACTAATTTCTATTGTTTCATCATCTACCAAAACAGTAGCTTTGGTGGGGCCACTAGATATCGTAACTTGGGCTTCATCAGCTTTTGTTGTAGCAGTAAAAAGTTCGAACAATATATCATCCTCAGACACATTGTGTTGCAAAAGAACCTCTTTAACAGTTTGAATCATTTTCTCAGGGCCACACAAATAGAAGGCCGATGTTTGATCAATATTAATTAGATTCTTTAAGCTGTAATTTGTATTTCCTCTATCAATTCTTCCAAAAAGCGCGCTCTCAGCTTGTGCTTGACTGTATACATACTGAAGCTCAAAACGAGTTGGGTATTGTGTTTTCAAATCGTGAAGCGTTTTAAAAAAAATTGTTTCTTCAGGTGTTTTGTTTCCGTAAACAAGAACAAACTTTTGGCTAGTGTTCGTGTCCAATACAGTTTTCAAAATACTCATAATTGGGGTTATCCCGCTTCCTGCAGCAAAAGCGACAATAGTGTTTTGACGATCAGAATTTGTTGTATATGTGAAGCGGCCTTTTGGAGGTGCTACAGCGATAGATTCCCCTACTTTAAGTTCTTGGTTAGCAAAAGACGAAAATATTCCATTTTCGATTTCTTTGATGGTAACGGTCAAGTCATTACTGTTAGGACTTGAGCTAATAGAGTAGTCACGGCGTATCTCTTGACCATCAATTTTAGTTTTTAAGGTTAGGTACTGGCCTGCCTCAAAGGCATATGTATTTTTTAATGATTCTGGGACATCAAAACTAATACTTACTGCTTTAGAAGTTTCACGCTGAATTTTGCTTATAACAAGGGTGTTAAATGTAGCCATCTATTTTTATTTGGAACAAAAATACTAAAGTTTGAAGGTGAACTTTAGTTAATATACCGCCAAAATTTTTGTTTTTTGTAAAAAAAGCAAGTTCTCAAATTATACTAAATTCAGGCAAATAGTTAGATTTATTCAAAAAGATGAGTATTTTTACAGACCTTGTATACAATTTATAGATAGTTTTAAGTTATAAACATCAAAAACGTCCCAGAGTTGAGACAGACATTCAAACATATTCTAAGTTTTTTAGCAATTGCATTTATTTTTTCGAGCTGCTCGCAAAAAAAAGATAAATTCCTCAACCGCAATTGGCACTCTCTAAACACAAAGTACAATATTTTATACAATGGAAATCTAGCACTAGATGCAGGGCTTAAGGATATCGAAGACTCATATCAAGATAATTACTGGGCGATTCTTCCTGTAGAGCGCTTGAGCTTTTCCGAAGATCTTTTTTCAGAATTCAACAACCAAAACGCGAATTTTGAACGCGCTGAGCAAAAGGCTATTAAAGCGGTTCAAAAACACGGAATGAACATCAAGGGCAAAGAAAAAAACCCTCAAATTGACGAAGCATACCTCCTTCTGGGCAAGTCGCGCTATTACAGTGGACGATTTATACCAGCGCTTGAAGCGTTCAATTATATTTTGTTTAAATACCCTGCTAGTAGTAATATTAACTCAGCTAAGATTTGGCGTGCAAAAACAAATTTACGTCTAGAAAATGAAGCTACAGCCCTAGAGAATTTAAAAGCATTAATTGAAAAAAAGCAATTATCGAAAGAGGATCAAGTAGATGCCCAAGCGACTTTGGCTCAACTCTATTTGAATACAAAACGTGTGGACTCAGCTCTTTTACATCTCAGAAACGCCTACACGCTTACTAAAAGCAAGCCTTTGAGAGGTCGACTCCATTTTATTGAAGGCCAAATTTTTAATGAACTTGGTAAAAAGGACAGTGCTGATCTAGCGTTTCAAAAAGTTATTGAGCTAAAGCGCAGCGTTCCTATGGCGTATCGAGTAAATGCGTTTTTGGAACAAATTCACAATTTTGATTACTCCAATGGCGATCGTGAAGAACTAAGTACATTATTGTCTGATATGGAAGACAACAGAGAACATCGCCCATATTTGGACCGCATCCACCACACAATAGCAAAGCACCATTTGAAATGCGAAAATGACTCGCTTGCCATTGCTTATTTCAACAAATCTTTAAGAACAGATTCCAAAGATACTTTCTTAACAGCATTGAACTACCACAATATTGCTGACCTCTATTTTGATGACTCAAAATATACAAGAGCAGGCACATATTACGACAGTACTCTTGTAAATTATAAAAAGAATTCAAAGCCTTACCGCGCAGTAAAAAAACGGTTGGACAATTTACAAGACGTCATTTATTACGAAGCGATTGCGCAGGCAAATGATAGTGTTTTAAATCTTGTTGCTATGTCAAAAAGCGAACAAGAAGACTATTTTGAGAGGCTCATCAAAGAATTAAAAGCTGAGCAAGAACAAAAAAGTACTGCACAAAACAACTATATAAACCCCTCGACAAGCTTTGGATCTAAAAATGCACCAAGTAAAGGAAAGTTTTATTTTTACGAAACGGCAACAGTCGCCTATGGTAAAAATGCATTTGCCAATGTTTGGGGGAAACGTCCGCTGGCGGATAATTGGCGATGGTCTAAAAAAACAATTTCTGGTGAGGTATCAAAATCAATGGCCTCTAAAGCAGAGGGAGAAACGAATAAAGATATTTTAACCGTCAGTTATTATTTAAATCTAATACCAGCAGATTCTGCTCAAATCGATAGTATTGCCAAAGAGCGAAATTTTGCATACTACCAATTGGGATTGATTTATAAAAACAAATTTAAAGACTATCAGCGCTCTGTAGACAAATTGGAAGCCCTTCTTGATCAAACCCCAGAAGACCGCTTGGTTTTACCCGCAAAATATAATCTTTATAAAGCATACACATTGCTTCCAAATTTAGGACTAGCAACGCAGATCAAGGATGAGATTATACGCGATTACCCCACCTCAAGGTATGCCCAAATACTCAAAAACCCAGCAGCGGTTTTAGCTGGCGATGAAAAAGGACCAGAGGCTGTATATAAAGCTCTTTTTGAAAAGTTTGTGGCCAGTGCTTATCAAGAAGTGATTGACTCCTGTGCTAATGAAATCATTCGATTTGAAGGGGATGAGATTGTTCCTAAGTTCGAATTGTTAAAAACCAGCGCAAAGGGGCGTCTCTATGGGTTTGGGGAGTACAAAGAAGGCCTCAATTATATTGCATTGAATTACCCTAACAGTCCTGAAGGTAAACAAGCCCAAGAGTTAATAGATAATGTACTTTCAAACTTAGAAAACGACGATTTTAAAAATTTATCGGAGGGTAAAAATTTTAAAACGGTTTACCAATTTAACGCTCAAGAGCAGGAGCTTATCAGGACATTTAGAAAGGAACTCGCCAAGTTGGTCGAGGACGAAGAGGTGCTTAGTTTGAAGGTCTCTGAGGATGTGTTCAATAAAAATACTACATTTGTAGTTGTTCATGGCTTGAAAAGTATTCAAGGGGCAAGAGGATTTGCGGAGTTAATTGACATAGAGGACAATGAAATTTTAGCACAGCCAAGTTTTGCAATATCCTCTGAAAATTACAGGATACTTCAAATACACAAAACCCTTGATCGATATTTAGAAAAGCGAGAAAATTAAAATTATAGATTATGTTCACAGAAGCAAAAAAACCAAAATACCAACAAGGCGCACTCTCACAGCAAAACACCATTGCTCAAGGAACTGTTTTTGAAGGGGACTTGAAGAGTGAAGGCGATTTTAGAATAGAGGGTAAAATTCACGGTACATTGATAACTAAAGGGAAAGTCGTAATTGGGAATACGGGTAAAATTGAAGGCAGTCTATCGTGCAAAAATGCCGATGTTGAGGGCAGCTTTAAGGGAAAACTAACTGTTTTTGAAACATTAAGTTTGCGCGCTACTGCACGTGTAGAGGGCGAGGTTCAAACAGGAAAACTAGCTGTTGAGCCAGGGGCTTCTTTTAATGCCCATTGTCAAATGAAGGATTCTGTAAAAGAGCTCAAAGCAGAACCAAAACCAACCCTACAAACAAGTGCCAAACCAGGACAAACCGCTTAAACACCTTGCCGCACTTTCAGGTATTGGAATTCAGATGGGGGTGATTGTTGGAATCTTTACTTTTATAGGATTTAAATTGGATCAATTTTTTTCAAAAGATAGCACCAATTTGTTTACTTTAGGATTTGTTCTAATTGGAATTTTTTTATCTATGGTATACGTTATTCGACGAGTCAATAAATCTTCAAAAAAATAATGAATACTTTCAGCAATACACAAGTTGAATTTATTGTTCAACTAATCTTCATCAGTCTTGTTTTGTTCGGTGTGCATAGTTATCTAGCACATTATTTTTTGCATACAACTGCTTTATTTTTTCCGCTTTGGCACATCTATCTTTTTCATTTTTTTGTTACAATTATTTTGTTTTCTGTGCTAAATTATAAGTACAAGTCAGGGCAAAAAAACATCTTCAACTTCTTTATGGGGCTCACTTTATTAAAAATGATTTTAGCCATCTTGTTTTTACTGCCGCTATTAGTTTCAGATTTCGAATACAAGCAAGCAGATGTTTTCAATTTTTTTATTCCTTATTTTTTATTTCTCTCGTTCGAAATTTTTAGTGTACTTAAAATTTTAAAAACCCCTTAAAAGGGTTTATTTTTAATTGCTTTTTTGTGCTAAAAAAAACTTTAAATTTAGATGTACATTATGTTTGTCAGTTCGTTTAATTGTGTGTAAATTTGCAGCGTATTTCAAATAAGGTATTTAAAGCCGCAAAAATGACATCAAAAACGTTAAACCGCCAATTCCTAACAGCATTGATTTTAGCTGTAAGTTTTATTGGATTTGCGAAAGAGCCTGCCATAGAAGGTGAAGAGGGGAAAGAAAAATTTGACCCTAAAGAAATGATCCTGCACCACGTTAAAGACGCTTATGGGATGCACATCGCGACTTTCAATGCGGGTAAAGAAAATGAACTTCATTTGACAATTCCTCTTCCGGTGATTGTTTACACGGACAAAGGGCTAACAACATTTTCCTCCTCAGCATTTCACCATGATTATCACGGACACGAAATTGTTGAAAGAAACGGACAACGATTCGTCAATGTTCACGAAAAGGTTTATGTTTTAGACCCAGGCGCATTGGAAGTAGCCTATGATGAAGAAGGCCACCCAATCAATGCACATAGACCAAAGTTTGATATTTCAATTACTCGCAACGTTTTTATGATGTGGGTGTCTATTTCGGTATTATTTTTAATCTTTTTAACGGCAGCACGCAGATATAATAAATCTGATAATTATGTACCATCTGGTGTTGCAAGTTTTGTTGAGCCGTTAATCCTTTTTGTTCGAGACGAAATTGCACGACCAATGATTGGAGAGCACAAGTACAAGCGCTACATGCCTTACTTATTAACTATCTTTTTCTTCATTTGGATTAATAATATTTTTGGGCTTATTCCTATACTTAATGGTGCGAACCTCAGCGGGAATATAGCTTTCACTTTCACCCTAGCTGTTTTGACTTTCATCATCACAACTGTAAGCGGAAATAAGAACTATTGGAAACATATTTTTTGGATGCCTGGAGTACCAGTTCCTATGAAAATATTCCTTATGCCTATTGAAATCATTGGAATGTTTGTAAAACCAATCTCTCTAATGATTCGATTGTTTGCAAACATAACAGCGGGTCACGTTATCATATTAGCATTAATGTCATTAATCTTTGTATTTAAAACTGTTGCAATTGCACCTGTTTCTGTAGCATTTTCGTTATTTATCACAGTTATAGAAGTCATCGTAACAGCAATACAAGCATATATATTTACAATATTGTCTGCCTTATATTTTGGCATGGCAACAGAAGAAGAACATCATTAACTTAAATTTTATATTATGACTATTACAGGAATTGCAGCTATTGGAGCTGGATTAGCAGCTATTGGAGCTGGAATGGGTATCGGAAGAATTGGTGGGTCAGCTATGGAAGCTATGGCACGTCAACCTGAGATGCACGGAAAGATTCAATCATCTGCATTGATTTTAGCAGCCTTCGTAGAGGCAGTAGCACTATTTGGTGTTGTTGTTGCTTTCTTACAAGGTTAAAACACATAATACAGAAGCAACGGTTGGTTGCTTCTGTATTTAAAACGTTTAAGTTACTTAAATAAAAACACAATGGATTTAATTACACCAGAGTTTGGACTTGTTTTTTGGACATTGATAACGTTCCTAGTCCTGCTTTTTATTTTGAGAAAATTTGCTTGGAATCCTATATTAGGAGCGGTTAGCGAGAGAGAAAATGGTATTAAAAAAGCTTTAGCATCAGCTGATAAAGCTCGCCAAGAAATGGAAAATCTCCAAGCAGACAATCAAAAAATATTAAAGGAAGCCCGTGCAGAGCGCGAAGCCATGCTTAAAGAAGCGCGCGAACTCAAAAACAAAATGATTGACGACGCCAAAGTAGAAGCTAAAGACCAGGCCAATAAACTTGTAGCGCAAGCTCAAGCTGCCATAGAAACAGAGAAAAAAGCGGCTATCGCAGATTTGAAAGCACAAGTTGCAGACCTCTCGATTTCCATTGCAGAAAAAGTACTTGGGGAAGAATTATCAAATAAAGGAAAACAAGAAAAATTAGTAGAGTCTATGTTGGACGATACGAGTTTAAACTAAATATATATGTCAGGGACAAGAGCAGCCATTCGATATGCTAAAGCTATTCTAAGCGTAGCAGAGGACAATAAAACATCGGCCAAGATTCAGCAAGACATGAATCAAATTGCTAATGCTATTGCATCTAACCCTGCATTGAACGAAGTTTTGAAATCCCCAGTCGTCAAACTGTCTGAAAAGACAACTGTTTTGGGTAAACTTTTTTCAAAAATGAACCCAGAAGTAACGTCTTTGTTTAATGTTCTAGCATTGAACAAGCGTGTCGATTTGCTAGAGCAAATTGCACTACAGTTCAATCGATTGTATGATGAGCTTAACAATAAGGAACAAGCAACAGTAACTACTGCAGTGCCCATGACAGAAGCACTCGAAGAAAAGGTGATGGCAAAGTTAAAAACCCTTTCTAGTAAAGAAGTAACCTTGACAAAAATTGTGGATGAAACCATCCTTGGAGGATTTATCTTACGTGTTGGAGATCAGCAGTACAATGCAAGTGTTTCTAACCAATTGAATGAAATAAAAAATAAATTTATAACAAATTAAAACGAACTCATTTTGAGTTCAATGAGTTAAAAATAGATTAAAATGGCAGATGTAAAAGCAGCTGAAATTTCAGCAATTTTAAAGCAACAACTTTCAGGATTTGAGTCCACGGCTTCTTTGGATGAAGTAGGAACTGTTCTCACTGTTGGGGATGGAATTGTTCGTGCATACGGACTTTCAAACGCACAGTACGGAGAATTAGTTCAATTTGACGGCGGTCTTGAAGGGATCGTTCTTAACCTTGAAGAAGACAATGTTGGTATTGTACTTTTAGGTGCTTCCAAAGTCGTAAGAGAAGGGTCGACGGTAAAGCGCACGGGGCGCATTGCTTCAATCAATGTTGGTGAAGGAATCGTAGGACGTGTTGTTGACACGCTTGGAGCACCAATTGACGGGAAAGGTCCAATAGAGGGTGATGTTTATGAAATGCCATTGGAAAGAAAAGCACCCGGCGTTGTATTTCGTGAGCCCGTAACTGAGCCACTTCAAACAGGTATTAAATCTATTGATGCCATGATCCCTGTAGGACGTGGACAAAGAGAGCTTGTGATTGGGGACCGTCAAACAGGTAAAACAACAGTTTGTATTGACACCATCCTAAACCAGAAAGAATTTTTTGATGCAGGTGAGCCAGTATATTGTATTTATGTTGCTGTTGGACAAAAAGCGTCTACAGTAGCCAATATTGCAAAAACATTAGAAGACAGAGGAGCTTTGGCTTACACTACAATTGTAGCGGCCAACGCATCAGACCCTGCACCAATGCAAGTTTATGCACCATTTGCAGGAGCTGCTATTGGAGAATATTTTAGAGACACTGGTCGACCAGCATTAATTATATATGATGACTTGTCAAAACAAGCGGTAGCTTACCGTGAAGTATCACTTTTGCTTCGTCGTCCACCAGGACGTGAGGCCTACCCTGGGGACGTGTTCTACTTACACTCTCGTTTATTAGAGCGCTCGGCAAAAGTTATCAATGATGATACAATTGCAAAAGACATGAACGACTTGCCAGATTCTCTCAAACCATTAGTAAAAGGAGGAGGATCTTTAACAGCACTTCCAATTATTGAAACACAAGCAGGGGATGTATCAGCTTATATTCCTACAAACGTAATTTCAATTACAGATGGTCAGATTTTCTTGGATGGAGATTTATTTAACTCTGGTGTACGTCCAGCAATTAACGTTGGTATTTCGGTATCTCGTGTGGGTGGTAGTGCGCAAATTAAGTCCATGAAGAAAGTATCTGGAACGCTAAAGCTAGATCAAGCTCAGTTCCGTGAATTGGAAGCCTTTGCAAAATTTGGTTCTGATTTAGATGCGGTTACACTTAATGTTATTGAAAAAGGGAAACGTAACGTGGAGATATTAAAACAAGCCCAAAACGACCCATATACAGTAGAAGATCAAATTGCGATTATTTATGCAGGATCAAAAAACTTGCTGCGTGATGTGCCTGTAAATAAAGTTAAAGAATTTGAAACTGAATTTATTGAATTCTTAAAAGCAAAACACAGTGATGTTTTGGCAACACTTAAATCGGGTAAACTTACCGATGAGGTAACCGATACCTTAACGAAAGTTGCAAAAGATTTATCAGCCAAATACAATTAATTTTAAATTAAAGAACTAATTTAAAGCATGGCAAATTTAAAAGAAATAAGAAACAGAATTTCGTCCGTATCGTCTACGATGCAGATTACCAGTGCCATGAAAATGGTATCTGCAGCCAAGCTCAAAAAAGCACAAGACGCCATCACAGCGATGCGTCCTTATGCCGATAAATTGACCGAACTACTTCAAAATTTAAGCGCAACTTTGGACGCCGACAGCGGAAGTAAATTTGCAGATCAACGCGAGGTCAAAAACGTTCTTATTGTTGCCATTACGTCCAACAGAGGATTGTGTGGTGCTTTTAATTCCAACATCATCAAACAAGCTAGTCATTTGGCAACAAACTATACAGATAAAAATGTTTCTATTGTTGCTATTGGTAAAAAAGCAAACGACGCCCTTTCAAAGGAGTATGAAATTTTAGCCAATGAAAGTACTGTTTTTGATGACCTAACTTTTGATAATGTAGCACAAATTGCGGAGTTGTTGATGAAAAAGTTTGAGGAGGGAAGCGTTGATAAAATTGAACTGGTCTACAACAAGTTTAAAAATGCGGCAACTCAAATTGTAACCACTGAGCAGTTTTTACCGATAGTTTCTGGTACTGAAGATGCTAATCCCAATCAAGATTATATTTTCGAGCCTTCAAAAGCAGAGATTGTAGAGACTCTGATTCCAAAATCTTTAAAAACACAACTGTTTAAAGCCATTCGCGATAGTTTTGCCAGTGAACACGGCGCACGTATGACCGCCATGCATAAAGCGACCGATAACGCAACAGAACTTAGAGATCAATTGAAATTGACCTATAACAAAGCACGACAAGCTGCAATTACCAACGAAATTTTAGAAATTGTTGGCGGAGCTGAAGCATTGAATAACTAAGAGATTCAAAAAAACAACTATAAAGCCTCGCATTTGCGGGGCTTTTTTGTGGAATGAAGTTTGATGTAAATTTAATAATGGAACTCAAAAAAACAGCTTTAATTTTATAATTAAATAAAAAAATGAATTTCAAAACCACCTATAAAATTACACTTCTTTGTTTGTCTTTTATGACGGGCTGTAAAACAATAAAACCTACGCTTTTCGTCTCTAAGTCTCCAATTTCAATTGAATCACCTTACTTCCAATCTTGGGTTGCTGGAATTCAAGGTGGAGGAAGTGGTGTCGATGTGTTTTTACCTGTAAAATACTTAAAGAACATAACCCCTGACAGCCTTCATTTTCGAGGACAACGCGTTAAAGTAATTTATAAAGATCAATATATTACAGCTCGTTTTCAAACCCCTGACAACCAGTTGGAAAAAGTGATTTTGAGCAATGAGCCTTTAGCAGAAGCCAACAATAAATTACTTCCACTTGGTGATAACTCACCATTTGATTTGCCCAAAAACACATGTGTTTTAAGTTACCGCTTGAACAATAAAAGATATTATTATAAAATTTTAGATTTAACAAAGTCCAATTTTACTCCTTATCCTTCTTCACCTCCACCAACGCATTAATTATTGTATCTGGTCTAAAAAGTGTATTTTTAAGGCCATAAAAGCAATAAATTGGGCATTCTTAAAACTCTTTACAAACAAACGTTTATTTATGGGCTCGCTACTGTGGTCCCAAAAATGCTGAGCTTTCTTCTTGTGCGTTTACATACCGACAAAGCGGTGCTTGAAAATGTAGCCGACTATGGTGATGTCTCTCTTATCTTTGCCTATTTTGTTTTGTTTAACGTTCTTTTGGCTTATGGTATGGAAACGGCCTTTTTTCGTTTTTTGAATAGTGAACAAAAAAAGAAATCTGTACTAAGTACCTCGGCAATTTCGCTTGTGCTCACCTCTATATTGGTTTTAGTTATTGGGTATTTTTTTAGAGACCAGGTTTCAAGGATTACTCATATTGATACCGATTACATTGTACTCGTCTTATGGATTTTGTTCTTTGATGCGCTCGTAATTATTCCCTTTGCGTATTTAAGAGCTATGGGTAAGCCCATAAAATATACGGTATTAAAACTCCTTAATGTGGTTCTCAATTTGGGCTTAAACGTTGTCCTGCTGCTCTTCCTAAAATCTTGGGCTGAATCCTCTACATTTTGGACTACATTCTATCGTCCTAATTTCGAAGTGCATTATATATTTATTGCTAATTTAGTGGCCAGCGGAGTTACATTTCTAACCCTAATATCTTTTTACTTTAAATTAAATTATAATTTCGATGCTAAACTTTGGAAACAAATGTTGCGTTACGCTTTTCCAGTACTCATTGCCGGAATTGCTTTTTCCATCAATGAAACTTTTGACCGAATTTTACTTGAGCGCCTTCTTCCGGACAATTTAGCTAAAGATGCTATTGGAACCTATTCAGCATGCTATAAACTCGCTTTGTTTATGATGCTTTTTGCTACGGCCTATCGTTTGGGTATCGAGCCTTTCTTTTTCAGCAACGCCAAAGCCAAAGACGCCAAAGCAAACTATGCGAAAATTTTAGAATTCTTTGTCATTTTTGGCGCTTTGATTTTATTAACTGTTGTGGTTTTTGTAGATACTTTAAAGTTAATTCTTATTCCGAATGAAGCCTATTGGGAAGCCATGACTGTTGTTCCAATTTTGTTACTAGCCTATTTATTTTTGGGGGTTTACCACAACCTTTCAGTATGGTACAAAATTACTGACCGTACCAAATTTGGCGCGTATATTTCTATTTTCGGAGCACTCATCACACTTTTGATTAATACCATATTTATCCCAAAATTTGGATATATGGCCTCTGCAATAGCAACGCTTTTTGCTTATACTGCTATGGCTTTAACATCATATATTTTGGGTAAAAAATATTACTCTATCCCATATAATCTAAAAAAAATGGGGCTTTATTTGGCGTTGTCTATTATTTTATCGGCGCTTTCATTTTATCTATTTAGAGAACAATATTTCGTCGGTATTCTTTTTATCTTAATTTTGATGGCTGCCATATGGGTAAAAGAAAAGACTTTTTTAAAACAACTTCTTAAATCCTAGTTATGAAGATCAACATCATCAACAAATCCTCAAATGCATTACCACATTATGAAACCATTGCCTCTGCTGGCATGGATTTACGAGCTCATTTAGAAAATGACATAGTGCTTCCTCCTATGGAGCGCGTTATAATCCCGACTGGCCTTTTTATGGAGCTTCCTGTTGGCTATGAGGCACAAGTGCGCCCAAGAAGCGGGTTAGCTGCCAAACATGGTCTTACCGTACTCAATAGCCCCGGCACTGTTGATGCCGATTATAGAGGAGAAATTGGCGTTATTCTCGTCAATCTTTCCAATACTGCTTTTACCATCAAAAATGGAGAGCGTATCGCCCAGATGGTAATTGCTAAACACGATCGTGCCGAGTGGGAAGAAGTTCAAAGCCTTTCTGATACAAGTCGCGGCACTGGCGGCTTTGGAAGCACAGGGCGTAAATGATTTGCAAGCCCTACATATCAATTTATCTATTTATTCTATTTTTTAGCTCAGGTTCTGCTGCACAAGTCCAAGGCGACAGTTTGATTAATGAAGATCAATCCAATTTAGAGGTTCAATTTCAAAATAAATTTTATGAAGCCTTAAAACAAAAAGGGATCGAAAACTACAGCAAAGCCATAGATGCCTTTGTATATTGTTCAGAATTATTCCCAGACCGTGCGGTTATTTACTATCAATTAGGCACACTTTATTTTATTACGAAGTCCTATGGCCGAGCCGAAAGTAATCTTCAAAAAGCTATAGAGTTAGACCCCAGTAATTTTTGGTACAAGGAACAACTTTACCAGCTCTATGCAGCTCAAAACAACTTTAATAAAGCCATTTACGCCCTAATACCTTTGCTGGACAAAGACCCAATTTACGAAGAAGAGTTAGTAAATTTGTATGTGCGCGCTGGGCGGTTTGAGGAAGCTATTGTACTCATCGAGGCTTTGGATCAACGCTATGGCTACAATATACTTCGCGATAGGACA
>Ga0233397_1000835_pt1 | contig 14994 bp, 15 predicted proteins | sample 35DmetaG_FD_189957 | JGI IMG/M metagenome (GOLD analysis project Ga0233397, IMG submission 189957) | Seawater microbial communities from Monterey Bay, California, United States - 35D | ecosystem: Environmental > Aquatic > Marine > Coastal | place: USA: California | collected 2016-10-20
GTGTTACTACTTCTCTTCCAAATAATCGCACACCTCAATAAACCCTAGTTTTAGATCCGATAATTCGATGATTCTGTCTACTAAAGACGACTCATCGGTATTTTTTATCGGTGAGTCTTTTTTTTGCCCCCTTGTATCCGTTATAAAGACTGATTTTTAGGGGAATTTACTTTCAATAAAATGAAGTTCTTAAATGGTTATTTCCTAATTATTCATAGCTGACTTGTACAAGAAGCGTAGCGAGGTACGAGTTATGATTTATTATATATTGTTTTAGCTAGTTTTTATTTATCAGTTAATAGTTTATCAATAGCATAATATCCAGATAATATAGCTCCTGGCACACCCATTTGCTTATATGTGTCATAAATTTCACCAGCAAAATAAATCTTGTTACCTAGAGGCTGATTAATAACTTTAAGGTTGGATCTTTTTTCATTTATGGCTTGTGTCCAAGTGCCTTGTGTATATTCGTATTGTCCCCAATTTTCTAGAATATATTCTCCAGAGTAAAATGTGGAGGCTTTTCCATCAAACATTTCATCCAATTCTTCAAGTATGCTAGAGATAATTTCCTGTTCAGATTTAAGATTATAGTACTTTTGAGTTTCATTTCCTGTACAAAGAAACCCTAACACATTGGATTGCGAATCCTTTTTAAAGGCGATATCGTAAAATCCTTTTTCGCCATTTTCCACTTTACAAGTAATAGCATCCGGATAAAATTTTTCAGAGAAATTCATGGCCACTTTAAATCCAGGGTGGAAAGTGATAGTTTCAATAGCTTTCTTCTTTTCTTCATTCATTTTTGGTGTAAAAGTGATCATATTAGACTTCAGAACTCCAATAGAAACAGTTACTAAAACGCGGTTTGCTTCATAAGTTTTTCCATTTGTAGTTTTAACAATGACATTATTGTCTGAATAGTCAATTGCATTAACAGGAGAATTGAATTGAATTTTGTGCTTTACATTTTTAGCAATATTCTCATTAATGAAATCGTACCAAGTTGAATTTTTAAATTTAGACTCTGGCAAGAAATTATACACAAAGTTATTTAGCCAATGTGGATCGACCTTGTATTCTTTACCATCCCAGCTTGCTGTGCTGTCCAAATGGTAAGGGATTAGTTCTTCATCTATTTCTTTCCCTGGTTTTCCTTTCAATTTGTTCAAAGTAATTGGAGCACTATGAAGCCACTCAGCTCCAATGTCTATAGGGAAATCCGCTAATGTTGTGTCTTTTTTTAACCTTCCACCATATCTATTGGTTGCCTCTAAAATTAGATAATCAATGTTGTTCTGTTCTAATACCTTGGCTGCTGCCAACCCTGATGCTCCAGCTCCTACAATGATTATCTTTCCATCATAATTGTATGTTTTATGTAATGCAGATTCTTTAGGGAGTTTGTTTTTAGCTCTTGCGGCCCATTTAAAACATCCAGTTAAACAGAAACTTAAAGTACTAATAATGAGTAGAAGTAATACACTGCGAATTTTCATAAATAAATATTAATTGCGAATATTATTCGCAAATGTCATTATGTTTCAGCAGGTTTCATTTGACAAATGTCACAAAACTATCTCTTAGCTCTCATTCTACTCAGGGTTTCTCTGCTTACTCCAAGAAAAGAGGCAATATCGGTTAGAGAAACTCTTTGTAATATTTCTGGAGTGTCTTTTATCAATGCCTTGTACCTTTCGTGACTATTCAAAAATTGTAGGTGGTAAAGCCTTTTTTCAAGAAATGTTGCGTGTTCTTCCCAAAGGTTGGTTAGTAGATGACTTATCGACAAATAAGTTTGTGTCAGTTCTTTTATTTTTTCGATATTTAATTTTATTAATTCAGAATTTTCCAATAATTCAATAGTCTCTTTAGAAAAGTCTCCTTGAATTGTGGAAGTAGTACCTATTATTTCATTTTCTAATGAAAACCAAACGCATACTTCTTTTGAATCTTTCGAGTAGTAGGATTTAACACTTCCTTTTATGATTAAGTAAATATAATCGTGTTTTTTTCCTTCATAGATCAATTTAGTCCCCTTTGTAGATTTTAAATGGGATGAATGTTTTACTATGGCGTTCAGAGCCCCTTCCTCTATGATATGGAAGTAGGAGTATAGTGTTTCTTTAAGTTCTGAATTATCCATTTTTCGAAATTTGCTACAACTGTGGGATAAAGTTACCTCTTTATTTTTCCTTTGTGATGCCGTGCTGTAAATGCATTTTCTAGATAGTGCCCAAGACTCTATTCCACTACCAAATGCTCCGCCACCTCAATAAACCCTAGTTTTAGATCCGATAATTCGATGATTCTGTCTACTAAAGGAGTAATCAGAAATGGTTACTCTTTTTTTTGCTTTAAACTCAAGGATACAAGGGATTAAGAGTGTATTGGTTGAGTGTTAAACAGTTGATATTACTTACTTTTATTATATTTAAGTAAATCAACTTGTTATGAAAAAAGTATTTGCCATATTGTGTGTTTTAGGAATAGCTTATCCTTACTATTACATCTTTAAATTTATTGAAACAAATAATTGGGAATGGTCTACTTCACTATTTTTTGAACAAATTAACCAGAATTATGCAATGAGTATTTTAAATGCTGATTTAACTATTGCAGCCACATCTTTTCTTATTTTTCTTATTTATAGATTAAGAGTAAAAGCAATCAGTAAAAATCAGTTTATTAAGTATTTGATTTCTTTATTTATGGTTGGCTTTTCATTAGTCCTACCATTATATCTATATGACAATTATGAAAAAAATAACTAAACCATAGGCATATCCTCCTCGGTCAGTTCAGCTATCTCAAGTCTCATAGATAAGTCAGACTAACATTTATAGATGAGTGGCTGATAACTTTATGTAACTCTGGTTACACGAATCAATGTTTTTTTTCTTTCTTTTGTAAAAAAAAATATGCTCAAAAATTCATTTTTCCTCATTCTCGCGCTTACTGCGCAACCTGTCTTATCTCAAAATGTCAAACAGGAAGTTGTTAACTATCAATACATTCAATTGCCAATGTCTCCTGTTGACAAGTCGATTAGTAATTATCAATCAAAGATTACAGCAAGTTATATAGAAGAAAATAATAGGAAAACAGCAGAATACGAATCTGAAAAAGCACTAGCTCAAGAAGAATACGACCGAAAAATGGCAGCATATCCTGCAGCTGTAGCAGCAGCAGATGCTGCATTTGCCAACGAAATGAAAGCTTACAATGAGAAGTCACTGGCTGAAAAAGTTGTAGAGAAACAACTTCTCAATGAGAATACTAAACCAGTCAAAAGAGTTCCTCAGAGACCATATTTGAGAACAGTAGCAAAACCAAAACTCCAGAAAATCTATGATTTTGAGGCTTTAGCAGGCACCTATCTTAATATTGATGGTTTTGAAAATTCAACAGGAAATGCAATTAATGTTGATGTCACCATTAACGGTTTCGAGTATACGAAACCGGTAAGAAAGTCAGAGAAGAAAAAGTACATATCTAATGGAACAACTTCCTATAAAACTTATTATTGGAATGAAATGACCTACCGTCATACAATGTCTGTTAGAGTTACTGATCCTAGTGGAAATCAATTGATGTTTGTCACGCCATCTGAATTGAACAATTACACCACTTATAAAACTAAGTCATCTGAGAAAACAGTTGCAATCAATGAAGAGCAGTTGGTCAGTGATCTCGAGCAAAAAATTCTACAATCTAATCTTGAGTTGATCCAAAATTTAGTGAATGATGAAGTGGGTTATAAAAGAACTGACAGAAAGGGTTCATCATTTTACGTAAAAGAGAAAAAAGGAGAATATACGGACATTTTGGTTGCATACAATGAATCAACCTCGGGTCTCAAGATGCTTGTCGACAATGAAGAGGCGGCCAAATCAGAAATTTCTAGGGCTTTGGTTGCTTACGAAAATGCGTTACTTGAGGCTGAGCCAAATAACAAAAAAGCGAGAATAGGGAAGAAAGTTACCCTACCACTGTATTTCTCTATGATTGAATGTTACTGGGCAATTGGAAATATGGATAGAGTGGATGAGTTGATGAATGAGTTGAATACGATGCCACTCGTTAGGAGAGACAAAACTAAAAAAGAAGAATACCAAGCTTTAATCGCTGATACAAAAGCAAGATTGAAAGCCAACGGTCTATAAACTTCTCGTAAATGAAAAACACTTCATACCCTGAGTTAATAATGTTGATTCAGTAATAAATTAAAATATCTACTCAGATCAATGGCGAAAAATATCTTATTCCTAACCGTCTTAATGGTGACACTCCTTGGGAAAGTCGCAACAAGTCAAACAATATTTGGTTTAAAGAAAACAGTAAATGGGTCACCTACGATACCATTTGACGTAGTATCTATCGACCCAATGACAGGTGTTACCTCTGCTGTACTCAGTACAAATTCTTTAATTGCCGTAGCCGCCGGAGCATCTACTTATGACCAACAAAATAGCAGATACATCTGCTGGGGTTATGATACTCAGAATAATCAAAAATTATATGTAATGGATCTTGATAGTCTCTTGACCGTGAGTACAAACTTTAATTCGATTCAGCCTATTGAGATGGAGTATGATTTACAAACACAAAAAGCATACGGATTATGGTGGGATGGAACCGCGGAGTATTTTGGAGAGATAGATTTATTAACTGGAGGTTTAACAGCGATATCGATATTGCCTGGAGTCGAGGCAGTCGCCATAGGCAATTCAACCTTTGACTCTAATACAGGGACATATATTTTTATTGGAGTAAATGCAGGTAATTTTAAGCTTTACAGCGTTAATGCCTCAACAGGAAACATAATCAATTCACCGACAATCTGGCAAAACAATAATAAATTTTCTGCATTGGAATTTAACAACAGAGGTGGTGGACAGTTGTATGCCTTGTATCAAGATGTAGATAGCAATAACTATAGCGTAAACTTCCAATCTTATTATACAGATTTACGTCTTGTAGAAATCGATTTAGTAACAGGAATTTCAACTCTAGTTGACCCACAAAGTACTGTTATTGGTGGCTATCTGCCAGGTTATGCCGTTGGTGGATTATGCTTTGATCAGCAAAGCCAAACATATATTGTCCGTGTACAAAACGAATTAAGTACTTACTTAAAACTGGTGGATGTTTCAACAGCAAATATTGTTGCGTCAACCGCAATTAACAGCAACGATTATTTTTATGAATTACAAGTTGATAATTCCATATTCGCAAATAGCTTTTATGATTTAAATGTATCAGTTGAAAATATAGAACCTGGAATAAACGACCCTAACTCATCCAAACAGCTAATAAATATTGTTGATGTACTTGGTAGAGAAACACCTTTTAAACCCAACACTCCTCTTCTTTACATTTATGATGATGGAACGGTTGAGAGGAAAATGACAATCAAACCCTAGGCATATCCTCCTCCTTCATTTCAGCGATCTCTAGTCCTCTTAAATAAATTAGGCTGCTCAAGAATTTATGAAACAACTGTATTATTAAACTTGTATCGTAAGATTATCAGGTTGTGCCTAATAAAATTTCTAAATTCCAGAAGATTTCAAATTAACATCTGTTTACACCCATCATATTACTAGTGATATCAGAGAAAAGATTTTTTCATTTTGTTTAACTTTTTTCGTCAAGGTGCTCTTCAACGCTTGTAAATGTATTATTTTAGCTAAAAATTATATCAGATGAAAAATCTACTACTTTTTGGATTTATTGTTTTGGGTTGCTTTTTCCTAACCTCTTGTGAAAATTACTCGAAAGAGGATCTTGAACAAGATGTTTTGAATACAATTGTTCAAGAAATTAATGACCCAAGTATCAAAATAGATAAGGTTACTTTAATAGAAATTGAAGAGAACAAATACGACGGATTTGTCAATACAACCGAATTAGGAAGCGAATTTCAATATGCAATAAGTGTTGTAGTTGATGACGACGACTTTATTATCTACTACGAAGACAGCGAATGGGAAGATTCTGAACCTCAGTTTAATCAGGTCGGTTCTAAATTGAGTGAAAACGGCGCTTGGTCTGATCAAGATATAGATATGTTTTACGCTGAAATGGCTTTAGTTGCTGAAGAGATAGAAAATACAGGGCTAGATAAAGACCTATTTTTCAATTGTTATCTTGAAAAACTTCAATCTACTTACACCTCTTTCGCAAAAGCGAATCAAGACGAGGCGGGATGTGAGAAATTATCGATTCAATGTGCTCTTGAAATGCGGAGTTATTAGAGCTCGTAGAGCATTAAAGTATCTGGCTGATTTTAGTATATTAACCGCAAACGAATCATTTATGAAAAACGCACTACTCCTTGGATTCCTCATTTCTTTTGCACCATTTGTCTATTCTCAAAAGGTTTTTTCAGTTGACTACGCGAGTCAGGCGGATGTCAAAGTCTTTGTTGTAGATTATGAAAGTCAGTGCGATTTGAAAGTGTTTAAGGTTGATTATTCATCACAAGCGGGAAATAATGATGGAGCTTGGTTTTTTGTTGATTACGAAAGTCAGGCAGATAAGAAAATATTTTTCGTGGATTACGAAAGCCAAGCAGACTTAAAAATATTTTTTGTCGATTATTCAAGTCAGGCCGGATGGAAGAGTAGCTCGAAGAAACATTTGATGTATTGACAAACGCACCAGTGATGTTATATTTTAAGTAATTGAATGCCATCATTCATGAAATTTTAAAATCGTGCTTCCTTCTATTGGAAGCTGCAAGTACGACTGCTTTTCTTTAGAGTACAATGGTTTGTTCTATGTACTTCCCAATAATTGCTTGGTTCAATTTTTCTTTATCCTTGGATTCACCATAAAGTTCATTGAGTTTCTCTTCGTTGATGGGTTTGATATTTTCGTGCGTCCACATGGCCAACTCAATGATGATTGGCGATAGCGATAATCCACGCGCCGTAAGTAAATACAAATTGGTTTTTTTGTTTTCAGGATGATTTTTTTTCACAATGAATCCAAGGGATTCCATCTTTTTTAATCGGGACGACAAAATATTCGGGGCAATGGAGCTATCGCTTTGCGAAAAGTCTTTGAATGTCATTTTATATTCGAGTAGCATTTGCTTTACAAGAACAAGTGTCCACTTGTCTCCAACAAGATCTAATGCTGAAGTTACAGGGCAGTCACACCGAAATGGTTTGTTTAACATCGACATATCATTTTTAAAAAATATAATTTTACTACTAAAACAATAGTAAAATTGCTATTTTTACTCTAAAATAAAAGTAATAATAAAACGGATGAATAAAAAAGTGTTGTTAACAGGGATATCCGGGTACATCGGAAACCATTGTGCAGTTGAGTTGTTAAAGCATGGATATTCTGTGCGTGGTTCTGTGCGAAGTTTGTCAAAATCACAAAAAGTGATTGACGCGATCAAGAAAGAGGTCGATCCAAAAGACAATTTGGAATTTTGTGAGTTGAATCTGCTTAGTGATGCAGGCTGGGATGCTGCGATGAAAGATTGCGAATACGTATTGCACGTTGCTTCGCCATTTATCAATAGTGAACCGAAGGATGAAAATGAATACATTCGACCTGCAGTTGATGGCACAATGCGGGCATTGCGCGCTGCAAAAAAGGCAGGTGTGAAGCGTGTTGTACTTACCTCTTCAATGGTTTCAATGCTGGGTGATTCAGCACAATCAATGGATGTGACGCCTGAAACATGGACAAATGTCGATGCAAAAAATACTTCGGCGTATTCGAAAAGTAAGACTTTGGCTGAAAAGGCAGCTTGGGATTTTATTCATGCGCAAACCGATGCCACACCAATGGAACTTACTGTAGTGAATCCAGGACCAGTTTTTGGACCTTCGCTATCAGGCGATTTATCAGGAACGTCGATGACGATGTTTAAACAAATGTTGACAGGAAAAATGCCAATGGTTCCTCAGGCGGGAATCAACATGTCTGATGTTCGAGATATTGCAAAAATTCATGTTCTGGCGCTTGAAAATGAAAAAGCAAATGGCAAAAGGTTCATCGTTACGACTGAAAAGCCTTATGCGTTTCAAGAGTTGGCGCAACTATTGAAATCCAACGGTTACGGCAAAGTCAGTACGAAATTGGCACCAAATTTTTTATTGAAAGCAATGGGATACGTCAACCGTGAGGCGAGAAGTATGCGGGCTTTCATTGGTAAAACTTATACCGGAGATGTTACTTCAACGATGGAAGTCTTCGACTGGAAACCGATAGCATTTGAAAAGACAATTCTAGACACTGCAAAGTGCATTGATGAGTTGGCGTAGATCAATTCTAATACGAAAAGCCCTTCCATTCGGTAGGGCTTTTTTTATGCAGTTGTGTTCTATTTGGATTGATGTGAATACCCCATTTGTTGCCTTGCAAACAACAACTTTGATTACAAATACGGTTCACCGACTTTTCTACTTCGTACTTCTTTTGCAGGTGCACCATAACTGACGACGTGATCGCCACAATCGTTGAGCACCACTGCACCTGCCCCGATTACTGTGTGATTTCCTATGGTTACGCCATGTTTAATCGTTGCAGCAATACCGACTGCCGTACATTTCCCGATTGAAACATTACCACCCGTCGCTGCGTTCGGGCCCAGACTTGAAAATTCCGCCAAGGTACTGTCGTGATCAATTCCTGCTTTTGTATTTACAATGGCAAAATTACCAATTGTTGTGTCGCAATTGATCACGGCTCCCGCCAATATGGCGACTCCTTTCCCAATACACGTCTTTTTCCCGATGGAAACGGAAGGGTGAATCGTTGAGGCGAACTGAACATTCGGTATTACTTCGAGTAGGGAAGACACAACACGCTGCCGGATCCAATTGTCGCCAATGGCGACAAATAATTTGCAAAATGGGTACTTCTTCAAGAGTTCGGGCAATTGGTCGTCTGTCCCTAACACGGTATGGCCCAAAACGTTGCTTCCTTTCGTTTTTTTGGTATCGAGCAAACCAATGATTTCATAGCGTCCTTCTTTTTCAAAGGTGTCAATGATGACTTTTGAATGTCCCGAAGCGCCCACAATCAACACTTGTTCTTTCTTCTGTGGCTCGTCTTCATGGATGAGGGCGAACGCCGGAGTTTGAAGCGCCTCTGCGATTTCAAATAGCGTTTTGAGCGACGGTTGTGATTTGTTACTGCACCAAAAGTTGACCGTTACTGTAGATACTCCAATGTGCGCTGCCAGCCATTTTTGGGTCAGCTCTTTCTCGTCTAAAACCGCTTTAATTCGATTGTACCGCATGTGCTTTACTTTCTACAAATTTAGCAATAATTAATTCAAAACTTATATTTGTTTAAGTTTTAGTTTAATTTTTTTGCACAATTGGAATCCTAAAAGGGTTTAAATGAAGCAGTCAATTGTGGGGCTCCACAATGGTTCGAAAGGTAAGGTTGACTCTAGGGAGCTTACTTTTTTTCGTGGTGGGCAATTGGTGATTCCAAAAATACTGTGTTTCGCCTTTCATTGCAAGCAAACTACCATGTTCTAGCATGAGGTCTATTTTTGTATTGTTTGTGCGGTGCTTAAATGAAAATTTGCGCACACTACCAAAGCTCAATGAAGCAATTGTTCCATTTTTGAGCAGCTCTTTTTCATCATCACTGTGCCAACCCATACCTTCATTCCCATTATGGTACAAGTTGAGTAAGCACGAATTGTAGGTTGCACCTGTTCGGTTTTCGATATGCCGTTTCAATTCTAAAAGTACTTCTGTCCAGGCCAATGCCTGTTTGGTTGTGTTCGAATAGGTGTACTCGAGGTGCTTTTCGCCGTACCATGCAACTTTTCGTTTTGTGATTATTTTTTTACCAAACATGAGCACTTCGTCGTTTTGCCATTCAATTGTTGTTGTCAATTTCTGCAAAAAGAAATCTGCTTGATTCGTGTCGAATAGTTTGCCATAATAATTGACAGTGCCGTCAACTGGCAACCAGTTTTTTTCTGGGTCAGGATCCAATTCGAACAAATTCATTTTAGTTTTGGAATGTACTGCACTAAAAATAAGGTTTATTCAGCGATTTGCGAATTTGGTTATGGGCAACGTAGTCACAATCAAAATGAAAACAGCCGACAACGCTATGAAGAATTCTTTCTATTTTTAATGTTACAATCAAACCAAAACGCATGGTAAAAAAATTTCGATCTAAAGTTTCTTATGGCCTACTCATAATTGTATTTGGTGCTTTTTTCGGTCCATTGATTCCTCAGGTGATGGAGGAGGGACTTCAAGAAAAGACGCTTTGGGGCATTCTGATCTTGGTTGTTCTTTTTGGGTTTGTTCTTCACCTTTTCTTTACGACAGAATACACCATTGATGGCAGTGTTTTAAAAATTAAATCTGGTTTCTTTTCTTACAAACCGATTGAAATTGCTACGATAAAAAAGGTACGGGCCTCGAACAGTATTCTCTCTTCACCGGCAGCTTCATTGGATCGAATAGCGGTTTCATATGGGCAGTTTGATCAAGTTCTGCTTTCGCCAATCGACAAAATAGAATTTGTAGCACATTTGCAGAAAATAAATCCGAACATTGAGAATGAATTGTAAGGAAAGGAGTCCGCTCATATCAGCACTTCGAATGGTGTGTTTTTCTCTTCTATTTTCGCGTGCACATCATGTGTTGTGAGAATTAATTTTACTACATTCGCTTTCTAATAAATTAAAGAAAAAAAGTATGTCGTATTTGTTTACGTCTGAATCTGTTTCAGAAGGACATCCAGATAAAGTATCAGATCAAATCTCTGATGCGTTAATTGATAATTTCATGGCGTTTGATCCGCAGTCGAAAGTGGCATGTGAAACACTAGTTACAACAGGACAAGTTGTTTTGGCGGGTGAAGTGAAGACGAACACCTATTTGGATGTTCAAAAAATTGCGCGTGAGACAATAAAGAGAATTGGTTACACGAAGTCAGAGTACATGTTTGATTACAATTCTTGCGGTATTTTATCTGCCATTCACGATCAAAGTGAAGACATCAATCAAGGTGTAGAAAGAGCCAATCCTGAAGATCAGGGAGCGGGTGATCAGGGAATGATGTTTGGATACGCAACGAAAGAAACTGAAAACTACATGCCATTGGCGTTGGATCTTGCACACAAAATTTTGCAAGAGATGTCGAACATTCGCAACAACGAACCAACATTGATTCCTTACTTGCGTCCGGATGCGAAGTCGCAAGTAACAATAGAATATTCTGACGACAATATACCGCAACGAATCGATACCATCGTAGTTTCAACACAACACGATGATTTTGCTTCCGAAGAGGCGATGCTTGCGAAGATTAAGGAAGACATTATCCGTATTGTGATTCCTCGTGTCAAAGCAACACTATCCTTTGAGATACAGCAATTGTTTACCGATGAGATTACCTACCACATCAATCCGACAGGGATATTTGTGATTGGTGGTCCTCATGGAGATACAGGTTTGACAGGGCGTAAGATTATTGTTGATACTTATGGAGGAAAAGGCGCCCACGGTGGTGGTGCATTCTCTGGGAAAGATCCTTCGAAAGTGGATCGGTCGGCAGCGTATGCGACGCGTCACGTAGCAAAAAATTTGGTTGCTGCAGGAGTGTGTGATGAAGTACTCGTTCAGGTCTCTTATGCGATTGGTGTAGCAGAACCATGTGGATTGTTTGTTGAAACCTATGGAACGTCGAAAGTGGATATGACTGATGGAGAAATCGCAAAGAAGATTTCGGAACTGTTCGATATGCGTCCGTATTTTATCGAACAGCGTTTGAAACTTAGAAATCCAATTTACTCGGAAACAGCGGCCTTTGGTCACATGGGTAGAACCAATGAAGTGGTTACGAAAACATTCCAAGCTCCAGACGGAACTGAAATCACCCGAGAGGTGGAATTGTTCACATGGGAAGCATTGGATTACGTCGATAAGGTAAAAGAAGCATTTGCCTTGTAAGTTATAGAAAACGATTTTACAGTCAATCAAAAAGGGTTTGAGCATCAGCTCAAACCCTTTTTTTGTCTTTCTACGTGTTGTGCAGTAATAGGCTACAAGGTCTTTTTTATTCTTCTATTTGCATAACACGAACGCGTGTACCATCGCTGTATATATAGAGGAGAGGAGTATTCGGTTTGAATGTAGTTTCTCTTCCCATCAGATCTACAATTTTTATAAGTTCTTTCGTACTTGTATTCAGTTCATCAACACCAATAATTTCAATTAGGAAACACGATGAAGTATCCGAACATCCATTAACTGTAATTTCAACAGCATAATTTCCATCGTTTGATGGGGTAAAGGATTGGTTGGTTTCGCCAGCAATAGGTTGGAATCCGTTCAAGCAATCCAGCCACTGGTAGGTCGCACCGGTTTGTGTTGCTGTCAATGTCATCTGATTAAATGTGATTTGATCATCAATCGTTTCAACAATTAGATCAAGAATAACAGTTGAATCACAACCATTTGCGGCCTGAAAAATTTCAGTATTTAAGCCTGCATTGGAAGCATCCAACACTTGTGTTCCAAAGGTGTAGGTTTCATTGCTACAGATCGTCGCTGTTGTAGTTTCATTTGGAGCAGTGAGCACACTTAGGTCAAGAACAACAGTAGAGTCACAACCATTTTGAGATTGAAAAATTGCTGTGTTCAGTCCTGCATTTGATGCATTCAGTACTTGTGTTCCAAAGGTATAGGTTTCATTGCTACATATTGTTGCAGCTTCAGTTTCACTGTAGGTTGGATAGATGGTTACGCCAAACGATGTCGTTCCTTGGCTGTATGTATAATCGATCTGATAAGTTCCTTCAGATGAATTACTGATGTCGATCACTCCTGTTGAGGCATTGATAGCGACTCCTGCAGGTGCTGAAAACGTTCCTCCTTGTTCTCCTGTTTGCACAGGTGTTGGATCGGAATCATTTGCACAATACGGCGTCCCGGGATAACTGATTGTCGTAGGAACAATCTCTGTCAATCCAAACACAACTGATGCACTTGTTGCATCACCTGAAGTTCCTCCATTTCCATTTGTAGCCAGACCTCTTCCGTAGATGGAAACGGCACCCGAACCCGCTGCTGGTGCAGTCCATGACGATTGGAAAACGCCACTTGAAGAGGCTCCTTGGTGCTCAAGGTAATCAACCCCACCGATGGTTACAATCTGAGTATTGGATGTGAGTGCTGAAACTAGAGATCCTGCTGCGCCATTGGAGGCATTCAGTGCAACGCCTTGAAAACCATATCCGGAAGGCGAACCCGATCCAGCTGCAACTGTATATTCAATCGTATAAGTAGTTCCAGGAACATAGCTCGTTATTGAATTCATCGATGCGTCTTTGACGTCAATTGAAATCGTTGGAGCAAAAGCACCTCCACTGTGGCAGTTTGCACAAGAAGAATTCGCACCTCCTATAGGACTTCCTGTTCTGTCGCCAAGCCCCATTGCAGCGGCGCCATTCGAGCGCGGTGGTATGGGAACATAGGTTTCTAGTTTTCCTGATGTTTTTTTCTTTATTGAATAGCCTGCCGATACAAGGCCAAACGTTATGGTGGTTGCAATGAATGCAAAGAGTAGTCGTGAATTTTTGAACTTCTTGTGTACGTTCATGTTTTTAGATTTAATTTATGTGCTGTGTATTATATTGGACTTCTTTTTGTTGCAAACAGTTGCTTTATTATCGTCAACCATTATCTTTTTTCTTTTCATTCATCAAGGATGCATCTCGATTCTTTCGACGAACAATTCAATCGTCCAATGAATTACCAAAATTCAGTACAATGTAGAAAAAATGACGTGATCTTATTTCACGCTTGTTTGTGATTTTTTGTTTTTAAGCAGAAAACCAATGAAAATAGATGGAGGAGATGTGTACGATTGCAAATTACTGGAGCTCAAGATATGCGATAGAAAATTTGAGACAAAAACGGCCTGATCCATTCAATGATTGTGTATTTTTGAAGGAGAAATTGAGACGCTCATGATTTTAAACACAACACATTTAGACAAAGAGAAAAAAATCCTAATTGAAGATACTGTTGGATCGGCAAAACCGCTTTTAAAATCAATTTTCTTTGGTTCAAGAGGCTCCCACCGAATGATTATCGATTCCCATAGCGAATCATTTAAGAGGTATATTAGAGCGACTCAAGATAGTTTATATGCCAGTATTGAACTTAGAAAAAAAGGAATTATTCTTCGAATTTCCGCGAATTACAATACCATTTCTTGGTTGGTTCCATTCCATCAACTCTCGATTTATAAATCCACACATTTTAGTATTCATGCAGCCGGTGAATTTGTAAAATTCAGAATGGATAAAAATTACAAAATGAACAAATCATTCATTGCCTCAATGCTAGAAGAAAAATCAAATTTTTCTGGTGGTTTGGAAAATTCTGGAGGTCCGAATACCTAGTTTTTAGTTAGTTTCTGAACAATTTGTTTGGTGTTATGGCGTGCACGGAATTTTTTTCCCTTCTTGGTTGAAGCATTTCCCTGCTATCCGTTCGTTTTCTTTATAGGTTTCCTTGTAGAGTAAAATTCCATTTTCCTGCCAACCTAAAGACCGACCGTGAAGGAAACCATTTTTATATTTGGATCGGTTCCATTTGTTCCCGTTCTCGTACCATTCAAAACGCTTACCATGCGGTTTTCCATCTTTGAATTTGGCCTCAGTTTCCCGATGACCGTTCTTGTACCAACTTCTTTGCACACCGTGAATAATTCCCCCGATATAATTCCATTCCGATCGTGGTTGTTTGTTGTCATACCAATCCCACACCTTCCCAGAAAAAAGAGAAGAATCCGATTTTAAATAGACGACACCAGCGCGGGTGAAGATGTCATCGTATGAATGCGATGGCATTAGCTTGCCTTCGTTACTTTGACCCAATACGCTTCCGAAGGTAGCTAAGAAAAGTAATAGTGTTAACTGCTTCATTTTTTCTACTAAAATAGTTAAAAGAGTTTCAAAACAATAATAGT
>Ga0233397_1000869_pt1 | contig 14627 bp, 13 predicted proteins | sample 35DmetaG_FD_189957 | JGI IMG/M metagenome (GOLD analysis project Ga0233397, IMG submission 189957) | Seawater microbial communities from Monterey Bay, California, United States - 35D | ecosystem: Environmental > Aquatic > Marine > Coastal | place: USA: California | collected 2016-10-20
TATTTTTTTATATTTTTTTCAATAAAAGCTGTATCTGCTGATATTGGGCCAGAAACGTTTTCATAAGAGGAACTCACAAAAGGTTTTAAAATTTCTTCATCCTCATGACCTATAAAACCTCCTTCACCAGCATGAGGATTAAGACCCAAAAGACATATAGATGGATTTTCAATTTTCCAAGTATTTTTAAATTCTTTGGAAATAATAGAGACAGTTTCTTCTAAGTTCTTGTTTGTTACTTTGGATGGAACTTCGGAAAGAGGAATATGGGTTGTAAGAAGAGCAATCTTCAGTTTTTTGTTCATTAAGAGCATCACTACTTTTTTAACATTAGAAATGTCTGACAGAAATTCCGTATGACCGGAGAACTCAAATCCAGATTGATTAATTAATTCTTTATTTACTGGACCAGTAATAAGACCTTTGAATTCATTTTTAAGACAGCCTAAAGCTCCATAAGAAAGGATATCAATAATGTAGTTTGCATTAGCCACATCTGGCTCACCAAATGAAATCTTATTTTGCAGTGGAAAATGTTTAAAAATTACTCCTTCTTCTTTTGAGCTTTCATCAATCAAATTTAGATCGATTCTGTTTTTATCAATTAAATCCAAAAATAGAGTTTTATCTCCTGCCAATACAAAATTATTTTGTATATCTTTATTTTTTGATAAAGCTTTGAGAGTTATTTCAGGGCCAATACCAGCAGGGTCACCCGGTGAAATAAAAAATTTGGTCATGAAGAAATTTTAATATCTACAAAGGCCTCTGATCTAATTTCTTCAAGAGTATTTTCTAGTTGTTCTCTATATTTTCTTTGAAAAAGAATTCCAAAAGCTTTATCTTTTAAAAGGTCGTCAGATATATTTTTTTCTCTTCTGTCTAGAACTTTTAAAATATGCCATCCAAAAGCACTTTTAAAAGGTTTGCTATATTTATTGATGTCCATTTTGGTCATTACTTCTTCAAACTTTTTGTCATATACGCCTTTAGGTGCCCAGTCTAATTTTCCTCCATCAAGCTTAGAGCCTGGATCATCAGAAAAAACTCTAGCTAAAATATCAAGTTCCTCGCCTTTTAATAATCTTTCGTAAAGATTATTTATTAGGTCTTCGGCCTGTTTTTCGCTTCTTATCTCTGATTCTTCAATAAGGACATGTTGAACAAGCGTTTGAGATTCAGTTTGTATGGTTTCTCCCCTTATATCCTCAAGCTGGATAATGTGTGCTCCAGCTCCACTTTTTATTGGCCCATGGATATCTTTTTTTTCCATTTGGTTTAAATGATCTGTAAATAAAGAAGGAATTTGTGACCTTGTTCGCCATCCCAAATTGCCATTATTTTCTGATTCAAATAGAGCAGAATATTTTTTTGAGGCCTCAAAAAAAGAGAGTCCATTATTGATTTCTTCAATAATATTTTTAGCCATATTCATGTTTTCTTCATCATTATTACTTTTAAGCAAAATCTGATTAATTTTATATTCGATTGTGATCAAACTTTGTCCTTCTGTAGAATTTATATAATTCATTAGTTCTTGATCGGAAATAATTATTTTTGGTCGAACTAATCCTCCTTGAACTCTCCTAAGAATTAATTCTCTTTCAATTGCTTCTCTAAAATCTTTGAATTGCTTACCTTCATTTTCAATTTTCTTTTTAAAGTCTTGAAGAGATAAATTATCTTGATCTGCAAATCTGCTTAATGACTCATTTAATTCCTGATCGCTAATTCTTACCCCGAATTTCTCTGCCTTTTGTAACAAAATTTCGTCCATGATTAATTTTTCTATCACTCTGGAAAAAATTATTTCTCTAGGCGGCAGTCTTTCTCCGCTCTCCTCAAAATTAGTAATGGTATTTTCTATGGCTTCATTTAACTCTGATTCCATAATAATTCCATCATCAACAATTATTGCGATCCTATCTATAAAATTAATTTCTGAATGTATAAATAATGAAAAAAAACAAAATGCTAAAAAATAATATTTCATAAACTTCTTCTTCTTAAATAATTTTCTTTTGGCCTTCCAATTGAGCCTAGCCCTTTAAGCTCAAAGAATAATCTTATCCTATCTTTATGATAATCATTAAAAGATTTGTTTTCTAAGATACTTACCCAATCAAGTTCTAAAGTTTTCATATACGCCATACCTATAATTAGCCCATCATTTTCATAATCTATCGAAAATACATTGGAAACATTTTTTTCATTTTCGATATCATGAATGACCTTAAATCCGGCACTCCAATTTTTCGAAAAATTAAAAGCCGTCGTAAATTCTAAAGAATTTATTTCTTTTTTATCAAATGAATTTGCTACCAAGTCAAAAACTTGAATATTTTTTATGAGGTTATGTCTCAAAGATAGTCTGTAATCATTTGAATCAAATTTAAGAGTATGTTTATAAAAATTAAAGTTAGTCTCCTTATCAATAGATATTTTTGAGATGAAATGTAAATTTTGATTTGTTTTATTTTCTATCTCTAGATAAAAGGGGTCTGGAAAATCTATCTTTAAATTTTCATAAAACAAACTTTTTGTTCCTATCGTATAAAGCTTTGCAAGCTTAATATTTAATTTATTTTTATTTATTTCAAAAAAAGAAAATTTAGCTCCAATATTTATATCTTTTTGAAAGCTCACAAACATATCTCCAAATGTTTGATCTTCATTTATAGAAGAGAGCTTTAAACCAGAGTCAACTTTTACTTGGTTAACAATTTTCTTTTGGTCTGATACGGTTAAATTTAAAAAGGGTTCAATGAAAAATTTTGAGCTTTTACTTTTTTTAAAAAACTTTAATGACTGATCTAAATTTAAAATTGGAAGAAATTCACTCGAGTTTTGACTGTTGAATTTTTTATAAGAATAATTGAAAGAAAGAGAAGTTTTTAAAAAATAATTATTTTTAGTAAAAGCATGAGCAATCTTTGGCCTTAAGTAGATTCTCGTAAGGTTTTGTTTATCGTCATTTCTAAATGCGCCTCCTTTACTGAAAAAAGCAAGATCCATATCAAAATGAAAATTTAAATTATCTTTATTCAAAAAGTAGTCTAGTTTTAATCCCGGCAGTCTTTGAAATTGATTTTTTGCTAAAGGATTAGTTAGCTTGAAAGAGTTTAAATCTGTTTTTATTTTCAAATTCTCACCAAAAAAATCTAAATTAATTTTTTGAGGTAAAATATAAGTTCTTGATAAGCCGCTGAGAAAACTGCCTAAATCTGATAAATAAAATGGATCTCCTGAAGATGAAATATCGAACTTCAAAAAAATTGAATTTCTGAATCTCTGTTCATGGAAAAAATTATATGACCACCTTAAATTATCTGTTTCAAGAATCCTGAATGATGACTCATCATCTTTTAAGAAAGAAGAATTGAAATATCCTTCATAGTTTTTGCCCAAATATCTAAGTTGATTTGTTATTCCATAACCCCTTTGAGTCATCAATCTTGGCTCAAGAGTTAAATCAAGATTTTCTCTAAGATTCAGGTAAACCGGAATTTTCATGTCAAGACCAGATCTTTCATTTATAGAGATCTCTGGTAGAAGAATGCCACTTTTTCTCTTTACGCTCATGGGAAAATTTGCACTATTCAAATAAGCTAGAGTTCTACCTTGAACTATAAGCTTGCTTTTTTTTGCTGAAAGCGTGCTATTACTGTTAAGAAATTTTAATTCTTCAGACTCAATCCACCATATTTTATCTTCACAGGGACAGCTTGAAAATTCTACATTCTTCATTACAGTACTATCTTCAGAAATGCTGACAAACTTAGTTTGTCCATAAAGAAAATCATCTAGAGTAGAAAAACTTATCTTTTTACTGGAAAAAACTTTATTTTTATTATCTAAACTTACTTGATCAGCTTTAAATAGAAGATTTTCAATTTTTAAAGATACGTTACCTTCTAATAAGAGAAATTCATTTTTAGTATCAAAAGAAGTTTTATCAGCTTCAAATTCAATATTAGAAGCAAATAGACTGCCAAAATAAAAAGCAGTAAAAAAAAGAAAGTTAAATATTTTGTTCAAGGATGCTATTTTACCTTTAAAAATATTTAATATTAGAGATATACAGAATTTTAATTCTGTTTAAAATAATTTATTTTAAAAGGAACTTTTATGAACAAATTAACAAACAAAACTTTATTCGTTTCTGGAGCTTCTAGAGGAATTGGACTGGCAATTGCAAAAAGAGCAGCTCAAGATGGAGCTAATGTAATTTTAGCTGCTAAAACAGCCGAACCACACCCAAAGCTTCCTGGAACAATTTACACAGCTGCTGAAGAAATTGAAGAAGCCGGAGGAAAAGCTTTTCCTGTTTTGTGTGATGTCAGATTTGAAGATCAATTGGAAGATGCAGTAAATAAGGGAGCCGATCATTTTGGAGGTATTGATATATGTGTGAATAATGCTAGTGCTATTCAATTGACTAATACTCTTCAAACCGACATGAAAAGATACGATTTGATGAACCAAATAAATGCAAGAGGAACTTTTTTAACATCAAAAAAATGTCTTCCTTTTTTACTCAAAGCTGAAAACCCTCACATTTTGAATTTGTCTCCTCCTTTGGATATGAACCCCAAGTGGTTTGCAAACAGCGTGGCTTATTCGATAGCAAAATTCGGGATGAGCCTTTGTGTACTAGGAATGGCAGAGGAATTTAAAGAACAAGGCGTTGCTGTAAATGCTTTATGGCCCAGAACAGCTATTGCAACAGCTGCAGTAAAAAATATTCTTGGTGGAGATGAAACTGTAAAGGTTTCTAGAACTCCGGAAATTATGGCTGATGCAGCATATGTAATTCTTACAAAAGATTCTAAAGACTTCACCGGTAACTTTTGTATTGATGATAATTTACTAGCAGATAATGGGGTAAAAGATTTTTCAAAATATGCCGAAGTACCTTTTGCCCAATTAGCGCCAGACTTTTTTGTGCCAGATGACATCCCCCCACCTCAAGCAGCGATTGACTCTTAAAAATCTTGATTCAGCCAACTGATATTTCTGCTGAATCCTTAAAGTGGATATCAGAGAGTATTGGTGAAGCAAATGAGAATATTCTTTCTCATGGTCAAAAGCTTCGAATAGAGTCTAGTCAAAGAACATTTTTTCGAATTCCTTTCAAAGATAAAAGTTCTATATTGATGGTCGTACCTGAAGGAATAGATGAAAGTATTGAGTCTTTTTACACAAAAGCAAAAATTTTTAAAAAGGCAAATGTTAATGTGCCAAATATTTATTATAAAAATGATGCGCTAGGACATTTGATAGTTGAAGATTTTGGCGATGACGTTTTGCAATTTTATTTGAATAAGAAAAATTCTAATAAATTAATAAAATTAGCTATAGAACAAATTCATAAAATTGAAGTAACAGAATTAGATGAAAGCATCTTTTCTAACTTTGAAAAAATTACAGAAAATAATTTATACCTGTTTAAAAAATTCTTTTTGGAAGAATTTCTGGAAGTTCCTGAGCTTGAAAAGCTTAAAGTAGAAATCGATGAATTTTATTCGATAATAATCTCTGAACTCAAAGATCATCCTAAGGTCATCAACCATTATGACTTTGAATCAAGAAACTTAATGTCATTGTCAGAAAAAAAAATTGGCGTAATTGATTTTCAAGATGCTTTGATAGGTCCTTTAGGAATAGATTTAGCCTCTATATTTAAAGATCTTTATATAAAGTGGACCAAAGAAGAAATATTAAACTGGCTTGATTTTTATGTTGAAAACTCTCAAATCGTTAAAAGCGCCTCACTTAAAACCATAGAAGTTAAAAGAATGATTGATATTGCTAGTCTTCAAAGACAGATAAGAATTTTAGGAAAATTATCTCAAGTATTTCTAGAATTAAAAAGGTCAGAGAGATTGAAAGATTTTAAAACCATTCTTAAATACCTAATGACCACATCTTTAGAATATGATGAAACAAAACGATATAGTAATTTTTTCAAGCACTTAATACCGATTTTGGAGCAAAGGTTAAAAACACTATGAAAGTATTTATTCTGGCAGCTGGCTTTGGAAAAAGGCTAAGACCTTTTACAGAGAAGTTACCTAAGCCATTAATAAAAATTAAAAAAAAACCTCTGATTTATTGGAATCTTAAAAAGATTAAGAAGGCAGGCTTTAAGAATGTAGTCATAAACACTCATTATTTATCAAATAAAATTATTAGATCAGTTGGTTCTGGAAAAAAATACGGCTTAAAAATCAAATATTCTCATGAAGAAGAAATTAAAGGCACTGGCGGTGCTTTAGTATCAGCTAGAAGACTCATTCAAAAAGAACCTTTTTTATTAATAAGTGGAGACCTCTGGAGCGATTATCCTTTTGAAAAAATTTTAGATTTTAGATTAAAAAAAGCAGCTCACTTAGTTTTTATAAAAGATAAAAATGCAAAAGATGCATATCTTGAAGCGGGAATCGTAAAAAATTCAAAAACAAAAAATAATCTTACTTATGCAGGTATTGCTGTTATAAATCCAAAAATTTTTAATGATCTTAAAGAAGATTATTATGATTTGTGGACTGATTTACTTCAAAAGTATGTAAGACAAAATGAAGTTACAGGAGAGATTTATTCAGGCGATTTAGTAAATTTAAACTCAAAAAAAGAGATGAACTTGTTAGACGGGTTAGTAGTCGAATAGTAAACTTCTTTCATGGCTAAACAAAAGAATCTAATCGCCCCATCAATTTTATCTGCAGATTTTTCTCGGCTAGGGAAGGAGGTAGATGCCGTTCTATCGGCCGGAGCTGATTGGGTTCACTTTGATGTAATGGATAATCACTACGTACCGAATTTAACTATTGGACCTATGGTGTGTAAGTCTCTAATTGATTACGGAATAAAAGCTCCAATTGATGTTCACTTGATGGTTAAGCCAGTAGAGAGGTTAATTGATGATTTTGCTGAAGCAGGAGCGTCAGTGATAAGTTTTCATCCTGAAGCAACAGAACATATTCATAAATGTGTTCAAACAATAAAAGATTATGATTTAAAAGCTGGGATGGTTCTCAATCCAGCTACTCCTCTAAGTACAATAAATTCAATACTGCCTGAATTAGACTTGGTTTTACTAATGAGCGTTAATCCTGGTTTTGGAGGGCAAAAGTTCATAGATTCAACAATACCTAAAATTAAAAAGCTAAGAAAGAAGATAGATTCTTTGGATAAAGATATTAGATTAGAAGTAGACGGAGGTATTTCAAAAGAAAATATTTCTGAAGTTTCTTCGGCTGGCGCTGATACTTTTGTTGCAGGTTCTGCAATTTTTAATACAAAAGATTACAAAGACACAATCTCAAATTTAAAATCTTTAATTGATTAAATTACTTTTCCTTTTTTTATTATCTTCTAAAGCTCTTTCAAGTGTCGATAAACAATGCAATTCCATTTCAATTGAGAAACAAAATTTATGCGTAGAATTAGCTATTTCACAAAGAGAGAAATCAAAAGGTCTCATGTATAGAAAAGATTTATCAAATACAGATGGAATGTTATTTATTTGGAAGAATGAAGATAAAAGATGCATGTGGATGAAAAATACTTATATTCCTTTAGATCTTGGATTTTTTAGAGAAGATTTGACTTTGATAGAAGTGAGGGATTTATATCCAAGATCACTTGAATCTGTATGTTCATCAGAACCTGCTAAATATGCTTTAGAACTTCCTAAAGGTTGGTTTACTTCACATAATATTAAGAATAATTCAAAACTAGTTATCAATTAAATGAAAAAAAATGAATTCTACAATCAAAAAGGTACATATAATCGTGTACCTTTATCAAAGAAAATAAAGGCTGAAAATCTTATACCTATTGATATTTTTGAAAAATTTAAGTCAAAGGGTTCTTATTTTCTAGAATCTGCAGAAGTTGACATGAAATGGGGTAGATATTCAATTATTGGTTTACCCTCCGATTCTTCAATAAAAGTTAAGAATGGGGAAATTTCTTTTAATTTAAAAGGTACAGAAGAAAAAATTTCTTCACCCGATCCCTTGAAATTTATTGAAAATTATTTAGAAGAAAATTTTTATCCTGTTACGAAAGATTTACCAATTTTTTCTGGGGGATTAGTTGGTTTTTTTGGCTATGAATCTATCAGATTGATAGAAAATAAACTTCAAAGTACTTCAAAAAATCCAGCTCAAGAAATAGAAGATATAAATTTACTTATATCTGACAAAGTAATGATTTTTGATAACTTAGAAAAAACTTTAGAAATTGTTTTTTATTCAAATCCAAATATAGAAAATTCATACGAAGAGACATTTAGTGAGATTGATAAATTGATAGAAAGACTTGGATCGCAAAATGATAATAAAAATAAAAAAGCCTCATACAAAAATAAAGTAACCTTCAAATCAAATATGAATTTTAAACAATACTCAAAGTGTATTGAAAAAATAAAAGATTACATAATTGAAGGGGATGTAATGCAGGTCGTCTTTGCCCAAGAAAGATCTGCTGATTTTGATCTTCCACCTTTCGAGCTTTATAAATCCTTAAGAAAATTAAATCCTTCCCCTTATATGTTTTTCTTAGATTTTGGAGATTACCAGTTAGTTGGATCATCTCCAGAAATTTTAGTGAGATTAGAGCATGGGGATATTACAGTCAGACCAATTGCCGGAACCAAACCTCGAGGACAGAATGAGAAAGAAGACCAAGATCTTGAAGATGAACTCAGAAATGATCCAAAAGAGTTAGCAGAACATTTGATGCTCATAGATTTAGGACGTAATGACATAGGAAGAGTCTCTGAAATCGGTTCAGTAAATACTAATGAAAAAATGATTATTGAAAAATATTCTCATGTAATGCATTTGGTTTCAAATGTAGTTGGAAAGGTTAGAGAAAATATTTCTCCAATAGATGCTCTAAAAGCAACTTTCCCAGCAGGAACTCTGTCAGGTGCTCCTAAAGTTAGGGCTATGGAAATTATTGATGAATTAGAAGTTTCAAGGAGAAGAATATATGGTGGAGCAGTAGGGTATATATCTTGGTCAGGTAATATGGATACTGCTATTGTCATCAGAAGTGCAGTCATCAAAGATAACAAAATATATGTTGGCGCTGGCGGAGGTATAGTTGCCGACTCCGTCGCTGAGAAGGAATGGGAAGAAGTGAACAATAAATCAATGGCAATAGTTAAAGCAATTAATAATATAGGCTCCTAAATGTTATTAATGATCGATAATTATGACTCTTTTACCTATAACCTTGTTCAATACTTTGGAGAGTTGGGCCAAGAGGTTAAAACTTTCAGAAACGACCGTATAACAATAGAAGAGATAAAGAATCTTGATCCTAAGTACATTGTCATTTCCCCAGGACCATGCACCCCAAAAGAGTCTGGGATATCAATGCAAGTTATTGATTATTTTAAGGAATACAAGCCCATTCTAGGCGTATGTTTGGGACATCAAGCCATTGGCGCAGTCTTTGGTGCAAATGTCATCAAAGCTAAAGAACTTATGCATGGTAAAACCTCAGAAATACATCATGATGGCAATTTCTTATTTGAAGGCATGCCTAATAATTTTACTGCAACAAGATATCACTCTTTAGTTATTGAAGAGAAAACTCTCTCTGAAGATTTTATAGTTAACGCGAGAACTGCTGATGGTTCTATTATGGGAATTCAACATTCCAAATTGAATGTTAGCGGTGTTCAGTTTCATCCAGAATCAATCATGACCAAAGATGGGAAAAAACTTCTTTCTAATTTTTTAAATACAATATGAATTCAACCGAAATCATATCTAAAGTTTCTTCAACAAATCTTTCTCAAGAAGAAACCGCTCACGTCATGCAAGAAATTTTTTTTGGAAAGATTTCAGATCAAGAGATTGAAGATTTTCTTCTCAGTCTTTCAAAAAAAGGAGAAACATCAGATGAATTAACTGGAGCTGTTTCAGCTATGAGAGCTGCTTCCTTAAAAGTTGATTTGAAAATAAAAAATAATCTTGTTGATTGTTGTGGGACAGGGGGACTTGGGAAAAGTATGATGAACGTATCTACAACTTCAGGTTTGGTGTCAGCAGCGGCAAAAGTAAAAATTGCAAAACATGGTAATAGGACAGCAACAGGAAAAAGTGGGAGCGCTGACGTTTTAGAAGAAGCTAATGTGAATTTGAGTCTCAGTCCAAATCAAGTTGCTAAATGTATTGAGGAAATTGGAATTGGATTTATGTTCGCCCAAAATTTTCATCCAGGAATGAAATATGTCATGCCAGTAAGAAAACGAATTGCCGATAGAACGATATTTAATTTGCTTGGACCACTTACAAACCCTGCAGGTGCAAAAAGACAATGTATCGGGGTTTATGACCCTAAATGGGTTTTACCAGTTACAGAAACTCTAAAGAATCTTGGAACAATAAAAGCGATGGTTTTTCATTCTAAAGATGGTCTTGATGAAATTAGTTCAGTAGATAAAACATTTGTTGCGGAATTGGAAAATAACAAAATTAAAGAGTACGAAATTGATCCAAAAGATTTTGATGTTCATCAAGAAGATTTAAATGATCTTCAAATAGACTCTCCTTCAGAAAGTCTAGAACTTATAAAAAAAACTCTCCAAAATGAAGGCTTTAAATCCGGCGAAGATATAATAAGTCTTAATTCGGCTGCTGTAATTTATGTGTCAGGCTTAGTAAGTAGCTTTGAAAAAGCATTTGAGATATCAATTGACGTAATAAAGTCAGGATCAGCCTTAGATAAGCTTGCAGAATTAGCTACTTTTTCTAATAATCTCAATGAATCAGCTTAATAAAATAATACAAACCACTATAGAAACAGTCAAAAAGTCCAGTTCTTATAGGCCGATTTCATCTTTAGAGGAAGATTTTGAAAAATATGAGAAAAGAGGCTTTATTGAAGCAATTTCAACTAAAGTTTCTAAGGAAGAAACAGCTATTATTGCTGAAATTAAAAAGGCATCGCCAAGCAAAGGCCTTATAAGGCAAGACTTTGAGCCAAAAAAGATTGCAGAAGATTATGAAACAAATGGCGCTACTTCTTTAAGTATCCTCACAGATGAACCATTTTTTCAAGGAAAATTGGAGTACTTGCACGTGGTAAGAAATGCCTGCGCATTACCAATTTTAAGAAAAGATTTCATGATTGATCCCTATCAAATATATGAAACAAAAGCTTCAGGAGGAGACTGTATACTTTTGATAGTTGCTGCTCTCGATTTAGTTCAATTAAAGGACTTTTCTCAATTGGCAGAAGAGTTAAATCTTGATGTTTTGATTGAAGTTCACTCGGAAGATGAATTGAATACAGCCTTATCCATCGATCCAAGGTTAGTAGGTATTAATAATAGAGATCTCACAACCTTTGAGGTTGATAAAAATTTAGCAATAGAATTAGTAAAGCAAATATCCAAAGATGTGATTGTGGTGTCTGAAAGCGGTATTAGTTCAAGAGAAGATATCTTGTCTTCTAAAGAGCAAGGTATTCATAGTTTTCTCATTGGTGAAAGTTTTATGAGAGATCCAAGTCCGGGTAAAGCTCTAAAAGAAATTCTTGTCTAATACTTACTGATTTCTTTTTCCAATGTCTTTTCTATAAAAAGCACCATTCCAACTGATTTTTGAAGTTGCTTCATAAGCTTTTTCAAACGCAGTATCTAAATCATTTCCTAATCCAGTGACACAAAGAACTCTGCCTCCATTGGAAAGAATTTCCTTACCTTCTTTTTTAGTTCCACAATGAAATACCTTTGTAGTTTCATTCTCTTCATTTATTCCTGAAATTGAAAAACCAGTTTCATATTTTTCAGGATAGCCTTTTGAGGCCATAACAACACCCAAAGCAAATCTTTCATCCCACTCAATTTTTTCTTCATTTAATTCTTGCTTTGCAGCCTTTAAACATAAATCAAGAAAGTCACTTTTCATTCTCATTAATATCGGCTGAGTTTCTGGATCCCCAAACCTACAGTTATATTCCAAAACTTTAATTTCCTGATCATTGATCATCAAACCAGCATATAAAAAACCTTTATATTTTATGTTTCTTCGTTTTAATTCAGCCAAAGTTGGATAAATTATTTCTTTCATAATTTCTTCGTTTAGCTCTTCAGTTATTAAAGGAGTAGGGGAATATGCTCCCATCCCACCTGTGTTAGGTCCTTTGTCACCATCATCTCTTTGTTTATGATCTTGAGAACTTGCCAAGGGAATTACATTTTCACCATCACACAAAACTATAAAACTAGCCTCTTCACCTTTTAGAAATTCTTCAATGACAAGATTATCTCCTGCAGAACCAAGTTTTTTATCTACCATTAAAGAATTCAGAGCTTCTAAGGCTTCTTCTCTAGAAAAAGCAATGATTACACCTTTTCCACCTGCAAGGCCGTCTGCTTTAAGGACAATTGGGATATCGCATGTTTCTAAATATTCTCTTGCAGAATCAGGATCCGAAAATACTTCATAAGTTGCAGTAGGAATGTTTCCTTTCTTTAAAACATCTTTCATGAAAATCTTAGAGCCTTCCATTTGCGCGGCGAGTTTATTAGGGCCCAAACACAGCAAATTATTCTTTTCAAATAAATCAATTAGACCTAAGACTAAGGGAGCCTCAGGACCGACAATAGTAAGATCTACTTCTTTATTTTTTGCAAAAGCCAATAGACCATCTAGGTCTTCAGTACTTAAATCAACATTTTCTGTTTTTGGCTCATCAGCAGTACCAGCATTTCCAGGAGCAACAAAAACCTTTTTACACAAATTGCTTTGGGTAAGTTTCCAAACAAGCGCGTGTTCTCTTCCGCCAGAACCTATTACCAGAACTTTCATATCAATGTCTAAAGTGACGCATGCTGGTGAAAAACATGATCATGTTGGCTTCATTAGCTGCTGCAATAACTTCTTTATCTCTAATTGATCCACCAGGTTGAATTACACATCGGATTCCATTTTTTGCAGCTTCATCAATGCTATCTCTAAATGGAAAAAATGCATCCGAAGCCATAGTAGCTCCTTTAAGATTAAAACCTGCTTTTTTGGCTTTGCTGACGGCAATTTCAGCACTATCGATTCTACTCATCTGACCTGCTCCTATTCCAAGAGTCATATTATTTTTTGCATAAACAATTGCATTGGATTTGACATACTTGCCTACACGCCAGGCGAATAGAGCATCGTTAATTTCTTTGGAAGTAGGTTTTTTCTTTGTAACTACTTTAAGATCTTTTTTTGAAACCACGCCATCGTCTATATTTTGAACTAGAAGACCTTGATTCATTGTTAAGGTTTTGAAACCAGATGGCTTTTCAAATAAATCTTTAACTAATAAAAGGCGAACATTTTTTTTTGCAGCAATTATTTTTTTTGCTGCAGGATTAATGGCTGGTACAGCTATGACTTCTACGAATTGATTATCGATAATTTTCTTAGCAGTAAATTTATCCAAAGCCTTATTAAAAGCAATGATACCTCCAAATGCTGAGGTTTCATCACAAGAAAATGCTTTTTCATAGGCTTCCAATAAATTTTTTCCAGAAGCGACACCACAAGGATTTGCATGCTTCACAATCACACATGATGGTTTCTCAAAATTTGAAACGCATTCGATTGCTGCGTCGGTATCAGCAATATTATTATAAGAAAGTTCTTTACCTTGAATTTGTTCTGCTGATGTGATGCCAGCTCCTTTAGATCCTGAATTAATATAAAAATTTGCTTCCTGATGAGGATTTTCTCCGTAACGCAATACTTGTTTTAGTTTATGACTGCTGAAAAAGTTTTCTGGAACCTCATCATCATGAGCCGATAAAAAGTTTGCAATTGCAATGTCATAATTTGCTACATGTTCAAAAGCTTTCAAAGATAATTTTCTTCGAGTTTCATAAGAACACTTTCCACTCTCATTTTGTAAGTCTGTGATAAACGAGTCATAAAGATTGGGAGATGAAACAACAGCTACATGGAAAAAGTTTTTAGCAGCTGATCTCAGCATTGTGGGACCTCCAATATCAATATTTTCTATTGCTTCGTCCAATTCAATACCAGTTTTTTTTATTGTTTTTTCAAATGGATAGAGATTCACCACAACCAGATCTATTTCTTTGATATCGTGTTTTTTTATTTCTTCTTTATCTTCCTTTCGGCGAGAAAGAATTCCACCATGTATTTGTGGAACCAAAGTTTTTACTCTACCACCCATCATTTCAGGGAAACCTGAAAATTTTTCAGCAGGAACGACAGGTATTTTATTTTTCTTTAGTAATTTTTCCGTTCCACCAGTGGATATAATTTCTATGTTTAACTTATGGAGTTTCTTAGCAAAATCGACTATGCCGCTTTTGTCAGAAACACTCACAAGTGCACGTTTGATTTTGATTTTACGATTTTTTGCCATTTTCTAGATTGTATTGTTTTAGTTTTGTTCTAAGAGTCACTCTATTTATACCCAATATTTTACTAGCTTGGGATTTATTTCCTCTACAAAATTTCATTACCTCTTCAAGCATTGGTTTTTCTACCTCTTTTATGACCATTTCAAAAACATTAGTTGCTTTATTACCATCCAATTCTTTGAAGTATCTTCTGAGAGCTAATCCAACTTGATATTTAAGCGATTTT
>Ga0233397_1000913_pt1 | contig 14190 bp, 10 predicted proteins | sample 35DmetaG_FD_189957 | JGI IMG/M metagenome (GOLD analysis project Ga0233397, IMG submission 189957) | Seawater microbial communities from Monterey Bay, California, United States - 35D | ecosystem: Environmental > Aquatic > Marine > Coastal | place: USA: California | collected 2016-10-20
TAACCTTGAAGAGATTCAAAATAGAGAGGTTATAGTGAATCAGCATTGCTATGGTTGTACAGCTGGAGCAGGATCTAGTTGTGGAGGAGCAACAACGTAGTAGTAAATTCTTGTAATTCACTTAATGATATTTATTTCGCCATCGACTTACTTTTATGATGGTGGTGGCTGTTAAACATCCAGAATAAGAGGATTTACCTGATTCAGTAGAAGTTAGAAAAGTTGAAATAGATTCGAACCAGTGGTTTTTTCCTGTTACTATCGACACACTTTTTATTATATTCACGCTATTATCATTGTCATGTTAGAAGTAAGAAATATATCGAAGTCATTTTACAAAAGAGAAGCATTAAACAACGTGTCTTTTAATGTAAATCAAGGTGAGATTTTTGGATTACTCGGTCCGAATGGAGCTGGAAAATCGACAATAATTCGAATTATCAATCGAATTGTTCAAGCGGATGAAGGATCGATACGATTAAACGGCGATTTGATGGTTGCTGGCGATTTGTCGCAAATTGGTTACTTACCTGAAGAACGTGGTCTTTATAGAAACATGACTGTTGAGGCACAAGTTGAGTTTTTAGGCAGGTTGCGTGGATTATCGAAAGCTGATGCAAAAATAAAAAGTAATTATTGGTTCAATCGTTTTGAAATCAATGATTGGCGCAAGAAACGAATAGAAGAGCTCTCGAAAGGGATGGCTCAAAAAGTGCAATTCATCTGCTCAGTGCTTCATGAGCCCGATCTTTTGATTTTGGATGAACCTTTCAGTGGGTTTGATCCAATCAATGTCGAATTGATTAAAAATGAGCTTATCAGAATGAAAGCAGTTGGGAAGACCATTATCTTATCCACACACAATATGAAAAGTGTAGAAGAGATTTGTGATCGAGTTGTGCTTATTGATGCGGCGAAAAAAGTTGCCGAAGGTTCAGTGTCTGAGTTGCAGGACGAACGTAAGACCGGATTGTATTCAGTACGCTTTAGTGGCAGCATGATTGCATTTGTAAATGCATTGTGGACAGGGTTTGAAATTGTGGATAAAGAAATTCATGGAGAAGATAAGTTTACTGTTCGAGTAAAAATGCGAAATGAAAGTTCGTTTGAAGATCTGCTGAAAGTACTATTGGGAGAAGTGAAAATTGAGGCTGCTTGGGAGGTTTTGCCATCGATGCAGGATGTATTTATTGATCTTATTAAACTTGAAAGTCAGGAGGGATATGAAAAATAGTTTGTTAATCGCAGTTCGAGAATGGAAAGCAAGAGTAGGATCAAGGTCCTTTCTTTTGATGTCTGTAATTGGCCCAAGTTTGATTTTAACACTTATTTATATACTCTTCGCTTTTGGAGGTGAGGGAAAACAAAAGTGGAAAGTGTTGGTGACTGATAAGGCCGGTTTATTGGAGCACAAAATAATTACTGATGACGATAAAGCTATAAACTATTATTTTGCCGACGACTATATCGAGATTGAGGATTTCAGAGACGGCAAGAGGTATCAGAAATTTGATGCAATGGTGGAAGTGAATGAGAAAGTCCTGTCCAATAAAGTGGGGCATATCTTTTATCGCGAACTTCCATCCACGCGAATGCAAACGAGGGTTCAATATCAAATTGAAAGAAGAATAGAAGAGATTATGGTTGGAGAGTTTACCGATTTTTCGATCAATGATTATCTTAAAATCAAACAGGCTTTAAATCTCTCTTTTCATAATGTTTATGACCCAAGAGATGAAGCATCCGATTTGAGCGGCTGGGTTGGCTTTTTTTATGGGACACTTATTTTTTCCTTTATCTTCCTCTTTGGAATGACCATTTTACGAAGTGTCACATATGAAAAAAGCAATCGTATTGTGGAAGTATTACTTGCTTCTGTTTCGCCTCGACAATTAATGAGTGGTAAAATTATGGGGATTGGTTTTGCGGCAATAATTCAATTTGTTGTTTGGATAGTAGTTATTGGTTTTGGGTTGTTTTTTATGAGAGAATTGTTATTTCCAGATATGTTAGATCCGGCAAATATGAATTTTGATCAGTTTGCGATTGAAGCTTCGCAGAAATCATATGCAGATAAATATTATGCGAACTTGGAGTACAATCAATTTGTAGAGCTTGTATATGAACGCGTTAATTTTGGGGTCATTCTTCCATTTTTCGTCTTGTTTTTTATCGCCGGTTATTTATTTTACGGTGCCTTGTTTGCGGCAATTGGAGCGACCATGGGAACTGAAAGTGATGGTCAGCAATTTGTTATTCCATTGGTATTGTTGTTGTTTTTATCACTTTATGCTGGATATTTCGCAATGAATCATCCGGAAAGTAACCTTACTTCTATTTTACAGTATGTTCCTTTTACTAGTCCAGTTGTAGTAATGGTTAAGTTAGCCCAAGGATATGAGCCTGGACATGGGTACGAGGTGTACCTCGCACTTCTTACGCTTTTGCTAAGTGCATTTTTTGTCTTAGGGATTGCATCGCGGTTGTACAAGAATGGAATTTTACAATTTGGTCACCGTCTGCGCTTGCGACATATACTAAAATGGTTAAGAAGTACCTAGAATGAAAAAGGCAGTTATTGATCTTGGTACCAATACATTCAATTTACTTGTTGGTTCAGTTTTTGGAGACAAACTAGAAATTATTTATTGTGAGAAAGAGGCTGTTCTTTTGGGGATGAATGGCATCAACAATGGTTCTATTGCTGAGGATGCATGGATGCGAGCAATGCAGACCTTATTTAGATTTAAAAAACGATGTGAAAAACAAAATGTCGACGAGATCATTGGTTTTGGGACATCGGCATTAAGAGGTGCGAAGAATGGTGAATTATTTGTTAAAGAAGTCTATGAGAACATTGGAATCCGAATTCATATAATTTCTGGAAGTCAAGAGGCGCAATTGATTTATCGCGGTGTAAGATGGTTATTCGACTTTAAGCAGGCCGCTACAATTATGGATATTGGTGGCGGAAGTACCGAGTTTATTGCAGCGAATGCAAGAGGTATAGTTGAAGCTCAAAGTTTTGATATCGGCGTGTCACGTTTGTACCAGAATCTAAATAAGAGAAACAATCTTACAGCAAATGATTTTAAATTCATTAATGAATATTTAGAAGCGCGTACAGGTCGTTTTTTTGAGGAGGATAGATCAACTCTTTTAATTGGTGCATCTGGAAGTTTTGAAACATTTTATGAAATGATTTTTCAAAAAAAGTTCACTGCAGAGGAGAAGATGGTCACTCTTCCGCTCTTACCTCTTTTAGATCAGTTAAATTGGGTCATTGATTCGCGTTATGAGGATCGAATAAATCACAAATGGATCGTTCCAATGAGAAAAAAAATGATACCGATTGCAGCGTTCAAAATAAAATGGATCATTCAAAAATTGAATGTGGATAGAGTACTTTTATCACCATATTCGCTTAAAGAAGGAGCATTTGGACTAGTTGGTGATGCAATTATTTAATGGTTTATTTATTTCAAAAGTGATTTTTCTTAGAGCAGAATATTGCCAAGAATAGAGATTTTCAGATGATTACATACTTAAAGTGCTTTCCTATGAAAATAAACACGTTTTTCTTACATTTAACCAAATTGTTAGGGCATGGGCAGAATATTGATTATTGATGATGAAAGAGCTATAAGAAGGGCATTGAGAGAAATTCTTGAGTTTGAGGAGTTTGAGGTGGATGAAGCTGAAAATGGTAAGCAAGGATTGGATAAAGCTAAATCTGAAACGTATGATATAATATTCTGCGATATTAAGATGCCAGAGTTGGACGGCATGGAGGTGCTCGAAGGATTAAAAAATGCAAAGATTGATATCCCTGTTATTATGATTAGCGGTCATGGTAATGTTGAGACAGCTGTTCAAGCAATTAAAAAAGGAGCTTTTGACTTCATTGAAAAGCCACTCGATTTGAATCGAATATTAGTTACGTTGCGCAATGCCAATGATAAAACAGTATTGATTGAAGAAAAGAAAGTACTGAAAAAAACAGTGAATCGCTTTAAGGGGTCTTCTATTATTGGTGAAACAGAAGCAATTTTACAAATCAAAGAAATGATTGAAAAAGTTGCTCCCTCTGATGCACGTGTTTTGGTGACTGGTCAAAATGGAACAGGAAAAGAATTGGTTGCTCAGTCGTTGCACGATCAAAGCTTGAGAAAGGGGAAGCCTTTTATTGAGGTTAATTGTGCCGCAATTCCTGCAGAATTGATTGAGAGCGAGTTGTTTGGACATGAGAAAGGTGCATTTACCTCAGCTGTGAAGCAGAAAAAAGGGAAGTTTGAGCTAGCCTCAGGCGGTACTTTGTTTCTCGATGAGATTGGCGATATGTCGGCAAGTGCGCAAGCCAAAGTACTTCGTGCGTTGCAAGAAAATGTGATTCAAAGAGTAGGGGGTGAAAAAGATATAAAAGTAAATGCCCGTGTTGTTGCTGCCACGAACAAGGATTTAAGACAGGAAATACACGATGGGAATTTTCGTGAGGATTTGTTCCATCGTTTGGCTGTTATTTTGATTCATGTTCCCTCATTGAATGACAGAAGAGATGACATTCCACTTTTGGCCAATCATTTTATTTCGATGGTTTGTGCTGAGCACGGAATTGCAAGAAAATCATTTGATCCTAAAGCGATTGACGAATTACAAAAGATCAATTGGACAGGAAATATTCGGGAGCTAAGAAACATTGTTGAGCGGTTGATCATTCTAGGGGGGGATACTATCTCAGCAGAAGAAGTGAAAATGTTCTCCAATCCTCATCGCTAGAACTGAATGGAATGTTTTACTCTTTATTTTTTGACGCTCTTGTTATGGTAATATAAAACTTTGAGCAGGATCAGCAGTTGCGTTTAGATCATCAAGTGTATCTTTTGCCGAAGCAAAAAATAAGTTTTGAGTAACGACATCCATTACAGTAGTTTCGATCATAACGCCACCTTTCATCCATCCGATGTGTGTGGAATCATTTGAAATGAATTCGAGGTGATGCGTATTCGGTTCAACTTCATTTTCAAAAATGGCTCGATGTGCATATACACGTACAATTGGTGAGGGATGAATCAAGCATTTGTTCAATTCGTATGCATTTGCGACACGTTTAAAACGTCGGTAGCCCTCATAAAACTCATTTTGATTTAGAAAGGTGTTCGGTTCATCAGCAATATACGGTGATTCAGATAGAACTTTCACCAAGCGAACAACGTGCCTTTCGTGAGAAATTGAATCACTTTTATTTTTCAATTCCCATTTTGTTAAAAGCTCAATATCGGCATCATCAATTATTCCGTCCTGCGCACTTATCGTGTACGACTTAATCGCTAGGACCACAATTATCGAAAATAAAGTCAGTAAACGGAGTTTCATATTTCGTAGTTTCGCATATCCGAGTTTGATGAACTATCAAAATAAGGATATAACTGCCTGTAAATATACAAATTATGTTGATTTGACATATTTAGTTGATTAATTCACAATATTTTTTGGCCAAATGTTTGCTACTGTAGATGTCTATGTTCCGACTGTTTGATTTCAGTTTGTTCTCTTTGTAAAGTGCATAAAATTCCAATAGTTCAGCTTTTAATTTATCAAGTTCGTTATTTCCAATAAAAACACCACTTTTTGTACTATTAACAGCGTTTTCTAAATCACTGTCTTTTGAACCAATTGCTAAAATTGGTCGATATGCACCTAAGTATTCAAAAAATTTCCCTGTAAGTATACCTTTTACATTTCCGGTATTATTGGCTACAAGTAACAGTAGTTGAGCTTTTTCCTGGAGCTTAATACTTTCTGAATGTTTGACTATTGAGAAACGTCGTACTTTATCGTTGAGCTTAAAAAAGTTGATTCGCTCAACAACTGAAAAATCAGATGGACCATACAGCTTAACCTCCAGATCATTGGCAAATTCTTCATTTTCTTTACACAGAATTGAAAGACATTCCCACAATACTTCTGGATTTCGTGAAAAAGGCAAAGAACCAAAATGACAAATCGTAAATTTCTCATCCAAATTGACTTTATTTCCTCGTTCTGGAAAGTTATAGCCATTGGTAATGACTTCGACTTTTTTATTTACAGTACGCTCCAGATCGAGAGCGCAGTTGTCACTGACAGTCACAATTTTATCTGCAGTATCCAAACACAATTTTTCCAATTGATGGTGTCTTTTGTTTGCCCATTTTCCGATATTTAAGTCGTTGTAAAAATCAATGTCTGTCCATGGATCTCTGAAATCAGCAATCCATTGAATCTCTGGAAATTTCTTTTTAAGTCGTAACGCAATCATATGGACACTGTGCGGTGGACCTGTCGAAATCATGGTGGTTATGTCTGGATTTTGGGACAAGTATGATTTGAGAAATCTACTGCTTGGTCTTATCCAAAACATTCTAGCATCAGGAATAAATAAATTCCCCCGAATCCAAATGATCAATTTTTGGACCAATGAGGTTTTTTTTGATTGTGTAAATCCGCCACTAACATTGGGATTGTTTTTTTTCCCGACAACTTTGTGTGGTTCAAATATTTTCCTTTTTATTACTGATATGTCTGCACTTACCTCACGTTCTAGATCTTTGTCGATCATCGGATAAGCTGCAGAATCTGGACAATACACGTGCAGATTAACATTGTTTTCTTTGAAAAAGTTACTAAATCGCAGCCATCTGTGAACGCCAGCCCCACCAGCAGGAGGCCAATAATAAGTTATTAGTAATGCCTTTTTCATCATACAATTCGTTCTTTCACCTCTTGTATTGCTATTGTGAGGCCTTCACTATTTTTCCCTCCGGCAGTTGCAAAGAACGGTTGACCACCTCCACCACCTTGGATGTGTTTTGAAACCTCACGTACAATGTCTCCAGCATTGAACTTTTTATCAGCTACGATTTGGTTAGATGCTATGATGCTCAATGTGCATTTTCCATCATTTTTCCCACCGATTACCCCGACGAAATTGTCAATTTCACCACGCAATTGAAACAAAATATCTTTAATTGAACCACCATCGAGTTCAACGATGTCACCTAAGAAATTTGTTCCGTTAAACGCCACAATTTTAGCTTTTAAATCATTTTTAATTGATTTTGCTTTTTCTTTTTGATACTGCTCAATTTCTTTAGTCAAGGTATTGTTTTTAGCAAGTAATTCATTGATTGTTTTCACAACATCTTTCGGAGATTTCAAAGCATAATTCACAGCATCAAATAAGCGTGCTTTCTTTGCGTAAAATTCTTGCGCTTTCTGAGAGGTAATGGCTTCGATTCTTCGAACTCCTGCAGCTACTGCAGTTTCAGTAGTTATGACGAACAAACCAATTTCACCCGTAGCTTGAACATGTGTTCCTCCACACAACTCAATTGAATCACCAAATTTTATTACACGTACCGTATCTTGATATTTTTCACCAAACAGAGCCATTGCGCCCATCTCTTGTGCAATTTCCATCGGCGTATTTCTTTTCTCATCAAGCCGAATATTACCACGAATCTGTTCAGACACCAATTGACTCACCTGTGCCAATTCTTCTTCGCTTACTTTTGAAAAATGAGAGAAGTCGAAACGAAGGTATTCTGAATTGACCAAAGAACCTTTTTGTTCAACATGTTCACCTAATACTTTACGAAGGGCATTGTGCAGCAGGTGTGTTGCGGTATGATTATTTGCGGTTGCCATTCTATTCGATGAATTGACGACAGCATTGAATGTCGCACTCGTGTTTTTTGGAAGTTCTTTCATCATGTGGACGATGAGGTTGTTTTCCTTTTTGGTGTCGAATATTGACGACTTCCCTTCATTACTCTCAATATAGCCAGTATCTCCAACTTGACCTCCTCCCTCTGGATAGAAAGGAGTAAGATTGAAAACGACTTGATAGAACTCTTTTTTCTTCTGGGTAACTTTCCGGAATTTAACGATTTTAACAGAAGTCGATAAGAGGTCATAACCGACAAATTCTTCAACGTTATCTTCACGGATTATTGTCCAGTCTTCAGTTTCGATTGCTGTAGCTTTCCGCGATCGATTCTTTTGTTTTTCAAGTTCCGCCTCAAATCCTTGTTCGTCGACGAGAAGATTATTTTCTCGAGCAATTAAAGATGTTAAGTCCAATGGGAATCCGAACGTGTCGTACAATTCAAAGACGACAGTTCCATCAATCGTGTTTTTATTTGCTTTTTTTACTGTGGCTATCACAGAATCGATACGGCGCAATCCTTGCTCAAGAGTTCGAAAGAAGCTTGTCTCTTCTTCTTTAATTACCTTATAAATTAATTCTTGTTGTTGTCTGATTTCCGGGAAAGCATCACCCATTATTTCTGACAAAAGGATCGAGAGGTCGGCAAGAAATGACTCTTTCAAATTTAAGGTTTGGTAACCATAGCGAATTGCTCTACGGAGAATTCTGCGTATTACATAACCAGCACCTGTATTTGATGGCAACTGTCCATCAGCAATAGAAAATGCAATTGCTCTGACATGGTCAGCAATAACGCGCAATGCGACATCTGTTTCTTCTTTTTGACCATAAATGACTCCAGACACCTGTTCCATTTTGTAGATTAGCGTTTGGAACAAGTCTGAGTCATAGTTGGATTGTTTTCCTTGAAGTGTCATTGCCAATCGTTCGAGCCCCATTCCTGTATCAACATGAGTCTCTGGCAATGGCTCCAATGATCCGTCTGCTTTTCTGTTGAATTGCATGAAGACATTGTTCCAAATCTCGATTACTTGGGGGTGATCTTCATTTACCAGTGATTTTCCATCTGTAATTAAACGACTTTCCTCTGCTCTTAGGTCAACATGGATTTCTGAGCAAGGCCCACATGGCCCAATATCACCCATCTCCCAGAAGTTGTCTTTTTTGCTTGCGAGTATAATTCGATCCTCAGAAATGTATTTTTTCCAAATATCGAAGCTTTCTTGATCTATTGGAACCCCATCACTTTCGTCACCTTCAAATACAGTAACGTAGAGACGGTCCTTTGGTATTTTATAGACATTTGTGAGTAGATCCCATGCCCATTCAATGGCCTCCTCTTTGAAGTAGTCACCGAAAGACCAATTACCGAGCATTTCGAACATTGTGTGGTGGTAGGTGTCTACTCCAACTTCTTCCAAGTCATTGTGCTTTCCTGATACACGAAGACATTTTTGCGAATTGGCAACACGACGATTTTTTGGAATTGAATTTCCCAGGAAATAATCTTTGAATTGATTCATTCCAGCATTGATGAACATCAATGTAGGATCGTTTTTCACCACCATTGGCGCACTTGACACAATCTCGTGTCCTTTTGATTCGAAATAATCAAAAAATACTTTTCGGATTTCAGCAACTGTCATTATTACTTGCTATATTGTTTTCTACTTTATCGTTTTCTTTCTTTGCCAATCCGAACACTTATAGTTCTTTTTTATAGATGGTTTGGGTTGGGAATGCAAACTCAAGTCCCTCGGCATTGAACAGTTTCAAAATTTCAAGATTTATCTCCGATTGCGCAGAGAAAATAAAATCTGGTGAGCTAATGTAATATATCACTTGAATGCCCATGGCAAAATCACCCCACGCATTAAAGGCGACCAGCGCATCATCTTCAACTTTTGAGTTTGCTTTAATAATATCCTTGATGATATTCATTGCGTTTTCCATTTGCTCCGGTGTCGTATCATAGGTTAATCCTAAACTAATATTCACTTTTCGGGTTGGTTCGAGAGATACATTTTCAACAGCGTTATCACTAAACTGACCGTTTGGTATTGTAATCAAGCGACCTTCAAGCGTTCTCAGCCGTGTGCTTCGAACTCCTATTTCTTCTACGACACCATCCATTCCATTGACCTTGATTCTATCTTTTATTTTGAACGGCTTATCGAGGAATACCATAATTCCTCCGAAAATATTTTTCACTGTGTCTTGCGCAGCCAGAGCGAGTGCCAAACCTCCAATACCTAATCCAGCAATAAGTGCCGCAACATCAAATCCAGAATTACTCAGTGCGATAACGATACCAAAAATCCATAGGACGGCCTTGATCGTTTTTCTCAGTATTGGGAGAAGTTGATCATCTAGATCACTTTCTGATTTTGTTACAATTGGAACAATGTACTCCTCTATTAGTGAGTCTATGACTCGAGCAATAAGCCATGTAACGTTTAGAATAAATAAAATCATGAAAACATTCGCAAAGAAGCTGTCAACGCTTTCATTGAAGTGGAGTCGTGTGAATCCCCAATAGAATCCAAGAATTACAATACCATATATAATTGGTTCTTCGAGTTTGTCAATAAGTATATCGTCAAGTCCAGATTTTGTTCTTGCAGCTAGCGATTTTGCGAAGGTTCCAATCAACCAGTACAAAAGTTTACCAATGACAATTGCTCCAACTAAGATGAGAATTGAGACAATAATACTGATCGTTGTGTTTTGTCCCCACCAGCTAAAGAACCAGTCGAAGCTCCAGTCCTGCTTATCGAACCAACGTGTGATCTTATCAAATTTCTCTGATCCAGGTCGAGAGTTGTTCATGTTTGAAGTAGCAGCTACGAGTATAGAGAATACGTTCATATTATCTTAAGTAATAATTTCAAAGACGAAGATAGGAGTATCTTTTATCAATACATAGTAATGAGGCAAAGGATTGAACTTAAATACTAGGTATCATTGCCTTTTTAAGGGAAAATTTCATTTGTTTTTATTTTTCTTAACACCTTGTTGCTTTAATTCTGTGTACTTTTGTTTCGTGTCAAAAATACATTTTAAATACAACCCCAAAACGTTGGCTTATGAAGAGGTGAGCGTAAGTGTCTGGCGGAAATTATTTCGTGTTGTACTTTGGCTGGCTCCGAATGTTGTTGTTGGTCTCCTTTTGGCATTTATATTCACGCAACAACTTGATGCTCCAAGAGAAAAGCATCAACAAGCTGAAATTAAGCGTGTAGAAAAGGAGTTACTTCAACTGCGACAAGATTTCACCTTTATCAATGATTTTCTCGATGAGATGGAGTTAAGAGATGAAGACCTTTACAGGAATGCATTGCATGCCAAAGAGTTTCCGGATGAATTGAGGATGATGGGAGCAGGAGGGAGCGATAAATATTCTTACCTGTTGGACCTTCCAAATTCCGAGTTGTTAATAGAGACAAAAACTGAAATTGATAAACTTGAACGTCGCCTTTATGCTCAGAGTTTATCTTTCAAAGAGTTGATGGCATTGGCAAAAGAGAAAGAAAAGATGCTCTCCCACATTCCTGCGATACAACCAGTAAGAAATTCTGAGTTAAAACGAGGTATCTCTGGTTTTGGATGGCGTATAGATCCGCATTACAGGACACGTCGTATGCATTCTGGGATTGACTTTACCGCAGATCGGGGTACTGAGGTTTATGCAACAGGTGATGGTTTTATAGAAACAATCGAAAGTAAACGATGGGGTTATGGCAAGAGTATTGTTATTGATCACGGTTTTGGGTACAAAACGCGTTATGCCCATTTGAGTGCCTTTAAGGTAAATAAAGGACAAAAAATAAAGCGTGGTGAGTTGATTGGTTTGATTGGATCAACAGGTAAATCGACTGGGCCGCACTTGCACTACGAAGTGATTAAAGATGGTAAAAAGATAAACCCTATTGGCTTTTTCCATTCCGATCTTTCTCCTGAACAGTATGAGCAGTTATTAGAAATGAGTGATAATTCACATAAAGCATTCGATTGAGGTATCATTTCTCCCGGATACTTCCTTTCCTTTAATTTAAATAATGTACTTTAAAAACTGACATATTGACGTTTTGTCAGTACTTAGATGGCTGTTTTTACTGATCAATCGATCATTTTGGCAGAAAATCAAACAAAATTTCCAATGGCATAAAGATTGAAGTTGTTGAAACAGATTAAAACTGAAAATGAAATAAATAATTATGGGAAAAATAATCGGAATAGATTTAGGTACTACGAATTCATGTGTCTCTGTTATGGAGGGAAATGAGCCGGTAGTTATCGCAAACTCAGAAGGAAAAAGAACGACCCCATCAGTTGTTGCTTTTGTAGAGGGTGGAGAACGGAAGATTGGTGATCCGGCAAAACGCCAGGCAATTACCAATCCGACAAAAACGATTTACTCGATTAAGCGCTTTATGGGATCATCGTTTGATGACACAACCAAAGAAACTGGTAGAGTGCCATATGAAGTAGTTAAAGGAGACAACAACACTCCACGTGTACTAATTGATGATAGAAAATATACTCCACAGGAAATTTCTGCAATGATTCTTCAGAAAATGAAGAAAACTGCTGAAGATTACTTAGGACAAGAGGTTTCTGAAGCTGTTGTTACGGTTCCTGCGTACTTTAATGACTCTCAGAGACAGGCAACCAAAGAGGCAGGTGAGATTGCTGGATTAACAATTAAACGGATCATTAACGAGCCAACAGCTGCGGCATTGGCCTACGGATTAGATAAAAAAGGCGTTGATCAAAAAATAGTTGTTTTTGATTTTGGTGGTGGTACACACGATGTTTCGATCTTGGAACTTGGAGATGGTGTTTTTGAAGTGTTGTCGACAGACGGAGACACACACTTGGGAGGTGATGACGTTGATGATGCAATTATTAATTGGTTGGCCGAAGAATTCAAAACAGATGAAGGTTTGGATTTAAGAAAAGACCCAATGGCTTTGCAGCGCTTGAAAGAAGCTGCTGAGAAAGCTAAAATTGAATTGTCATCCACGACCTCTACTGAGATCAACTTGCCATACATAATGCCAGTTGATGGTGTGCCAAAGCATTTGGTGCGAACACTTCAACGTTCGAAATTTGAGCAATTAATTTCTAGTATCGTAGAAAGAACAATAGCTCCTTGTCGTTCAGCTCTTAAAAATGCTGGATTATCAACAAGTGATATTGATGAAATTATTTTGGTCGGAGGTTCTACTCGTATTCCTGTGATTCAGGATGCTGTGAAGAACTTCTTTGGAAAAGAAGCTTCGAAAGGTGTGAATCCTGATGAGGTTGTTGCAGTAGGTGCTGCGATTCAGGGAGGTGTATTAACCGGAGAGGTAAAAGATGTGCTTCTTTTGGATGTTATTCCTTTGTCTCTCGGTATTGAAACAATGGGGGGAGTATTTACCAAATTGATTGAAGCCAATACGACAATCCCAACGAAGAAGAGTGAAGTTTTTTCAACTGCATCTGACAACCAACCATCTGTAGACATTCATGTACTTCAAGGTGAACGCTCTATGGCTACAGACAATAAGGCGCTTGGAAGATTCCAATTGACGGATATTCCACCGGCACCAAGAGGTGTGCCTCAAATTGAGGTGACATTTGATATTGATGCGAACGGAATCATGAATATTTCTGCTAAAGATAAGGGAACAGGTAAAGAACAATCAATTAAAATTGAGGCTTCTTCTGGTTTGTCTGATGAAGAAATAGAAAAGATGAAAGCTGAAGCTGAGGCGAATGCAGATGCAGATCAAAAAGCAAAAGAGGCTGTGGAATTGGTCAATAAAGCCGATTCGTTGATTTTCCAGACTGAGCGTCAATTGAAGGAATATGGAGATAAAATTCCTGCGGACAAGAAACAACCAATTGAAGATGCTCTTGCTGAATTGAAGAAAGAGTTTGAAGCGAAGAATATGGAGAATCTTGAACCAGCAATGGAAAAGTTGAATGAAGTATTCCAAGCGGCCTCACAGGATATGTACAACGCAGCGAATGCTGAAGGCGGTGACGCTGGAGCAGGTGCAGACGACGCTGGAGCAGGTGCAGAAGATGAGGTTACAGATGTTGATTTTGAAGAGGTAGACGAAAAGTAGTCGATTTCTTTGAGTGTCTGCCGCTGTTATCTAGCACTTCTCATTTTCAAACATAGATTAACAAAAGGGAGAATAAAAGTTCTCCCTTTTTGCGTTCTATTCATTCATGAAATATTCTCAGGTCTCAAGATTTTATTTTTTAACGAATTTTTTTGAACTTATTTTGTTGCCATTTATATCTAATGCATGAATGATATAGATGCCATTTGGATAATTCTCAATATATATATTAGTTGCATCACCGTTAATTGAGGTTGTTTCTATTTTCCTTCCGAAGATATCCGATACCGAAATCTCGAAAATAGAGGAGTTGTCAATTGATATTGTTAGTTCTCTGTTGGCTGGGTTTGGGTAGATCGAGAA
>Ga0233397_1000918_pt1 | contig 14140 bp, 5 predicted proteins | sample 35DmetaG_FD_189957 | JGI IMG/M metagenome (GOLD analysis project Ga0233397, IMG submission 189957) | Seawater microbial communities from Monterey Bay, California, United States - 35D | ecosystem: Environmental > Aquatic > Marine > Coastal | place: USA: California | collected 2016-10-20
CCGTTCCCCAAGAGTAGGGATCCGTATCATCAGGAAACATATAATCCGCAGGGATTTCCAAATCCGCTCCTGTTGCCGCGGTCAGACCATCACCACCATAGGCCATGCGCTGACCATTTTTCCAAAAACCACGCATGTAATTGTAGTACTGAGCAGCTAGGGTTGGTTGGCCATTGATTCCAAAATTCCAGTTGTAGTAAATGAACTTACGCATTCCGTAGCGCTCATTGTCAATGATGCCGTCGCCATAACCGATGCCGATGCCTTGGTATGGAATACCCAACGAGTCAATGGCATCGCTGAAATTCGCGGTCAATGGATTGTCAATCGAATCCGTGTCTTGGTATGGTCCTTCAAAGAAGTCAACGCCCATCGCAGGCGGATTTTCGCCGTAGCCAATCGAATAGCTCGTCGCTTCATCAAAAGCATCACCATTGTATGCATACCCCAAGCCTCGGTTCACGTCCACACCCACATAATCGTCCACGTGTCCTCCCAGATCACAATCGACCCATTGGGCAAAATACGTCTCCGTGAGTGTCTGCGTACCTTGATTGATCAGCAAGTAGTTGTAAAACTGCATGTTATTGACCTCATCGTTGGTCGAGAAAGCGAACGCTTGCGCTCGGATCTCCATTCCAATGGGTTCGCCTTGAGACTCTGAGTGAATGTTGCCTTTATCGTTGAAGATCCAGTAGTAGGTCTGATCTCCGTACAACGGAACAGCATCCTCTCGTCGGCGCTCTGCGCAATCAATTTCTTGAAGGAAATCATACCAAGGATAATCTCCAGCTGAAGGATCGTAAAACCCATTTCCATCGTAATCATAAAATGGCGCCAAATAGAAGTCTTGATTGAGGCTGACATTTCCATGTGCCGGGTATTCGAAGAAATAAGATGGAATGCTGTAGCCTTGCGGAAATTGTTCGTCCATGTCACAATCCGGATCACCCGCACAATCAAAATATTGACGGTGGCGCATCGCATCCGCACGCTGTGAGATAGCAAACTTGTCATATTCCTCACAAACCGCTGGTCCCACCTCAGCGGCGCCCGAGTTGGTCAACGGCCCCGGCCAGAAATCGTTTCCCGTATTTCGGTACCGCACTGCGGCAAGCTTTAGTTGCTGATCCGGACTGATTCCGCCAAGCCACAAAGCGCCGCCATAGACCACGGACACCCCTTCCTCCTTCGGAACTACAAAAGCCCCTTTGTCAATTGCACGATTGTACCAAAGGGCTCCAGCATTTTCGATGAGTGCACGAACATTGTTCCATTCTAGATCACGCAGAGCAGTGGCCGGTGCGCACGCTTCTGCGCGGATTTGGCCTTCCCCAGTAGCCCGGGCTTGTGGCACCGGAAAACCCTTCTGAAACATCGGTCCTCCATTGGCTCCTGTTTGGGCGAATCCACCCGTGGAGACGCCAAAAATTGAGCCTAAAATGAGCTTCAAAATCAACACATTTTGTCGGTAAGAGAAGATCGATGTTGTCATGTGATTTGGCTGGAAGGCCAAGGTACACCTCCCGACTTAAAAACAAGAACCTGAGGCAAGTGGAATCATTCCTGCACCAGCTCAATGCGCATATCTGAGGTGTAAAACACCCAACCTTGCACCCGCTGCCCCGTTCCAGCTCCGGACAAGGCGGCGCAATATTCCTGCACTTGGCTGACGTGCTTTGCAGCAGGCTTTCCTGTTTTATAATCAATCACATGCCAAATGCCGTCCAATTGCACCACACGATCAGGTCGCCCAACTTTTCCGCTGGGAAGGCTGAGGGCGCGTTCCGCGAAGACCTGAGCATGGGGCACCTCAAAAAAACGCTTCATTGCCTCATGCCGCAAAATGGTCTCAACCGATTTCTGAATGATTTCGCGATGCTCAGGGGCGAGTGCGACATTGCGACGCAGGCGCTCTTGGACCTCGTTCCAATCATCATAGACGACCACTTCACTCAAAATTCCGTGAACAGCATTGCCAAAATCTCGGGGGCTCATTTCACCTTCGGGAAGCGGCTCAGACCAGTGCGCTTTGGGCCGCGCAACCAACTGCTCGTACGATTGACCAAGCAGCAATTTTGGATTCATCTGCTCGACAATTTCCCCCGAATCCGACTTTGGCTCCTTGACTTTTCGATCCAATTGACCAAAAACTGAATGCAAATCGTCCTCGAAAGATTCCGGAAAAGCTTCCTTCCACGCCTTCCAGAGCGCATGCGACAGGCCCTTCGCTTCCACTGCTGCATCCGGTTCAGCCTTGAATTCCAAAAGCACATCAAGGCGTTCGACGGCTCGGGTCATCGCAACGTATGCGATATTCAAAGCGTCCAGTTGCGTGCGGCCAATCTCCTCCTCTCGAATCGAATTCAAGGGTGTATCCTTGAGGTCTGAATCACGCAAAAGAGCCGCGGGCAAGCCATATTCTGAGGCATCTAACAACACCGGTAATTCGTCTTTGAATTTCGTGAAATCAGAATCAATTACGGGTGCAATCACAATCGGAAAAGCCAAACCTTTGGCCTTGTGTGGCGTCATAATTTGAACTGCACTGTTGCCTCCGCTGACGCGAATGCTACGTTGCTTGCCCTTTCGATCCCACCAATCCAAAAATGTGCGCACCGTTCCATTGCGCTGAACACCCAACTCTTGAGCCGCTTCAAGCATTCCTTCTGCGTAGGCCGGAAACATCTGACCCCACCCCAACGATTCGAAACAGTGACCGATTATGGTTGTCAAAGGTTCAGATGCATGCTGCTTCAACTGCAATTCAGGCGCAAGCGCTGCTAACAATTCGGTCGTCTTCACAAAATGCTTTACCCGCGGTTCATCATTTTCATCTTGAAAAATTTGTTGCCCCAAGTGAGCTTGAAGCATTTCCGACTCGTTGTAATCCTCATGAATGGCGCAGAAGCATTGGATGAATTCAATGATGTGCCTCGGGTCCTCAGGATCCATAGCGATTCGCATGGCTGCAATTACACCGCGCGGAGCTGGATGCCGACCCAAGTGCAGACTTTCCGATGTCCAAGGTGTCACGCCATGATCGAGTAAATACTGAGCAAGCAATGCTCCATCGCGATTGCGACGCATCAAAACGGCGACGTCCTCGAGACCGAACGCATCTGGATCGGCGGAAGGAACATACGTGCGCCTCCCATCCGATTCAACCAACGAGCCGTCCGTGTGCGATAAAATCCTCTCCAACACCCACCGGTGACGCATTGCCATTCGAGAATCGGCATCAGGTTCCACCAACGAACGAACCACCACCTGACCCACGAACGATTTTGCCGGTTTTTGCCTGAGGCCTTCATAGACTGACTTCAGGCCTTCTGGTAGGGAACGCTGAATTTGCTCAAACCACCGGTTGTTCCATTCAACGATCGCGGTCCCCGAGCGAAAATTCTTTCCCAGTGTCACTTCCTTCCCCGTCCGATCCAACGTCGCTGCAGCCATCTCCAGCACGGACCCCGGGTCACCGATGAGACCAGGAAGCGCTTCAAGTTGCTCATAATTGCCATTGCGCCATCGGTAAATGGCCTGTTTTCCATCTCCGACCACCATGCCCATATTGCCTGTGGCCAGGATGTGTTCAAACAACTGAACAAGGTTATGCCATTGGGTGATTGAGGTGTCCTGAAACTCATCGATAAAAATGTGCTTGTAACGGTTGCCGATGCGCTCATAGATGTATGCTGCAGGATTCTCACGCACGATTGTCGCAATTTCTCGATTCAAGGTTGAAAGCAACCGGACGTTTTGCTCTTCCTGCACCGCATCCAATTCCGTTCGAATCAATCCAAGCACTCCGATGAGGCTCACACGCTCCTGCAGATGTTCAAAAAGTTTAAACCTCTGTCCAGACTCCCCAGTGTAAAGCTCTTGCCATGAGTCAATGGCAATGTTCACGCTTGGAAGCACCGCTTCGATGCGCTGCACCGTACCAGGGTCTGCGTTCTTTTTCGAGTAACTCCCAGATTCCACCTGCCCCATCAATCGATTGCTCATCGGCGCCTTGCGACCTGCACCCTTGGCGATCCTCGCCAACCATTTGGGTAAATCTCCATAATAAAAATCGCTGTTGCCGAGGCCTTGATCATCAATGTCTTCGACGGCTTTTCGAGCGTTGTTAATCTGCTCCTGGCGCTGCAAATTCAATGTTTTTCGGATCTCTTTACGATACTCGTCAAGTCGCTTCGGATGCCACACCTTTGGATCCAGAGCGTTCAAAGCACTCTGCATGTTTTCTTTGGTGACCTGCTTTCCAAATTTGACCAATTGTGACTTTAATTGGGCATTGCGCTCCTCCTCCACTTGCTGCCGGACAAACCCCTCCAGCAAACGGGTTAGCGCCTCTTGTCCAGGACGTCCCACCCGGTCCATGACCCGGGTCACAGCAGCCTCCACCAAGGAGTCTTCATCCAATTCAATCTGAAACTCTTCGTCCCATTTCAAATCCCTCGAAAAACTGCGGACCAGACGATTCACGAAACTGTCAATCGTCATCACACTAAAATCCTCATAGTGATGCAACATCACCTCCGACAAAAAACGCGCGCGACGTTTGATCTCATTGGGGGACAAATTCAACCGGGGTGCATCATCGTCAGCTTTTGGTGGCGCTAGGAGAGACTCCCACATGTCACCTTCGCCCATCGAAACCTCGACCACGTCTTTCATGATGCGGTCTTTCATTTCCTGGGCAGCCTTATTGGTAAAGGTGATGGCCAAAATCCTGCGGAAATAATGCGCATCATCGTGGCGCAAGCAACAGGTGAGGTAATCCTGTACCAAACGAAATGTCTTACCAGATCCCGCGGAAGCTCGGACAATGAAAAACTGACCTTCTCGGGATTTATGCGTCATTTTTATCTGGAATTGTGATGAAATGCAACTTCTAGGCAAATTAGGTGTCTTATTATTGGGAAACCATGAGAAGGATGAAAAACGCGCGTATTTTTTTTGAGCACAAGGCACAAGCCATCATCATGGCTTTAGCAGTATTGACATTCACTAGTTGCGACGACAAACCCGAAGAGGAAGATCTTCCCGGGACTATTCGACTGGAATATAATCTCACGTGGAATGGAGAAGAATGCGAGATAGGCGACGTTCAAATTGATCACCTCGATCACCCCGTGCGCCTCGATAATTTACAGATGTACATCGCACCAGTGGAAATCAGAAACGACCGAGGCGAGTGGATTGAAATACAGGACGTTGCTCTGCTTGACTTCGGCATCAACGGTCAACGAATGACAGCAGAAGCTGCGGTCGGTTCGTACACTGGTCTTCGCTTTGGGATGGGACTTCCCCCCGAAATCAACACAGATATTGATCCCGCATCCTACGCCAATGACCATCCACTCAGCGTTCCGGGCTCCGCAGGGATGTTCTGGACATGGTCTTCAGGCTATGTTTTTGTCAAATACGAAGGGAAATTTGCTTCCGAAACAGGCAATCAACTGCTCGAGCCGCTTTCCTATCATTGCGGAACCGATGAAAGTTACAGGATGGTCACTTTTGATTTCGAGGAAACAATCGTGATCCAAAGCGAAGAAACTACCGGGTTCGGTCTTGATTTTGACGCTGCAACCGCATTGATCGGCCCCGACGATTCAATCGACATTGTTCAGGACCCGGTTACACACAACGCCCAAGGAACAATTCTCGGTGCACGACTGATGGATTTGATGGACGATGCTTGGACACTGAATCCTTTGTAATTTAGTGCCTCAGCATGCGCTACTCTCGCCCACACGTTTTCCTGGTTTCATCCTTCGTGCTCTTTTTGATTGGATGCAAGGGCTGCAATCCTGATCCCTGCGATCCACCTTGCGAAACGGTAGCAACCCCATACACGCTGGAAATCCCTCCCTTCTTCCCCCCCATGGACATCCCTGAGGATAACGCACTCACGGAAGAAGGAATTCAGTTGGGACGGCTTCTTTTTTGGGAGAAATCGCTCTCGGCAGATGGAAGCATGAGCTGCGGATCATGTCACTTACCATCCGCGGGTTTTGCCGATCCCAATCCATACAGTACCGGAATTACAGGAGCTCAAGGGATACGAAATGCCATGGCGATTGTCAACCTCGGTTGGGCGAGCTCCTATTTCTGGGATGGCCGAGCAACCTCCCTTGAAGAGCAGATTTTGGAACCCGTTTCACACCCCGATGAAATGGCTCTTCCATGGGATGAGGCGGTGCAAAAATTGCAAAACACGCCAACATCCGCAAATGATATCGACTACCCGAGTCTCTTCAATAAGGCGTTTGCGACAACGGTGATCACACCCAACCTCGTAACCAAGGCCATCGCCCAGTTCCTTCGAACCATGGTTTCAGCCGATTCCAAGTTCGATCAATGGCGACGTGGTGAAACTTACCTCACAGACGACGAGTTTGCCGGTTATGAGATGTTTATCAGAGAAGGAGGTGACCCGGAAATCACTCCGGGAGGTCAATTTGGAGGAGATTGTTTTCACTGCCACAGCGAAGCCGGATTGCAGTTCAGCGATTACCTCTTCAGGAATAATGGATTGGACAGTGTCTTTACAAACGACGCCGGTTTAGCAGGCATAACTGGCAGCCCTCTCGACTCCGGCCGATTCAAGACCCCCACGCTGCGCAATGTTGCATTGACAGCGCCTTATATGCACGACGGTCGTTTTCAAACATTGGAAGAGGTCATCGATCATTATAATTCCGGAGGCCTCCCCTCATCGACAGTTGATCCTTTCATGAAATACAATAGCGGTGGGCTCATGCTCAGCGAAGTTCAAAAAGCGCGCCTACTTGCCTTCATGCACACGCTCACGGACACAGCCTTCATCTCTGACCCAAGATTCCAAGATCCCCATTGAAACAGGCTTTGAAACTTCATGTGCTTTGGTCTGCAAAGCATCGAAAAGCAATCAAGAAGCAATTTGCTCGATGGAGAAGACAGCCCCCTAAATCACTGGATTTAGACTTTCACGCCGCCCATGAAGCCGTCTTTGAGAACATGGACTGCCTCGACTGTGGGCATTGCTGCAAAACCACCAGCCCAATCTTCAAAGAACGCGACATTCAACGAATTGCACGATCTCAGCGTATGTCGATCTCAAAATTCTCGCAGCAATATTTAAAACGCGATGACGAGGGCGACTGGGTGCTCCAGTCTGCGCCCTGCTCCTTCCTCGAACCGGAAACAAATGCTTGCTCCATTTATGACGTCCGTCCCCAAGCTTGCCGAGAATATCCGCACACCGATCGAAAGAACATGGCGGGCATCCTCCATTTAACTGAACGAAATACGCACCTGTGCCCCGCTGTCTCTTCGATTGTTCAAAGGATAATGGATGACGCAGACAACGGTTAAAGTGTAACCTACGCGGAGTTTTGCCGTAAAAGGCGATATGATCCGCTTAAAAATCATATCTATCGCATTGTTGGGCAGCCTTTTGTTGCCACAAACAATTCACGCGCAATGCGCGTCAGTACTGGGCTCCGATGGCATTGCCTCAGAAACGCCATCTTGGTACAACTGCTCGGGATCCAACGAACTTCAAATCGAGACTGAAACGGCTTGGTCCGACTTGGTCATCGACTGGGGTGACGGGACGGCCGTGCAGCCTGTTGGAAGCTTCATCACCGATGATCTTCCTTTGATGCACACTTATGACGGTGCAGCATCTAATTACACCGTAGTGCTATCCGAAGCGGATGGTTCTTGCACGTTGACGGGACACTTTAACATTGGCATGCCCGCAGGTAGTCTGACAAGCAGCGATACTCTCATTTGCCAAGGTGGTGCCATCCAGTTTTCTCAAGAAACTGCCGGTGTAGACTACGCTTGGAATTTCGGAGCGAATGACATCTTTTTACCCACTGCTGCGGGCAATGTGAACTTCACATTTCAAAACGCTGGTGAATTTCAAGTGCAGAGCGTCATCTCTATTCCTGGAATGGAATCAACGTGCACCGACACCTCGAGCATGGTGATAGAAGTGTTGTCCAATCCTATCATCGAAACAACCTTTTCGGCAACTGAAGGTTGTGGCGAAGTAACGTTCGATGCGGAAGTGTCCTCTGCCAACTCTTTCATTTACGTTTGGACTTACAACACCGATCAACCCATGTTCTCAAATGGCACGACGTTGAATGCGGTCACCTTTGATGCGGTTGGAAACCACCCCGTTTCGGTCACTGTAACCGGATGGAACGGATGCCAATCCTCCGATCAAGAAATCATCACCGTGCATCCCCAACCCGCTCCAAGCTTTGGCTTCGATGCGGTATGCCAGGGTCAACCGACCCATTTTGATGACCAGTCCACAGCTCACTGGAGCACAGACATCACAGGATGGCACTGGACATTTGGCGATGGAAACGAAAGTTTTGAGTCCAACCCTTCAAACGATTACACGTTTACAGGCGATTACAGTGTATCCTTGGTGGTGACGACTCCAGAGTGCTCAGCATCGACATCACAATTGGTTTCTGTTCACCCCAACCCTACCGTGGATATCAGTTCATCTACCCAAACAGGGTGTTCTCCGTTGGAAGTGAACTTAACGGCCAGTGGCATTTTCGCCAATGAGTTCGCTTGGACACTGGGATCCGAGACGGCATCGGGCGAAGAAACCACCCACGTTTTGACAACAGCCTTGGACGAAGACCCTGCGCATGAACTTTCTGTGACGGCTACTTCAAATGAAGGTTGCACTGCAACTCAATCCATTACCATAGAGGCCTTGCCTTCTGCTCAGGCGGATTTCACAATCGCTGCAGATGCGGGATGTGCTCCTTTCACACCGGTCATCACAAACGCCTCAATGGGAGCGACTGATTTTGAGTGGCTGTTGGACGGCACTTTGACGTCTTCTTCAAGCGACTGGAATACTGCACTGGAAAACAATGGCGAGTTCATCTCGAATGCAAATATCGAACTGATTGCCATCGCCGACAACGGGTGCCACGATTCAACGCTGCAAACAGTGCAGGTCTATCCACAACCTGATTTTAGCTTTGCCTTGCCTACGGATTCGGTTTGTTCTCCCTTGGAATTCACTTTGCCTTTGGTGAATGGATCCGTAACACATGAATGGAATTTGGGCAACGGTACGACTTCCACCGAAGAAACACCTCAGGTCTTTTACCAAAATACGGGGTCAGGCTTGATGGGTGCCTCCATCACCTTTGCAGGAGTGTCGCCGTTTGGTTGCACTGACATGCACACCGAAACAGTTTACATCCGACCACAGCCTGTGGCCTCGTTCACTTCAGATGAAGTGGATGGATGCGAGCCTTTGGCCGCAAATTTTGAAAACACAACAACCAGTGCCGATAGCTACGTCTGGGATTTTGACAATGGAATCACCGACGATGGCGAAACAGCTTCCTATGCGTTCTCAACCTCTGGCGAGGTAGAAACGTTCACGGTAACATTGACCGCCACAGATGATCTCGGATGTTCTGATGTTGCGACTCAAACAGTCACTGTTTACCCAGCGGCCGACTTTGCACTGGATTTAAGCACTGCTCCCACATGTTCTCCCGTGGAATTGACACTGCCATCTTTTGAAGGTCTTTACAATTTTGATTGGAACTTTGGTGATGGTACCACTTCCACTGAGAATGGTCCGAACCACACTTGGGAAAACAATACGGATAACACTTCAGCATCCATCATCACGTTGGAAGCAGAAACACAGTACGGTTGCGGCGGTATGGCTGTCGCTTTATTGCAAGTGAACCCGTCACCTACGGCAAGTTTTGCAGCCGACATCAATGCCGGTTGCGAGCCTTTGAACGTCAACTTTCTCAATGAAACGAGTGCCGCGCAGTCATTCAGCTGGGATTTCGGCAATGGTTCTTCCGCTGCGACTGAGAATGCCGCTGAAGAGTTTGTGACCGAAGGCTTCGATACGACGTTTGACGTAAGTCTAACCGTTACACACGCATTGGGCTGCACCGATACAGCAACAGAAACCGTCACGGTATTTCCTGCAGTTGTGGTCGATCTGACGCTACCAATTGACTCAGCATGTTCACCTTTGGCTTTGACCATGCCCGTATTTGAGGGCGTTGAAAACATCACGTGGAACTTTGGCGATGGAAGCACTTCAAACGAAACAGCTCCGACGCACACGTGGGAAAACAACACGGGTGAATTGATGGCTGCAACCGTCACCTTCTCTGCACAAACGCCAAATGGCTGTGCGGGCAATGCGACCACGGAAGTCTTCATCAAGCCACAACCTGTAGCAGAGTTCAGCACGGATTTTGACAACGGTTGCGAACCTCTCGTAAGCCAATTTGGAAACAACAGCGCGCACGCAGATGCATTCGATTGGAACTTCGGAAATGGCGACTCTTCCCATGACGAAAACCCAAGCATGGTATTCTTGGCAGGAAGTGCGACTGAAACGTTTACGGTTACGCTCACAGCAACCGACGAACTCGGATGCTTCGATACAGCAACGCAAAACGTAACGGTTCACCCCGGCGCAGATTTCACATTGGATCTCGGCAACGATTCTGTTTGCTCGCCTTTGAGCATCGATCTCCCTGCGATTTCCAATGCACAAAACATCACGTGGAACTTTGGCGATGGAAGCACTTCAAACGAAACAGCTCCGACGCACACGTGGGAAAACAACACGGGTGAATTGATGGCTGCAACCGTCACCTTCTCCGCACAAACGCCAAATGGCTGTGCGGGCAATGCGACCACAGAAGTCTTCATCAAGCCACAACCTGTAGCAGATTTCACAGCTTCGGAAACAAACGGATGTGAGCCACTCACAACCACATTTGCAAACAACAGCACCAACGGTGATTCATACATCTGGAACTTCGGAGAGGCTTTGCTTCCTGGTGAGTTCAACATGAGCCCATCGGTGGATCATGAATTCATCGCTATTGGCAACGACTCGACCACATACACTGTGACACTTTTGGCCATTGACGCCTTGGGATGCACTGACCAACGCACACTCGATATCGAAGTGTTGCCTTCTCCAGAATTTGACTTGGTATTGGACGCAACAGAAGCTTGCTCACCATTGGTTTTGACCATGCCAGAAATGAACGCCTCAAGCAACGGTTACTGGTCGTTTGGCGACGGAACCCTTTCCAATGAGAGCACGCCTACCCATAGCTGGAACAACAACAGCATGGAGCTTGCTTCGTTCTCCATTGAATTTCAGGGAGCCAATGCATTCGGATGTTCAGGCAATGCAAGTGCAGACGTGAGTGTAAAGCCTCAGCCAATTGCTGATTTTACCAGTGCTGACGCGGAAGGCTGTGCTCCGTTTGATGCGTCCCTCACTAATTTGAGTGAGCGCGCGGATAGCTATGCGTTCAACTTTGACGATGGAATGGGTGAATCCACCAACAACTTAGATCAAATCTTACACACGTTTGCAGGATCCGATTCTGTGGTGGAGTACACCGTAAGCCTCACCGCAACGCATGATTTAGGCTGCAGCGATGTTCACGAAGAAGTCATTATCGTATTCCCTGGCGCTGCCGCGTCATGGATCGGCGCAACCGAAGGATGCGCGCCATTCAATGCGGACTTGATTTTAGATGCACCATCGACGACCAATGCCGTTTGGAACTTGAATGGAGAAATCTTCACGGGCGACTCACTGAATACGACTTTCTCTGGCACTTCGGGTATGAATGCAGAGCACACCATTGGTTTGGAAGTGACTTCTGAGTTTGGCTGCATGGACTCTACTGACATCATGGTCACGGTCCACCCTGTGCCAGCCTTGAGCCTTTCCACTTCAACTTCTGCTTCATGCTCCGATGAAATGTGGATGATTTTCAACGATACGCAGTTTGCCGATAGCAGTGCGATCACATTCAACGATGGCTCTGAATTCATCAATCCTACTGACAGCATTGTCATGAATACAGCCAACGAAAATTCGAACGATACGATCGTTGAGATGACACTCACGGCATTCACCAACTTCGGTTGCACGGCTGCTTCTGGACTGGCGCACATTGTGCACCCGAATGTGACTGCAGATTTTACATTCCCTGAGGCAGCATGCACACCATTAACAGCTGACTTCACCAACAATTCCGTGAATGCCTCTGGCTCGATTGCATGGTCTTTCGGTGACGGTTCTACCTCTACTGAAAACAATCCGGCACACGTATTCAACACCGAATCTGTGGAAGACACCACCTTCACAGTTTCACTTCTTGCGACCAATGCAGCCGGTTGTGCAGATAGCACTTCTGCAGAGATCATTGTATTTGGACGACCTCTCGCAGCACTCGCCTTGGACAGCTTAGAAGGATGCTACCCTGTAGACGTGACCTTCGCGAATAACAGTTTTGGTCACTCTTCAGTCTCATGGAACTACGGAAATGGAGAATTCGGTGCGATCAACGATTCATTGCACACGAAAACTTTCTTCAATCCAACGGAGGAATTGATCACCTATACAACGGTGATGAACATCACAAATGAGCACAATTGCGAAGCTTCGGCAAGCGTCCAATTTGATGTGGCTCCATTCTTAAATGCACAATTTGACATGATTTCACAGGGATGTTCTCCTGTCGATGGTCAGTTGATCAATCAGTCAGAAGGAGCGGCATCATTCATCTGGAATTTCAATGACGGCTCTGCGCCATCCAACGAAATCAATCCTTCGCATGTCTTTGTCAATAACACGAATGAGGACCAAACCTTCCAGGTGGAGTTGATTGCATTGAGTGCATACGGTTGCACAGACACCATCGCAGTAGGTCTTGAGGTCTACCCCATGCCCGAAGCAGAGTTCAGTGTAACTCCTGCTATCCAGACATACCCAAACACCACTGTTGGCATCAACAACAGCAGTCTGGCTTCGTCCAGTGCCATTCAGTACTGGAGCTTTGGTGACGGCGATGAGGTGGTGACTGATCAACCTATTTTCCACACGTTTGATTCTTGGGGCACCTACAACATCACCCTTATGGTCGACAATGGAGTTTGTGCCGATGCACACACAGAACAAATCAACATCTTGTCTCCGAACCCTGTGGCTAGTTTTGTGGGTGGAGGAAGCGGATGTGCGCCTTTGATGGTGGCGTTCGAGAACAACTCCAACCATGGTGCAGGTTACGTTTGGAACTTCGATGATGAGCACATGACATCCGAAGAGTCTCCCGTTCACGTATATACGCGACCAGGGATTTACGATGTCTCATTGACCGTTATTGGTTATGAGGGGCAAGAAGAAGAAGTGATCCACTACGGTGCGGTCGAAGTGTTCCCATCCGCAACAGCGGCCTTTGTGAATAGCCCGACTGAAGTTATCATACCCGACCAACCTGTCGAGTTTGTGAATTTGTCGGACGACGATGCCATTGAGTTCTTGTGGAACTTTGGTGATGGTCAAGTGAGCACTGAATCGGATCCGATTCACTTCTACACCGAGCCAGGGATCTACGACGTAACCTTGACAGCCAATAACGCGTTCAACTGTCCAACATCTTATACGTTGGAACACGCTGTAGAAGCCACCACAGGCGGATTCATGGAATTCCCAACTGCTTTCACGCCCATCAACGGCGGAGGAACCGGTGGAAGCTACGACCCTGCGGCGTTGGACAACGACGTGTTCCACCCTCACCACACTGGAATTGTAGAGTACGAGCTCATCATTTTCAATAAGTGGGGAGAGTTGATCTTCCGCTCCACCGATGTCTACGTCGGCTGGGATGGATACTATGAAGGGGTTTTGGCACGACAAGACGTATATGCTTGGAAAGCCACAGCTCAGTTTAGCAATGGTCACCGCGTAACCAAAGCAGGTGATGTAACCTTGATCGTTCAGTAATAAATCGAACCATGACATTTCAATTGATATACCCTCGCGCCATGAAAGCGTTCAACATCATTGGTCTTTTGACCCTCACATTGTGGGCACATCACGCGTTAGCTCAGGATTTGCGGTTCACGCAGTCCAATGCCATCCCGACGATTGTCAACCCAGCATTTGCCGGTTCTTCTGACGATGCACGTGTGTCCAGCGTATACCGCAACCAATGGGCATCCATGCCTGGATCGTATGTAGCCATGCACGTTGCCCATGACTGGTACAATCGCAATTTGAACAGTGGCTTTGGCATCTTGTTCAGCAATG
>Ga0233397_1000928_pt1 | contig 14088 bp, 10 predicted proteins | sample 35DmetaG_FD_189957 | JGI IMG/M metagenome (GOLD analysis project Ga0233397, IMG submission 189957) | Seawater microbial communities from Monterey Bay, California, United States - 35D | ecosystem: Environmental > Aquatic > Marine > Coastal | place: USA: California | collected 2016-10-20
TCTGCTTATGAAAAATTATTTATTCAGGAAATTAAAAATAAAGTTTTATTTTTAGATCCAAATATTAGAAGCACTTTTATTAGTGATGAAATTTCTTATCGAAAAAGATTAAATAAGATGATTTCTTCTAGTGATATACTAAAGGTCTCGGATGAAGATTTGGACTGGATAGTTACTTCAGGTAGCAGCATTAATGAAAAAATAGAAAAATTACATAATTTAGGAGCAAAATTAATTATTGTCACAAAGGGCGCTGAAGGAGTGGCCGCATATGTAAAAAATAAAAAAGTAATTAATCTACCTGCTCAAAAAGTTAATGTGATTGATACTGTTGGTGCAGGTGATACTTTTAATGCTGGGTTTTTAGCTAAGTTAAGTAAGTTAAAATTATTATCAAAGAGCAATATAAAAAATCTATCATCAAAACACATATCAATGGCTTTGGAATATGGAATTAAAGCAGCTTCAATAACTGTATCTCGTAAGGGAGCAAACCCACCTTTATTAAGCGAAATCTAAATACTGGTCCCAATATCTACTATTGTTTCTAATTCAATAGTTTTTGCAGTATTTGTTATTTTCTGGTCATTGCGCTCTAATATTAAATTAGCTGCCAATTTTCCTATTTCAAATCGTAATGAGTCTGTAGTTGCAAGTTTTATAGGTAAGCCTGATGTCATACTTAATTTGTTAAATCCTGCAATCGCTAATTCATTTGGTATTGATATTTTGGCTTCGAGACAGTGCATCACTGCTCCCATTGCGATCACGTCGGTTGAGCAGTAGATGCAATCCAGATTATGATTTCTTTTTAGCATTCGTTGAGTCGAGTCTTTACCTTTTTCAACTGTTGACCCGGATGAATAATTTTCTTGGTCAATAAGTTTAATGCCTTTTGATTGCAGTCCATCAACAAAGCCATTGAAGCGTTTTGATGCCCTAAAGTCAGATGTCATTTTTGTGCCTAAGAAACCTATTTTTGTATGACCTTTTTCCATAATTGCTAATGCCATATTATATCCTGCTGAATAATGAGAAACACCAACGCAAGAGTCAATTGGATCGCCGTCTGTATCCATTATTTCGACTAGTGGTGTATTGGTGTTCTTTAGTATCTTTTTTGCTATTTCAGAGTGCTCCAATCCAGCAACGATAAGGCCACTTGGGCGCCATTCTAGCATTTCTCTTATAACATCAGCCTCAGTATCAAGATCATAATCAGTAAGCCCAAAAACTGGACGTAATTTTGATGGATTTAGCGAGGCTGATATTCCATCAAGCACTTCTGAGAAAACATAACTTTTTACAGATGGAATAACTACTCCAACCAAGTTTACTTTTTTAGAGGCTAAGCTTCCTGCAATGCGATTTGGCACGTATCCTATCGATGCGGCTGCATCCATTACTTTTTTTCGAGTTGTAATTGAGACATCGTTTGCATTACGCATTGCGCGCGATGCAGTCATTTCGCTTACACCGGCTAATAACGCAACATCTTTTAAGGTTAAGTTAGAATTCATAGTTATATTCTTATACTTTACAATGAAGATGTCACGTAAGAATTTTGAAAAATATATTGACTAACTTTAGTATTTCCGTTAGCGCTAACGGTAATACAGATTTATATATTATTAGGGAATTTAGTATGACTTTAAAGGTAGCAATTAATGGTTTTGGACGAATAGGGAGATCAGTATTAAGATCAGTCTTTGAATATAATCATCATGACATAGATGTTGTTGCCATAAACGATCTAACTGAGATCAATACTATAATACATTTATTAAGATATGACTCAGTTCACGGACGTTTTGATGGTGTTGTTGAAGCAACGTCTGGCGGTATAAAAATAAATGATAAGTTTATAAGGATAACATCAGTAAGAGAGCCTGATAAATTACCTTGGAACGATGTTGACATTGCAATGGAATGCACAGGATTTTTTACAAAAAGAAATGATGCCGAAAAATTATTACTTTCTGGTGCTAATAAAGTTTTAATTTCAGCGCCTGGAACAGACGTAGATAAAACAATTGTTTATGGAGTGAATGAGGACACATTAAGTTCTAAAGATTTAATTGTTTCAAATGGTTCATGTACAACAAATTGTTTGGCGCCAATAGCAAAAGTATTAAATGATCTAGCAGGTATAAAATCTGGATATATGACAACTATTCATGCATATACAGGTGACCAAGCTCTACATGACGGTGATCATAAAGATTTATACCGTGCGCGTGCCGCCTCACTATCTATGATACCAACTTCTACTGGTGCTGCACGTGCAATTTCATTAGTGCTTCCAGAATTAACTGGAAAATTAGAGGGTAGTGCTATTCGAGTGCCAACACCAAACGTATCATTGGTTGATTTGTCATATATTCCTAATAGATCTGTGAGCGTAGAAGAAATTGATGCAGCACTAAAATCAGCATCTGAGGGGAGAATGAATGGTATTCTTAACTTTGAAAATGAACCAAAAGTCTCTATAGATTATAATCATACGACTACTTCTAGTAATTACGCACAACCACAAACAACTGTAACTAAAGGTGGTTTGGTTAGAGTGGTTTCCTGGTATGATAATGAATGGGGTTTTTCTAATAGAATGATTGATACTGCTAAAGTAATGGCAAATTTATAAAAGGTTTTTAAAATGGTTTCTAAGACTATACCGGTACAACCCTTTGATTTGGTTGTATTTGGCGCTACTGGTGATCTGGCAAAACGCAAAATCATTCCAGCGCTATTTAGACGTTTCATAGCTGGACAAATTCCAGATGTGTCTCGAATACTTGGTATCTCTAGACAAGAACTTTCAAGTAAAGAATATAATGTCATGGTGGTGGATTTTATAAAAGAATTCGTCCCTGCAAATGTTTATGATCAAAATGATGTTGTTAAATTTTGTAAAATGATTACCTTTCTAAGTGTTGATTTAAAATCAGACAAAGGTTGGAAAGAGCTTGAAAAGTTTTTTGCTTCTAACTCCAATCAAATAAGAACATTTTATTTATCTATTAGTCCTTCTTTGATTGATAGTTGTTCAAAAAAGTTAAATGATTATGCATTAATAACTGCTAACACACGCGTCGTAGTGGAAAAACCTTTGGGTACTGACCTTCCATCAGCTAAAATGTTGAATGATACATTGCGTAGAGTTTTTAATGAAAAGCAAATTTTCAGAATTGACCATTACTTAGGTAAAGAAACAGTACAAAATTTAATGGCCTTAAGGTTTGCAAATGTATTATTGGAGCCGTTGTGGAATAATAATTATATTGATCATGTTCAAATAACCGTTGCTGAAACAGGTGATGTTAACGGACGTGGTGAATATTATGAAGACGTTGGGGCTATGCGTGACATGGTTCAAAACCATTTAATGCAATTACTTTGCCTAATTGCAATGGAGCCCCCAGCGCATTTTGATGCAGATGATATTCGAAATGAAAAACTTAAAGTTATAAGAGCTATTCAGCCTGTTGACGTGAAAGATACGGTCAGAGGTCAATATGTTGATGGTGACAACTCATTTAAATCTCATGTAAATAATATAAACTCAAAAACTGAAAGTTTTGTTGCCTTAAAAGCTCATATATCTAATTGGAGGTGGGCTGGAGTACCATTTTATTTGCGAACTGGTAAAGGAATGTCAAAAAAAGTATCAGAAATTGTTATTGAATTTAAGCCTTTAGCTCATTCAATCTTTCCTGATTTAGGTGAAAATTATCAAAATAAACTTGTGATAAGACTCCAGCCAGAAGAAGGCATGACACTTCATATTGGAGTAAAAGAACCCGGTCCTGGTGGTATGAGATTAATCAACGCACCATTAGATATGACATTTGCACAGCTTTCAGGACAAGTTGAAGCAATTGAAGCTTATGAAAGACTAATAATGGATACTTGTAGAGGTGACCAAACGTTATTCATGAGGGGTGATGAACTTGAAGCAGCATGGAGTTGGATCGATAATATCATGTCAGATTGGAATAAATCCAACAATGTTCCAATTGATTATAATATTGGAACAAATGGGCCTGCAGAAGCAGCAGAATTATTGACCCGTGATGGTCGTAGTTGGCAATAATAATCAATTTTAAACTTTATCAGACAGTAATAAAAATCAATTTAATAGGAAATTAAATGATGATTAATCCAACAATAAAAATAGTAACTGATAGAATTACAAAACGATCAGAAGCAACACGTTCTCTTTATCTCAACAAAATGAATGATGCACGAAAAGAAGGTCCAAAAAGAGCACATTTGTCTTGTGGAAATCAAGCACACGCATATGCACCAGTTCCCGAAGATCAAAAACGATTAATTGATGGAGCAGGTGGAAACATTGGAATTATAAATGCTTATAATGACATGCTTTCAGCTCATCAGCCTTTTGAAAAGTACCCTGATATAATAAAAAAAGCTGCCAGGCTTGCCGGTGGTACTGCTCAAGTTGCTGCTGGTGTACCTGCTATGTGTGATGGCATAACGCAAGGTCAGACAGGCATGGAATTATCACTTTTTAGCCGTGATGCAATTGCTATGTCAGCTGCGATTGGATTATCGCATAATGTTTTTGATACAACTGTTTATTTGGGCGTTTGTGATAAAATTGTACCTGGTATGATCATATCTGCTGCAACATTTGGTCATTTACCAGCAGTATTTTTGCCAGCAGGCCCTATGACCACTGGTCAAAGTAATGATGAGAAAGCAAAAATTAGACAAGATTTTGCTGAGGGAAAGGCTAACCGCTCTGATTTAATGGCATCAGAAATGGCAAGTTATCACGGTCCTGGAACATGCACATTTTATGGTACAGCTAATACAAACCAAATGCTTATGGAGTTTATGGGTTTACACTTACCTGGATCAAGTTTTGTAAATCCTAGTACACCACTGAGGGATGCATTGACTGATTTTGGAGCAAAACATGCTCTCTCGATATCAGATTTAAGTTCAAATTATATTCCAGTATCTAAAATTTTAGATGAAAAAGCTTATGTAAACGGAATAGTCGGATTAATGGCAACTGGTGGCTCTACTAATTTATTGATTCATTTAATCGCTATGGCTCGAGCATCGGGCATTATAATTGATTGGTCTGATTTTGCTGAAATATCAAAAGTAATACCACTTTTAGCTAAGGTTTACCCTAATGGATTGGCTGATGTTAACCATTTCCATGCCGCGGGTGGTCTAGGACTAGTAATTACAGAATTGTTGGGAGCTAATTTATTGCATTCAGACACCCAAACCATAATGGGTATCGGATTGGAAGCATATACAAAAGAACCAAAAATTATAGATGGTGAACTTGATTGGCACTCTGGTGCTTCTTCTAGTCTTAATTCTAAAATTATATCAACAACATTAGATCCTTTTCAAGAAACTGGTGGTTTAGCAGATTTAAATGGAAATTTGGGTAGTGCTGTAATGAAGGTTTCCGCAGTAGAAATTTCCAGACGAAAAATAACAGCTCCTGTGAGGGTTTTTAATGATCAAGAATCTGTTTTAAAGGCTTTTCGTGACGGTGAATTCATTAATGACGTTATTATTGCTGTAAGGTATCAAGGACCACGGGCTAATGGAATGCCAGAATTACACAACTTAACTCCATGTATGTCTGTTCTGCAAACCAGAGGGCTAAATGTAGCTTTAATTACAGATGGAAGAATGTCTGGAGCATCAGGTAAAGTTCCAGCTGCAATTCATATGTCTCCAGAAGCATTAGACGAAGGTCCCATAGCATATCTTCAAGACGGAGATATGGTTACTGTCAATGCACTTAATGGTACAATTGATGTTGATAACAACAAAATTTTTGACAGAAAAGTTAATCATCCTGATTTAATGAATAATAGTTTTGGCGTTGGCAGGGAATTGTTTGATATATTTAGGAATAATGCTGGACCGGCAAAATCAGGTGCATCAGTATTTAATTTTTAGAAAGAGACTTTAATGACAAAAATATCATCAAAAGATGCCAGTATCAGAAATTTAGAAATATGTAAAATTGCACCAGTTATACCGGTTCTCATAATCGATGATATATCTACCGCAAGAGATCTTGGTGAAGCACTAGTTGCAGGTGGGTTACCTGTACTAGAAGTCACATTAAGAACAGAATGTGCACTTGATGCAATTCGTGAAATGTCAAAAATTAAAGGTGGTATTGTTGGAGCTGGAACGCTTTTAACTTATACAGATGTTAACAATGCTGTTGAAGCTGGGGCAACCTTTGGCGTTTCTCCAGGTGCAACGGATAATCTAATTAGTGCCTGTGAAGAAGCTGGTTTGCCATTACTTGCTGGAGCAAGTTCGGCAAGTGAAGCAATGTTACTTTTAGAGAAAGGGTATAGTGTTCAAAAATTCTTTCCAGCTGAGTCAGCTGGAGGTGCAAAATTTTTAAAATCACTTTCCTCTCCTTTACCGAACATCACATTTTGTCCTACGGGTGGTGTTTCACAAGAAAATGCAAAAAACTATTTAGATTCACCTAATGTTGAATGTGTTGGCGGATCTTGGGTTGCTCCGAAAGATGTTATCACTAATAAAGATTGGCAATACATAGAAAAATTAGCAATAGATGCAGTTAGAGAGTTATCATGAGCATTCAAAACATTGCTTCTTGGAATAGTCTTCAAAAAGATTGGAATAGATTAAAAGATGTTCATTTAAACGATTTATTTTTAGAAAATCCAAAAAGATTTGATCAATTTTCATTTAGCAAAGATGATCTTAACATTGATTTTTCAAAAGAATGCATAGATGAAGGTGTGCTACGTAATTTGATAAAACTTGCTAAAGAATGCAATTTAGAACTACATCGTGATGCAATGTTTTCTGGCAAATACATAAATAGCACAGAAAACAGAGCGGTAATGCATGTTGCACTTAGAGCAAACTCAACCGATGCTTATGAAGTAGATGCAATTCAAACATCAGATATGGTGGATGATGTATTAAATAAATTTTTGAATTTTGCAGACTCGATTAGATCAGGTGAAATTACTAATTCTTACGGTGAATCATTTACTGATGTGATTAATATTGGGATAGGTGGATCTGACTTAGGGCCGGTAATGAGTGTTAATGCATTAAATGCCTTTTCGAAAGATGGACCTAATTTACATTTTATCTCTAATGTTGATGGTAATGATTTTCTGGATACAACATTTGGCTTAAACCCAAAGAGAACGTTAATTCTGATAGCTTCAAAGACGTTTACCACGATTGAAACAATGACTAATGCTAAAACAGCAAAAGATTGGCTTTTATCTGAACTAACAGAAAGTGAAATTAGCAACAACATGGTTGCATTATCTACTAATCTTAAAGCCACAAAGGAATTTGGAATAAAAAATGAAAATGTTTTCGGATTCTGGGATTGGGTTGGAGGCAGATATTCAATGTGCGCTTCAATTGGACTGCCAATAGCACTATCAATAGGATCCAAAAATTTTCGCGAACTTTTGGAAGGTTTTAGAGATATGGATATTCATTTTAAAACTGCTCCATTAAATAAAAATTTACCAGTTTTATTGGGTTTAATTGGTATCTGGCGCCGTAATTTTATGAAGTTACCAACTTTAGCGATAATACCATATGATCAGAGGTTAGACCGTTTTCCTGCATATATCCAACAAATGGATATGGAAAGTAACGGTAAATCTGTTGCAAAAGATGGATCTGATGTTTCAATTGAAACTGCTCCAATTGTTTGGGGTGAAGCTGGTACAAATGCTCAGCATTCATTTTTTCAATTATTACATCAGGGAACTAATATAGTCCCTGTAGATTTCATAATTGCTGCAAGGGCTTCACATAATTTATCTGGACATCATGAAAAACTAATATCTAATTTTTTAGCGCAATCTGAAGCATTAGCCTTTGGGAAATCAAAAGATAAAGTTCTTAGAGAAATGCTAAAGAATAATGTTGATGCTGAAAAAGCAAAAAACCTCACCCCGCATAGATATTTTAAAGGTAATAAACCAAGTACATCCATTATACACAAAGAGTTGTCACCATTTTCATTAGGTAGGCTTATTGCAATGTATGAGCATAAAATATTTGTACAGGGAATTATCTGGGGAGTTAACTCATTCGATCAATGGGGAGTTGAATTGGGCAAGGTTGCAGCTGTTGAAATTGGTAATGTTATAGAAGGTAATGAATCAATTTCTAATTTGCATGTTGCTACGCAGCCATTGCTCAAGAAAATTTATGAATTAAGAAAATGAAATATATTTCAAATTATATTTGTAATTCATAATCACTTTTACATGATTTCTATACTATTTATCCAAAGATACATTACTTTTATGGGTTGTTTTGCGACATTGTCGTAAAAGTACTTAATTTTGGGTGAAAGTGTTTGCAAATTTAATGTTAAAAATAATATAAGCGCACCAGAATTATCAAAATAGCCTCAGTGCTGCTCTAAAAGGAAATTTAAAATGAAAATGACAACTGAAGAAGCATTTGTAAAAGTATTACAAATGCATGGAATTGAACATGCATTTGGGATTATTGGATCCGCTATGATGCCAATCTCAGATTTATTTCCAGCAGCGGGAATTAACTTCTGGGACGCAGCTCATGAGTGTAATGCCGGAATGATGGCTGATGGATACACAAGAGCATCTGGTAAAATGTCTATGATGGTTGCACAGAATGGTCCAGGTATTACTAACTTTGTTACTCCAGTTAAAACTGCTTATTGGAACCATACTCCTCTGTTGTTAGTTACTCCACAAGCAGCAAATAAAACTATAGGACAGGGCGGCTTCCAAGAGATGGAGCAGATGAATTTATTTGCTGATTGTGTTGCTTACCAAGAAGAAGTGCGAGATCCTTCTCGTATTGCAGAGACACTTAATAGAGTTATTTTACAGGCTAAAAGAGCTTCAGGCCCAGCACAAATTAATATACCACGTGATTTCTGGACTCAAGTAATTGATATTGAATTGCCAAGAGTAGTCGAGTTTGAGCGTCCTTCTGGTGGATCAGATGCTTTAAATCAAGCAGCAGAATTACTATCAAATGCAAAATTCCCAGTTATATTAAATGGTGCAGGTGTTGTGCTTTCAAGTGGCATACCAGCTTCTGCAGCACTTGCTGAAAGATTAGATGCTCCTGTATGTTGCGGATATCAACATAATGATGCATTCCCTGGTAACCATCCATTGTTTGCTGGTCCATTAGGTTATAATGGATCTAAGGCAGGTATGGAGTTAATTTCAAAGGCAGATGTGGTTTTAGCCTTAGGTACAAGATTAAATCCTTTTTCAACATTACCAGGCTATGGTATTGATTATTGGCCTAAAGATGCAAAAATTATTCAGGTTGATATTAATGCAGACCGTATTGGATTAACCAAAGATGTGACAGTTGGCATAGTTGGTGATGCTAAAAAAGTAGCTGAAGAATTATTATCAAGCTTATCTGATCATGCAGGTGAGGCTAATAGAGCTGATCGCAAAGCAACAATTGCGAAAACAAAATCAGCTTGGGCTCAAGAGCTAACATCAATGGATCATGAAGACGATGATCCAGGTACAACATGGAACGAGCGCGCTCGTTCTGATAAGCCTGATCACATGTCTCCAAGAATGGCTTGGAGAGCGATACAGGCTGCTATGCCAAACAATGCTATAATATCTTCAGACATAGGTAATAACTGCGCTATTGGTAATGCTTACCCATCTTTCGAAGAAGGAAGAAAGTATTTAGCGCCTGGTTTGTTTGGCCCATGTGGATATGGATTTCCTGCAATAGCTGGTGCAAAAATTGCTCAACCAAATGTGCCAGTAATAGGCTTTGCTGGTGACGGAGCATTCGGAATTTCTATGAATGAAATGACAGCTGTTGGAAGAGGTGAGTGGCCTGCAATAACTATGGTAATATTTAGAAATTACCAATGGGGTGCAGAAAAGCGTAATACTACTCTATGGTTTGATGATAATTTTGTTGGTACTGAACTTGACGAAGATGTTTCATATGCAGCAATTGCAAATGCATGTGGACTTGTTGGTGTTCAGGCAGCATCAATGGATGATTTAACTGATAAATTAGATGCGGCAATTAAAGCTCAAATGAATGAAGGTAAAACTACATTTATAGAAATTATATTGAATAAAGAGCTGGGTGAACCATTCCGTAGAGATGCAATGAAAGCTCCTGTAGCTGTTGCTGGTATCTCAAAAAGTGATATGATTCCTCAAAAAGGTGCATAATTTTGAATAACGAAAATAAATTTATCAGCGGGGCAGATCCAATCTGTCCCGCTGATTTTTTAGCACGTGCTAGATTTGGTAAAGTTCCTAAAGTTGCAATAGCAAGAGCTGGTGCATCATTACCTATGCTGGCAGCTTATGAAGCAACAAATGAAGGCATTATGACACCTATTTTTATAGGAGAAACTGAGGATATTTATTTAGAAGCATCAAAGTTATCTTGGGATATTTCTAAATACAAAATCATCAATGCTAATGGCGAAGCAGAAGCTGCATCAATTTCTGCTAATCTTTGTGGGGTAGGTGAGGCTGACGTTCTTATGAAAGGTCAACTTCATACTGATGTTTTCATGAAGGCTGCACTAAATCGTGATGCTGGATTAAGAATTGGATCTAAATTTGTTCATCTATTTGCAATGAGTCATCCTGATGGTGGTTCACCTATTGTAATTTCTGATGCAGCAGTGAATGTTAACCCAGATATAGAAACAAGAAAAGATGCAACCATTTCTGCAGTCAAGCTACTTAATGCGCTTGGAATAAAGCATCCAAAAATCGCATTTTTAAGTGCTACTGAGTCAGTAATACCGTCCGTATTAAGTTCAGTTGAAGGTGCAGAACTATCTAAATGGGCTAAACAAAATATTTCTGATGCTTACTTTTCAGGCCCATTAGCGCTAGATTTAATATTATCTAAAAAATCTAAAGTTATTAAAGGGCTAAGTGACGATCCTGTGGCGGGATTTGCTGATGGTATAATAGTACCTGAAATAGTATCTGGTAACACATTGTTCAAATCAATGGTTTATATGACAGGTGCTTGTGCAGGTGGCATAGTTGTTGGTGGAAAAGTTCCAATATTACTCACCAGTAGGGCAGATAGTTCTGCAGCACGATTATCATCTGTCTCACTTGCATCTATTTGGTCAAATTCAAATTAAATTATAATATTTTTTAAAATATCAAAGGCCCCTAGAAATAGCAGCAACACCAGTTCTTGCTACATCAACCAATCCTAATGGTGTCATTAATTCAACAAATGCATCAATTTTTTCTGGAGTTCCAGTTAATTCAAAAACAAAACTTTCTAATGTCGTGTCTACAACTAATGCGCGGAATATTTCAGAAGTACGCAGGGCTTCAACTCTACTTTCACCGCTTGATACTACTTTGACCATTGCTAATTCGCGTTCAACTGAAGGACCTTCGACAGTTAAATCGTGAACATCATGTACCGCTACCATCCTAGCTAATTGAGCCTTAATTTGGATAATAACTGATGGTGTTCCAGTAGTAACAATTGTAATTCTTGATAAATTATCAACATGATTTGTTTCTGCTACTGTTAAACTTTCTATATTATATCCACGTCCAGAAAAAAGCCCAATAACTCTAGCTAATACTCCAGCTTCGTTGTCAACTAGAACTGCAAGTGTATGTGACTCCAATACATCACTAGTTGTATTTTTAAGGTTATATGCACTTTTTTTTGAAGAGCCCTTTTTTAATGTTAAAGCATTCATATTATTTCCTTTTACACAAATCTCTGTAGTTCATATTGTATATTAAATTTAATTTAGACCATAACAGCACCAGTTGAGTCTATTGCGTCTTCAGTTTTATCATCACCCATTAACATTTCATTATGTGCTTTTCCTGATGGGATCATGGGGAAACAATTTTCGTGTTTCTCAACTAAACAATCAAAAATTACGGGACCATCATGATCGAGCATCTCAATTATTGCATCATCAAGTTTTTTTGGATCAGAGCATTGAATACCTTTTGCCCCAAATGCTTCGGCTAATTTTACAAAATCTGGCAAACTTTCTGACCAAGAGTTGGAATATCTTTCACCATGTAGTAATTCTTGCCATTGTCTAACCATACCTAAACGCTCATTATTTAATATGAACTGCTTTGCTGGTAAATTGTATTGAGTACATGTGCCCATTTCTTGCATGTTCATTAACCATGAAGCTTCGCCAGCAATGTTAATTACTAAACCATCATTGTGAGCAACTTGAACACCTACAGATGCTGGCACGCCATATCCCATTGTCCCCAATCCCCCAGAAGTCATCCAACGATGAGGATCCTCGAAGCCTAAATATTGGGCTGCCCACATTTGATGCTGACCAACTTCTGTTGTTATAAAACGGTTGGGATGATCCTTAGTAAGGAACTCTAACCGCTCCAATGCATATTGGGGTTTTATTATAGTATCAGAGTTTTTGTAAGATAAACATTTTCGTGTTTGCCACTCATTTATTTGTGACCACCACTCTGAAATTTTCGAAGCGTTTGTTTTGTTACCTCGAGATTTCCATATCTTTAATAAATCTTCTAAAACACATGCAACATCTCCTAATATTGGTATATCAACAGATATCACTTTATTGATTGATGAAGCATCTATATCAATATGTGCTTTTTTAGAGTTGGGGCTAAATTTATCTAAAACACCAGTAATACGATCATCAAATCGTGCGCCTATATTAATGAGTAAGTCACACCCATGCATAGAAAGGTTTGCTTCGTATGTACCGTGCATTCCAAGCATTCCTAACCAATTTTTTCCTGAAGCAGGATAAGATCCAAGCCCCATAAGGGTAGATGTGATTGGAAAATTAGTTTCCTTTACAAGTTCCCTAAGTAACTGACTTGCCTTATTGCCAGAATTAATAACACCACCACCAGTATAAAATATTGGTTTTTCAGCCTTTTCGATTAATTCTACTAATTCAGTAATAGAATCTAAATCTCCCTTTTTTTGAGGGTTATAATGATCTATTTTAGATTTAGATTTTTTTGTATAAATACCTGTAGCGAATTGTACATCTTTTGGGATATCGATCAAAACAGGACCTGGTCGACCTGCAGTAGCTATGTGAAATGCTTGATGGATAGTCTCTGATAGCTTGTTCGTTTCCTTAACTAACCAATTATGCTTTGTGCAAGGTCTAGTAATTCCTACTGTATCGGCTTCTTGAAAAGCATCTGATCCAATCATGAATGTTGGAACTTGGCCTGTTAATACTACTAATGGAATTGAGTCCATCAGCGCGTCTGTCATGCCAGTTACAGCATTTGTTGCGCCAGGACCTGAAGTTACTAAAACAACACCTGGTTTGCCAGTAGAGCGAGCATAACCTTCAGCTGCGTGAGTAGCTCCTTGTTCATGCCTTACTAAAATGTGTTTGATATCACTTTGTTGAAAAATTTCATCGTAAATTGGTAATACAGCTCCGCCTGGATATCCAAAAATTGTGTCCACACCTTGATCTTTAAGTGCTTGTATAACCATTTGTGCACCAGTCATAGTTCTAGTCATTTTTTAAAGTACTCCGTATTAGACGAAAATTTCCCATAATGAGATTTAATCTGAACATATTATTTATTTTTTTTCATATAATTAAACATAATCAAATTTGCACATTATTAGTATGTAAAATATGGTCAAGAGAAAAAACAAAATAAAAGGCATTTATTGTAATAAAATTACAATTATATCACAAAAACGTAATAATAATTCGTTATTTTATATTTAAAAGTACTTATATTACATCAATTCTAATATTTAGGGGGTAGTGGAAGTTGTGAAACTTGCTCTAAAATTGAATATTCAGAACCTTTAAATTTATTTGCATCAATTTTAGAAATATCGCTAGCAAATTTCCACTCACCTTCAATATATAATTCTAATGCTGTGAATTTTGATTTATAATCCATTTTCTTACTTCCAGGGACCCAATATCCTAGATATAAATATTTTAGATTCATCTCCTGTGCGATATTTATATGATCCAATATCATAAATTTTCCTAAACTTAATTTA
>Ga0233397_1000930_pt1 | contig 14080 bp, 14 predicted proteins | sample 35DmetaG_FD_189957 | JGI IMG/M metagenome (GOLD analysis project Ga0233397, IMG submission 189957) | Seawater microbial communities from Monterey Bay, California, United States - 35D | ecosystem: Environmental > Aquatic > Marine > Coastal | place: USA: California | collected 2016-10-20
TTTTATGACCAGGTCATGGGTAATTTTTCAGATCCCAACCGCCCACTAATTCCTTTTCAATTCAAAGGAAGAGCTAAAAGAGATGCTACTCCTGACTCTTCTATTGGAGCATCTCCGCTAGTGGTTGTCTCTCATGGCTACACCGGATCACGCTTTTTGTTTACTTATCTTACAGAGAACCTCGCCTCAAAAGGATATATTGTAGTCGCTATAGATCATACCGATTCCACTTTCCAAGATGCGAATGCATTTAACAGCACCCTTTTAAACCGATCCTTAGATGTTCTTTTTGTTATTGACGAAGTTGCAAAGCTAAATGAAGATCCCTCTTTTTTTCTCAAGGGACTCGTAGATGCAAATAATGCTGCTTTGATTGGATATTCAATGGGTGGCTATGGTGCTGTGAATATTGCGGGAGGTGGTTATAGTGAAAAAGCTGTACAATTTTTTGCAGCTGCATCCAAAGGAAATAATGCTCTTGAAAAAAGAATGATGGGAAATAAAGCCTTTCACGATTCTTTTGACAGCCGTTTTAAAGCTGTGGTTGCAATGGCTCCTTGGGGAATGGAGTACAATGTATGGGATGCCGAAGGCTTAAAGGGAATTAAAACCCCAACTCTTTTTGTAGCCGGCAGTAAAGACGATATATCAGGTTATGAAATGGGTGTAAAAGCTATTTACGATGGAGCTGTTAATTGCGAACGTTATTTGCTCACCTACCTCAATGCACGACACAATATTGCTCCTAACCCACCTACTTCAGATGTAATGCAAGAAGGACTTCACATAGATGAGTATTTACGCTATGCGGACTCGGTTTGGGATCAACGAAGAATAAACAATATTAACCAGCATTTCATAACAGCTTTTTTAGGGGTTAAATTAAAGAACAAAGTTGACTTCCTTCCTTATCTAGACGCAAATGCTTTAGAAAAACAAGAGCCTTGGGAAGGCTTTTTACCCAGAACTTCTATAGGATTAGAATTCAAAAGCAGCAACGTACTAAAATAAATTAAACAGGAAATTAAGCCCTCCCCCCGTGGAGGGTTTAATTTATTAAACCCTTAGGAAACAGATTTGTAAAATTCTCAATTAATTTTTAGTTTTGGTAATTATCCCGTGTGGACTGGGAGAAATAATACAGTCGCGGGTGGAGAGAACGCATCCGAAAAAATCGTTACATAGGTTTAACGCTAAAAGCACAATTAGCTAGCGAAAAGTTTATGTTTCCTTTGATAAAAAAGTATTCAAAATCTCATTTTCTTTTTCGTTTTTGAAGTGTTTTAAGCTAATTATATTAACTATGAAATATTACAATAAAACCCGAACGATTGAACAAAAAGTAACAGACAGAGAAATACTAGAGCTGTTAAAAAAGCAAAATGATTTGTTAGAATCTATATTACAATCTGTTTCAAAAGCTTAACTAATCCAAATTTTTACTGTGAATAAAGGAATTTTTTTATCCCTTTTTTTCTTTGTTTATTTGTGACTTGTGGATCTCTTCAGGCCTTGGATGACAAGCAAAAAAAGGAACCTAATACGCTTCCCCCGGATTCTGCCTGTAATAAATATTCAAAAAAAAGAAGCTAAATCCTGAAGGGACTTTAATGTTCAAAAACCTCTGACACTTTTTTTCACAAGAAAGTGTTAGGGGTATTTTTTTCTAAATTGTCCCTGTATCAAGGATTGAAAAATAAACTATTTGTAAAATTTTTTGTAATATTATTTAATTCACATGCCTTTGTTTAATGAATCAAACTAAATATTTGCTGGCTTACACCATTCCGCTGTCTGCGATTTTAGGTATACAACTCGGAGGCCTTTGGTCTTTTACCACAGTTATATATGCCTTCGGTTTTATTCCTATTTGGGAAGCATTTTTATCCCCTAACACAGATAAGCTTAGTGAAGAAATGAAAGAAAGTAGATTGGCAAACTGGTTCTTTGATGGGATGTTATATTTTAACGTTATTATTGTCTTTTCAATTGTACTCTACGGGATTTGGTATCTCACTTCTTTTTCGCTCCCTAGTTATGAGTTGGTAGGACTTATTCTTTCCTTTGGAATTGTTTTAGGGACTAACGGTATTAATGTCGCACATGAACTTGGACACCGAACCACAAAATGGGAACGTACCTTGGCTAAATTTTTACTTATGCCAGCAATGTATATGCATTTCTATATAGAACATAACTTTGGACATCATGTAAATGTTGGAACTTCTAAAGATCCTGCTACTTCAAAAAAAAACCAAAGCATTTTTTCCTTTTGGTTCAGTTCCATAAGTGGGCAAATCATCAACTCTATAAAAATTCAAAGATCACTTCTCAAAAAACAAAAACGTGGTTTTTTTAATATTTATAATGATTTTTTCTTCTTCCAACTCTTTCAATTAACTTATTTGACTGTAATTGGATATTTTTTTGGTCTTTTTGGAGTGTTTCTGGCCTTAGCTATAGCCTTGGTAAGTGTCTTATTACTCGAAACTATAAATTATATTGAACACTACGGTTTGACTAGAGCCATTAAAGGTAATCGTTATGAACGTGTTACCCCCATGCATTCGTGGAATTCGAATCACACTATTGGCCGTTTAGTGCTTTACGAATTAACGCGCCACAGCGACCATCATCATAGGGCTTCAAAAAAATACCAAATCTTAGAAAGCATTGAAGATAGTCCCCAATTACCCTATGGATACACGACTTCCATGCTTATTGCTTTTATTCCGCCTCTCTGGTTTAGATTGATGAATAAAAGGATTCCTCAAAATTCATAAATATAAGGTTTCGCTATCTTACTATATGTAAATAATATATCTCTAAATGATTTGCACTATTATAAATCATAATTTTCTAGTATAGTTCAAACAATTATTCGTTTGATAGTTTTGTGGGGAGAAGGAGTTGAAGTAGGATGTATGACGTAGGAAGTTCCTTTAAACTTGATCCCCACTTTTTTAACAAAATAGTCAAAAAATCAACTCTTTTAAATTATTAATCTTTAGTAAGATGTAGACTAAAATCCTCTTTTATATTGGGATTTTTCTATTTTTACAAGAATGAAAATCAATAGCTCTCCTAAAATAAAAGGAGCGGAAATTTCTTGGTTTGCTCCCCTATGTGATGGAGACGACGACTTTTTAGGAAAACGCAATCCTAATTTTAAAAGCAGTTGGGAGCACTGCTCAAAAATTATAAAGACTGCTGATAGTCTTGGTTTTCGCAATGTTTTATGCCCTTCCTCATATCAAGTTGGACAAGATCCACTTACATTCATTTCAGGCATGGCTTCTCTTACGGAACAAATAAATTTTTTAGCTGCCATAAGATGTGGTGAATTGCATCCACCAATGTTAGCTCGGAGTATTGCCAGTCTAGACCATATGCTAAAAGGACGTCTAACAATCAATATCATTTCCTCTGATTTACCTGGAACTCAATTAGCTTCGGCAGAACGTTATGCGAGGTCCCAGGAAGTCATTGAAATTCTCAAACAAGCTTGGACTCAGGACTACATCAATTTTCAAGGGAATTATTATCAATTTGAACTTCCAAGCGCACCTGTAAAACCTTATCAACAAAATGGAGGCCCTTTATTGTATTTCGGAGGATATTCTCCTGATGGAGTAGACCTTTGTGCAGCACATTGCGATGTTTACCTGATGTGGCCGGAAACAGAAGAGAAGCTGCAAGGTTTGATGAATAATATGACTCAAAAAGCTGCATCTTACAATCGAGAAGTGGCGTTTGGTTTGCGCGTTCATGTAGTTGTAAGAGAAACTGAGGCTGAAGCCAGAGCCTATGCTGATGGCTTGCTCTCTCAACTGGATTTTGATTTAGGAACTGATCTTAAAAATCGAGCTCAAGACGCTGCATCTCTTGGAGTTGCAAGACAAGCACAATTACGAGCTCAAGCAGATGAAAAATACTATGTAGAACCTAATCTATGGACGGGAATAGGGCTCGCCCGTTCTGGATGTGGGGCTGCACTTGTGGGTAATCCTGATCAAATAGTAGCAAAACTAGAACGCTATATGGAAATGGGGATAAGCTCTTTTATACTCTCTGGTTATCCACACCAGAACGAATGTGAATTATTTGCAAAATACGTTCTCCCACGACTTAAAACTATTTCTCTTCCAGAAGTCTATGGGAGGATCCCTGAGACGACCCCCTTAACTCCGTTAGGAAAGGGACCAAGAAATTAAACCATGATTGACTTTTTAATTGTTTTGGTCTATTTCGCTTTGATCTTATTTGTAGCACTAAAGGGAAAATTAAATCCTAACAGCTCTGCCGAAGAATACTTTTTAAGCTCACGGCAGCTCCCTTGGTATTCTATAGCTCTCTCAACTATAGCAACCAATATCCAAGGCTATCAGTTTTTAGGAATGATGGGGTCTGCTTATCTTTATGGCTTAGCTCAGGCCAATCTGGAAATTAATGCTGTTCAAGGGATATTATTAGGGTCTTTTGTGTTTGTTCCTCTTTTTTTAAAAGAAAAGATAACAACCATAACACAGTTTATCGCAAAGAAATTAGGCCAAAGAATTGCTCTTTTTTATTCTCTTGCCAATATCGCTTTATTTGCAACAGTAACTCTAGGAGCTGCACTTTTTTGGGGTGCTTACGCAGCAGATATGGTTTTTGGAGAACAACTTCGTTTTTTACACGAAAATCGAATCATACGCATTGCCCTTTTGATCCTTATATTAGGAGTGTTTTCTGCGGTTTACACCTATTTTGGAGGGCTTAGTGCCGTAGTGAAGACCGATATCATTCAATTTTCTGTATTACTCATAGGGGGTATTGTTGTTTGTTTTACCACAGTTTATCATCTTGGCGGTTGGGAACAACTCTACATCAAAACCCCAGAAAAAATGCATTTGCATTTAGCAGCTGACCATCCCGTATTGCCTTGGACTCATCTTTTTGGTTTATTTTTTTTAAATATAAATTATTGGTGTGCAAACCAAACGGTTATGCAACGTGCTCTTGCTGCGAAAACAGTTGCCCATGCTCAAACAGGATTGATGGTGGGAGGGCTTATCAAATACTTTATGGCAGTCATCATTATCGTTCCAGGTATCGCTCTTTTTGGTATTCTTGGAGATGCGCTTGCTGAGCCTGATTTAGTATTCCCATATCTTGTTAAAACTTATCTTCCCGTTGGAATCAAGGGGATCATTCTTTGTGGTTTGTTTGCTTCCTTGATGAGTACAGTTGATTCTACTTTCAATTCGCTAGCCACACTTTGGTCAACAGATATATATGCAACGTATTTAAATACCAATGCTTCAGATCAACAAAAAATAGCAGCCGGGAGAAAAGCCATTCTATTTAGTTTAGGAACTGCTTTGATCATGGGGCTGATATTGTTGTGTTTTAAATTTGAGAATCCTGACGCTGCTTTTACCCATACCTTAAACAATTTACGTTATTATATTAATTGTGGGATTGTGGTTTTAATCTGTAGCGCAGTACTCTTAGTTCGACCAAAAATTAGGGTAGTTCTATTTTCATTTTTAGCTACGCTTCCCATAAACATAGCGCTGCAGTTGATATTCCCAGACATGAATTATTTCGTTCGTGCTTTTTACGTGATTATTTGTGGACTCGTAATTAGCATTATTGGAAGTGGTGTTAAGTTATATCCTTTACAACAACTTTTCCATGCAGCGGATAAAAGAAACCGTTTTTGGGGTTGGATTTTGGCTTTAAGTCTACTGTCGCTACATCTACTTTTTCGTTAAAGGTGTTTTAACCTCTTTATTTTTTGCCAATTTAATTTTTCAATATGTTTTGTATGTATCTCTTGCAACGTTTCACCTCATCAACAGGAGAAGAACCTTCAGGAATTTCATACTCCACCTCAATTGTTACGGGAAATTTATAATTGTTATCATAGATTATTTGTACAACCTCTTTTATGGGAGTGTCTCCTTTTCCCCACATTAGATTCCCTCCACCATTACTCTTTCTTTGGCGATCTTTAAGATGCATACTTATAATCTTATCATGCTTCTCTTCTATAAATTCAATTACATTTTCATTTTCTCCTGCAATATAATGTCCAAAGTCAAGATTCATTAAATTGGCTGAAGATTGTGCCATTGCGGTGTCCCATAGGGTTGGAGTTTGTTGTTCGTGACCGTGATACCCAATTAACATGTTTTCTTCTTCAGCAATTTTAGCTAAACGGGCGGTGTGTTTATCATCTTCGGGGTGTTCCAAAGTCACATGGGATGCTCCTAAAGCTTTTGCTGCTCGCATTCCGTAACGTATTGCTTGGTCGGTACTCTCTTTTTCAAAAACCCTTGGTTTAAAGGCAAAAATGGTTATTCCAGCTTCGGCATAAAGATCTCTCAACTCTTTAAACTTGCTATAATCTACTGTTTCATGCCATGCTGCTAATTCCACTTCATAGGCTTTCTGGTCGATTTCAAACTGAGAAACGATTGCTTCCTCTTCCTCCGTTAATTCCTCCTGTTTATATTTTTTGTACAAAACCGGCATTATTTTAGGATTTGAGATGGGACTTTCAGGAGCTCCAGCATAGGATTCGGCATGATTGCCCATAAGCTCTACATGCTTTATCCCTGCTTGTTTTATGTATTCTAATATGGCTAAAGGACTCTGATCTTCCATAGTTCTAAAGGACCAGGTTTGAACACCTATAATAAACTCTTTTTTGTCTTCAGTGGCAAACTTAAAGGACTGAAGGCCTAATGATATTATTAAAAGAAAGCTTAGATTTTTAAAAATTGTTTTCATGATTTGAAAAGGCTAATGTTTGACACTCCAAAGTCGTCATTTTTATACAAACAAACAATAAAGAGCCTTGATTTTTACATAATCCTAGAACCTTTCAAATACTAGATTACTCAATTTATTGTAGCTTTGAGTGCTATTTAAAAGAGAAAAATGAGAACTTATCTATACAAAGCATTCCCATTCTTTGTTTTCATAGTTGTCCTGTCATGTAGTACAGATGATGAAGTGGTAACTCCTCTTCAACCCGTTCAAGTTGAGAGCCCTATTGTTGTTCAATACACACTTACATTAACTGTTAGCGAGGGAGGAATTGTTTCTGATGGAGGCACCTTTGACGAAGGCTCTTCTGTGAACATTACGGCTACTGCAAATGAAGGATACCGTTTTGTAGGTTGGGAAGGACTTGATTCACAAGAAAATTCATTAAGCATTACTTTAAATCAAAACCGTACTATTCGGGCTATATTTGAGCCCTTGGTGATTCAATATAATCTTACCGTAAATACTACAGAAGGTGGGAGTGTTTCTACTGAAGGTGGAATCTTTGATGAAGGGACTTCAATCACAATTACTGCCACTCCAAACTCAGGATTTGATTTTACAGGATGGGAAGAGAATGATACTTCATCCGCTTCTTTAACTATTACACTAACTGCTGATATTACTTTAACTCCCATTTTTAGCATGACTGCTTCTGGGAGTTCTGAAACTGAATCGATTACTGTAGAAGATTCGAGTTCCACCTCCTTGGTTTCGGATACTACAGAGGTTTCCGATTCGGACACCAGTACTCTTGAAGAAGTCTCAGGGCCTGTGTTTTGGAGAGGCAGTACTAAATCCTTTACCAAGGCTAATGGTGCTAATCCCACTTTGGAATCGAATCAGGATCGTTTAACTTCGAGAATTTGGATTACCCGAGGTAATAATGGGGGTCAAATCTACAATGCAGCTGTAAGCAATGGCGCAAATAAAACCAATAGCCCTGTGGGAACCCAGTGGGCAATAGGGACTATAGATGAAATCTACTCTTTAAACTTTAAAAACTTTAGAGCTGCTGTTACAAATCCCAAAAATATTGTTGGAGTCAATTTGGTCGTTCATTTAACCGAAGAGGATATTTACCTGAGTCTAAAATTTACTTCATGGTCGGGAGGTAAACAAGGGGGGTTTGCTTATGAAAGGAGTACCCCTGAATGAGATAATATTAAATAAAGCGATCCTTAGCTTTCTCTTTTTTTTCCTGAAACAATACTCTAAAATCAAAGTATTTAAAGGATTTTGATTAAAATCAAAAGCAAACCATTAAATTTATGGGCTATATTTTTAATCTTGAATATTTTGAAAATTCATTACACATTCATCAGCCTTTTTTATATCGGCTTTTATTGTTTACTTTTTTCTAATTTAAATGCACAAGAAGGGGAGTATATTAAAATTGAGAATTTCATTTATAATACGGAACAACTAAAAAAAAATGAAAAAGGAATTATCATCCCGGAAGTAAACAGGAACCTTAATGATAGAATCTATTTTTTTATTCAAGAAACTTTTAATGGTATCGTTGAATCAAGTAAAAATGTAATTTGGCAATCTTATCAAACAACAACAAATCCTATCCTTAAGTCACATTTCATGACTTTTACCGTAAGGGTTAAGTTAAAAAATAACAATCAAAATAATGAGTTTCGCTATCTAGAAATAGATTACTATCCCAGAACTGATGAATTATCAACGAATTACATATGGGATACTCAAATGAGAAAATTTCGCCTCAATGATGATGAGATTGAAAGAAGATCCTATCTCCCAAATCTCTATGAATTAAAAATTGAAAATCAAAACCCAAAACCCCAAGTTGAGAATTTACTTGATGAATACCGTGCCTTGCTATCAGGAATTAACGGTAATTTCATTTATTTTAATCAAGCAAAAGAAAGTGAGCTCAATAGAATTAATATGAATATTTCTTCTTATTCGCTTCAAAAATATGCCAACATTGATTTTATAATGAATATCGTTTTTGATTCCTATCATACCTTTATCAGTGCCTATGACATCTACCATTATTACACATTTATTGTTCAGGTTAAAATCAAAGGGAGTTCTGTTCCTAACTTCATCGAAATTTTCTATAATCCTGAAACAGAAAAAGTAAATACGGACTTTCTTTGGAGTAATGATCGTGAAACATTTTATCGCCCTAATCATAAAGATTAGAATTTTTAAATTTTCTTTTTTCTAAAAATCACATGTCAAAGAATTTATAGTTATCGTAATATTGCAATATGGGAATTACAAAAACAGAAGGCTTTAGCCTCAAAACAATTGATCGGGCAGATTTATTCAAAGCTTTGGGGCATCCTGCAAGGCTTTCCATTATAGAAATGTTAGTTAACACCCCTAACTGCATTAATAGTGAAATTGTAGATGAAATTCCTTTGGCGCAACCTACTATATCAAAACATTTGGCAGAGTTAAAAAATGCGGGCCTAATCCAAGGGAATATTTTAGGTAAAAATATCTGTTATTGTATCAATATTGAACGATGGAATCAACTCAAAGAATTGATTCAAAATTTTTCAGAACAAGTAGAAACTAAAAATCTTAGATGTTAAATGAAACTTACCGAAATTAAATCAAAACTGAACTCACTTGATCATATTAGTTTCAAACTTCCCGATGGATCAATAGTTGCCTCTCATTTTCACATTACAGAAATTGGCCACATCCAAAAACGATTCATCGATTGTGGAGGTACCATCAGAGATGAAACAAAGATCAATTTTCAGTTGTGGTCTGCGGAAGATCATGACCACCGATTAACTGCCTCTAAGTTGCTATCTATCATTTCAATAGCAGAAAAAAATCTTGATTTGAACGATTCAGAAATAGAAATAGAATATCAAAACAATACGATTGGAAAATACCACTTAGGTTTTGATGGCACTGCCTTTTTACTGAAACCTACTCAAACAGATTGTTTGGCCAGAGAAGATTGTAGGCTTCCTTCTAATAAAGAAGAAGTACCTAAAGCAGTCTCAAGCCAATATCTCCCAGATTCAAAATGTTGCTAAAAAAATCACAAAGATGAAACCAATTTTTCCTGAATTAGCAAAAACCATTCAGCAGATATCAGAACTTCCTATTGCTGCGCATCGAAAAATTATTTTACAAGAATTGATTGAGTATGTTAGAGCAAAACATCTTCAAAAGGAAGATATCCATCTGAATTTTATTTGTACCCATAATTCCAGAAGGAGCCAATTCTCACAAATATGGGCATTTACAGCAGCCTATTTATGTGGGGTCAATGCATTCTGTTATTCTGGTGGGGTTGAAGTGACTGCATTTAATGAAAGGGCTGTGACCTCTATTCGAAAAAGTGGCTTTGGAATAAGCTCAAACGGAACCTCTAACCCTGTTTACAAGGTAACACTTAACGACCAAGTTCAAGCATTGAACGTTTTTTCTAAATTATATGACCATCCTATCAATCAAACGAAATCATTTGCTGCCGTAATGACTTGTTCGCATGCTGATGAAAACTGTCCCTTCATTCCTGGAACGGAAAAGAGAATCTCACTACAATATGAAGATCCTAAAGCTTTTGATGACAGTCCACAAGAAGGACAAAAATACGATGAACGATCATGGCAGATAGCCTCAGAGTTATTTTATGTTTTTAGATCAATAAAAGCATAAAAAAGTTTTGGGGGTTTTTTATTTTAAACAACGATAAAGTCCAATCGCTATAAAGAATAATCCAAAATAGAATCATGTTTAAAAGATTACCAAAACTAACTTTTGCTCCCTTAGTGTTACTACTTATTCCGCTCATCTCGATGCAGTTTACTAATGAAGTTCGATGGGGGTTTTTTGACTTCATAATTATGGGGGTTTTACTGATGGTGGCAGGAATGTGGACCCAAAGGGTAATTGATCGGATACGGAGCAAACCCAATCGCATGATCTATATTAGCTTAATCCTTTTACTGTTTTTATTATTTTGGATCGAAATGGCTGTTGGTATCTTTGGCAGTCCAATAGCAGGAAGTTAAAAGAACCGTTTTTCACCTAGCAATTCTGATGTTGCTTCACAAGGAATTTGTTATATTTGATTCTAACCATAAATCGATTTATTATGAAAAAAGTTTTTTTTGCATTAGCTTTATTCCTTTCACTACAAGTATTTTCTCAAACTATAGCATTTGATTTTGCACTTATTGATGCTGAAAATATTGGAGCTTATGATCAAAATTTAAAAACAAAATTCCAACGTTTAAACCAAAATTATATCGATGACGGTCGCATTTTAGGATGGCATGTATGGAAAGTAATTAATGGCGCTCAAAGTCCCTTTACCCACGTTGCTGTAACCGTTTACGACTTGGATAAAATAGACGACGACTATACACCTAAAAAGTGGTCTGATGAATTTACTGATATGACCCAATCAGAACTTAGAGAATGGGCAACTAAAAACAATCAAAATCGTAAAATCATTTTTGAAACCCAACTTTCTAATGTTGCTGAAGTGCTTCAAGCTGGAGTAACTACCTATCCTGATATCGCGGTATTAAATTTCATGAAAGCTCAACATGGCAAATACAAAGCCTATGAAGATTTAGAAAAAGCGACCACTACTTCAATTGCTAAAGGATCTTCTAGAAAAGGATGGAGTTTTTCTAAACGTATAGATCGAGTTGGTACTGAAATTTCTTGGACGCATTTGACTGTAGATTGGTTTGACAAATATTCTGACTTTTTAAAAGCAAATACACGTCCTTCTCAAAATGCAGATAAGAACTATCAAAATATGATGAAACTCCGAGATCTAACAAATCGTGTTGTCGTTGAAAAATTCATTTTTCTAAACAAAGAATAAACCAACCTTTAAACTTAAATGTATGTTACCACAAATTATCATAGCCTCTGTTTGTATTCTAATTACACTTTATGGGGTATTTAAAAAGAATAGAGTTTTTTTCAATCTTGGATATTTTCTATACGGACTGATTGTAATTTTCTCTGAAATTGGATTCTTTATGGAATCTCAAGCTACAGTTCATTTAGCAACAGCAACTCTCTGGATGATTCAAAGTTCTTTGGCATTACCCAATAAACTTGCTTATGACGGAAGTAAATTGGCTAAGTCTGCAGCCATAAAGATATATGTCGCTCTCGTGTTAATCAATCTCTTCGGCATCTATATTGTAAAAGTATCCGAGGTTCCTGATTTTGCAGCCTATTTCCATGTGATTTTAGCGCTCCTACCCCTAGTTGCAATTTACCTAGTATTAAATAATAAAGTAGAAATAACAAAAGAATAACTCTAGCATGAAGAAACTTTTATTTTTAATTTCAATCGTAGCTATTTCCTGTCAAAGTCCTTACGGAAGTGTTACTACAACAGATCAGAAATCTAAAATCGTCGAAGAACTTTTTAAGAATGTGAGCGATGAAAACATTGATTACCTAAAGGAAGTCTTTTCAGATGAAATGGAATTTGTTGATTCTAAAGGAAATACGCTAAACAAAGAAGGGTTTATTGCAGGAGTTGAAAATATTTTTGGCCTCTTTGATAACATTCAATTTGAAGAAGCCGATGCCGATGCCGAAGGATCAGAAATAGAAACTACCGCCTATGAAAACGGAATTATATGGACCAACATCTGGAATACTTTTTCAGCAACTGGAAAATATACAGGACAACAAGTGAGTTTCCCTTTTCATATCTCATATAAATGGAAGGGCAATCAAATCATTAAAGAAGTTCAGTTTTTTGATTCCAGTACTTTCGAAAACGAAATGAATGCCAAACAAAGTGCTCTGGGGACTGCTGAAGATTTGGTTTTTAATCTCGAATTACAAATACGAAGAGGTGTTTCAAAAGCTACTTTAGATTCTTTTTTGGAGCGTATCGGAAAATATATTCGTTTAAATGAACCGATGACCTCACCCTACGGTTATTTTAAATCTGAAAAATCAAGATTGGTAACTCTGATCGAAAGATATCCTTCCTCTACAGAGGCACTTCAACATGTCGTTGATTTCGAAAACGGACCTTTTTTCGATGAGTTCAATTCTATTTTTGAATTTAAACGGGTAGAAATCATCGGTAATCCTTCTGCAGAATTCAGAAAAAAGGCGGACACATATGGAGCAGACTATCGCCCTTTAATTGGCGGCTGGATTAAATAATAAATTCTAGTGACTTTTTATGTCCTCGCTTGTGGAGGACATAAGTTACTTTAATGATTTTATTAGACTCTTCAAATTAAAATTTGTTCTCCTCTTTTTTTAGAATAAAGTATTGCAAATCATCTTCTCAAAACCCTTAAAATAAAATCTAAAGGGGCTTCTTGATAAACTCCAGAGTACTCCTGCCCAACCTGTATAGCTTTGTTTCTAAGAAAATCAGCGTGTTTATAACTGTGAAATAATACGTTAAAATCTATAGAACTATCCGCACTCACAACACGATCTTCATAAATGGGATTGTAAATGTAAAGCGGGGGATCCGTTGCATCCATTTGACTTCTATAATCCAATAAATTTGAAATTTCATCCGTAGGCGTACCGTCATAAAATTTTATGAATAAGTCTTCTAATTCAGAAGAGGTAGCTCTCAATTGATCCAGTGAAAAATCAGGAAAAAGTTGTTCCCATTGGTATAAGTCATAAGTACTTTGTGCTATTGAAGCAAATACTCCTTTGATTTGAGAATTACTTTGGGATCTAAAACCATTCCATTGGGCTATCCCTGCTCCAGCAGAAATTCCTGCCAATATCAGTTTATTGGCTGGAAGATTAAGGTCCGTTATTCGAGAACTAATAAAATCTATTACCGCACTCCCGTCTTCTAAAGAAGTTAAAACCCCTGCAGCTTCTGAATCATTTATAAAAGTATATTCGGCATTGACAACTACAATATTTTCCTCAAGGATAGAAGCAATAATCTCTTGTACTTCTCCTTCATATAAATCCTCTTTAGTCCCAAATAAAAAAGCCCCTCCGTGAAAGAAAATCACTGCTCCTTCTATTTGTCTCGTTCTAGGGAGAAGAACATCCAATTTATTTCTGGTTTTTGGACCGTAGGAAACGTCTTTAAAAAAGAGGTATTCCCCTTCAAAAGGACCTTCTGACTCAACACTGGAAAGACTGCTTTCAATTTCACTAATCTGAAGATCGTTTAAGTTATCTTTCTTGGAACAGGAAAATAAAAACAAGAAACTTATTAAAAAGGGATATACTCTTAAATTTGTTCTTTTCATAATGCATTTTTCTTTAACACTTGACC
>Ga0233397_1000950_pt1 | contig 13892 bp, 8 predicted proteins | sample 35DmetaG_FD_189957 | JGI IMG/M metagenome (GOLD analysis project Ga0233397, IMG submission 189957) | Seawater microbial communities from Monterey Bay, California, United States - 35D | ecosystem: Environmental > Aquatic > Marine > Coastal | place: USA: California | collected 2016-10-20
CTAGTTTTCGCCATGTATCTGACAGGATTGGGTACTCCACACCCTCAATTCCTCCCTCTTCCCTCGGTGTAGATAGCCACGCGAAATGCACCTCGTTCGTATCACAACTTGCTCCCAACACCAAACAATTGCGCTTACCAAATTCCTCTACTGTTTCTTGAAAGGCAAAAAGTTCGGTTGGGCACACATAGGTAAAGTCTTTTGGGTACCAAAAAAGCAATACTTTCTTGCCTTCCTTTTTGCACATCTCCAGAACATTGATTTCTTTATCGTCTCCGAGGTAATCCATGGCTTTAAGCGTCACGCCTGGAAACTCTTTTCCTACTAAACTCATTGTGGTATCGTTTGATGGTTATCACTCACTTGAACAGACAAAACTAGGGAAGGTTCTCCGAAAAACACTTCCAAGATTTCATCCGAACTTTCCGTGTTTTAAAATTTTACGAAATGAAAAAAGGCGCTAGACGCACCTTTTTCAATCTCGTCCCAACCAATCGTGTCAGAGCAGGTTTATGCGCTGGGCCAGTTGATCTTTATAGCTACCCCCTACTGGGATTTCTTTTTCTATTCCGTCCATGGTGATCATCGCGTACTTGATGCTCTCGATGCCCTCTATGTTCACGATATAGCTTCGGTGCACACGCATGAAGTTTACGTCGCCCAACTTCGTTTCAACATCCTTCATGGTTGAGTGGATGGTGTAGCTCTCTGTGCGCGTGTGAATGACCACATAGTCCTTCAGGGCCTCAACAAAAAGCAAGTCTTCAGTCTTGACCCGAATCAACCGGCTGCGGTTTTTAACAAAAATGATGTCTGACTCTTCCTTGTGCTCAGCCATGCTTCGCAAAAAGTCAGTCTCCTGCCGCAATTCCTGCTCCTTTCCATGCTTGTGCATGGCCATTTCAATTGCCGTTTGAATGTCAACGTCCTTGAATGGTTTCAACACGTAGCCGTGAGGTTCTGCTAATTTCGCTTCGCTCAGGGTGCTCTCGTCTGCGTAAGCCGTCAAAAAGACAACTGGAATGTCCATGTTGCGTTTGATTTCCTCCGCTGCTGCAATGCCGTTCATGTCCCCTTTGATCATGATGTCCATGAGGGCAAGGTCTGGCTTGTGTTTCATCGCCATGTTGATGGCTTCTTCACCGTTGTCAGCTGAGGCTACTACATTGTAACCAAGGTTTCCAAGGCACCTTTCGATGTCTTTGCGGACGATGCTTTCGTCTTCAGTAACGAGTATGTTTATCGGCATTTCAGTGGGTCTAGTCGGTCAAAGGGGTAAATCTAACTAAAAATGATGCCCCTGACCTCTTTTCTAACGTGTTCTCATTGTGATTGTTATCCACAACGAGGGTTCCGTCCAACTGATCTGTAAGTGCTTGGACCAGATACACCCCTAAACTTTCGTTCGTTTCGAAATCAAAATCATCCGGCAAACCCACACCGTCGTCTGAAACTTCAATCTCAATATCCTCTCCCTTTCTCTCCACCCGTAGCTGGATGGTGCCCCCCTCTTTATTGGGAAAAGCATATTTCAATGAGTTGGAAACCAGTTCATTAACAATTAAACCACAAGGTATGGCTTGCTTTAAGTTGATTTGAACATCATCCAAAACACAGTCCAGGGAAACACCCGTGGCCACCCTCGAATAGCTATGAATCAAGTTTTGGGTGAGCCGCTTCAGGTATTCTGTAAATCCGATGCTGCTGAAGTCCGAGTTCTGATAAAGTGACTCGTGAATGAAACTCATGGTTGAGATCCGGTTCTGACTTTCTTCGAGAATGTCGAGCATTTTAGGGTCTTCAATAAACCTTCGTTGCAGATTCAACATGCTCGAAATCACCTGTAGGTTGTTTTTGACTCGGTGGTGGACTTCTTGCAACAAGATTTCCTTTTCCTTCAGTGTGCTTCTAACCTGTTGGTCGATTTCCTTCCTGTCCGTAATTTCATATGCAATGCAGCTCAGTTCTTCATGATCATCCCCGTAAGAAACGGGGTTCACAAACATTTGATACCACACCTCTTCTTTCTTTTGATTCATCAAGGGGAGCTCAAATTGTTGTTGAACTCCTTGAAAAGCACGAGCAAAAAACTGAAACTGATTTTTATACGATACGTCAGAGGTGTGATTCTTGAGTAAATCGATGATTGGGCTTCCAAGTGCTGTTTCAAAACCAAATTGGTGGTTCAGCGTGCCTTGAACATTATCGTTCATGGATGTTACCTCGAGCTTTCGGTTGATGGTAAACATCAAAATGTAGCGAGATGAGTTGAATATCGATTCGAGTTTTGCTGACTTCTGACGCGCTTCAAGTTGGTGCGCTCGCATTTCGGAGATATCAAGGAAAATACACCGAACTCCCGTCACCTCATCCTGCGAATTCAGCTGAGCAGACCCACCACCAATCAACAATAATTCTTGACCTGTTTTAGATTTAAACCTCACCTCCTTGCTCGATCCGGTAATCACTTCCATCCAGTTGTCTTGAGTGGCTTGACCGCTCAATATATCCGTGATGTTTAGTGCTTTGATGCTCTCTCCTCGGTAGCCTAAGGTTTTGTAAAAAGACGGGTTAGCGTACGTAAAACCTCCGTTTTTGTCGATTAAAAAAACAAGGTCGCTCGCGCTTTCCAATATGTCTCTGTACCGTTCCTCACTTCGGCGCAACTCTGTTTCGGCTAATTGAATGTCTGTTACATCTCTTCCTACCAACACAAACCCTTTCGGTTGTTCGTCCGGACCGTGTAAAACCGCAATCGAAATTAACATTTGAAAGGCTTCTTCTGAAGACCTTATTCCTGTCACTTCGCCTGCATAATAACCCACCTCTTTAAGCCTCTCAGAAATCGCTTGAAAACTGTCTGGGTTTTGTAGAAATTGAGCGGCGTGGAGTTCTTTCGCATCATCAATTGTCAGCCCGAACTCCACGGATGCCGCGTGATTGAATTGGATGATTTTCCCGTCATTGTCAAAGGCAATGATCATATCAATGGAACTTTCAATGATTGATCGGTTGAACCGTTCAGCTTCTCTCAGTTGATCTTGTGTGCGCTTATGTTGAATGATCTCCTCCCGCAACGAAGTGTTGGATTCTTCAGCAGATGATGCGCGTATCTGTTGGCGCAACAACTCCATTCTTGTCGAAAGATCGCTCACGCTGATTTGCACTGCCGGTTGCTTATCAAAGAAAGACAGTGTCATTTGAATTCCTACTGATTTTTGTTCTTGATCAGCGCCGATCATCGTCACCTCAGAATATGAGATTTTCTCCCCTTGCAACACTTGGTTCATATCCTCAGAAACACGTTGCAAATCCGACTGCACTATCAAGGAAGTAAACTCTGTTCCGTAAACATCCTCGTCGTCGGAATAGCCCAATAACTCCAATGCGGCAGCATTCGCATATCCCACCTCAGAATTACGAACCAAAAACAAACCAAAAGGACTGGTTTCCACCAATAACCTGAAACGTTCTTTCGTTTGCAGTAAATCGTGTTCTACACGCTTTCGCTCTGTAATATCCATGAGCGCCAGTGTGCACTCCGCTTCATTGGAATGATTTGATTCCCCAACCAATTCAATTTTTCCCTCCACAACCAAGTCCTTCCCATTTAAACCAACAAACTCAAATTCTTGAACATGCCCAGCGCGTGAATACATCTTCTTCCAATTGCGCGGTCCAAACAGTTTTTGAACGTCGAGCTCTGCTAGCTCTTCCAGTTTAGAAATACCGAGAATCCTCATCATCTCTGTATTCAAATCAATGATCTGGTGGTTCTGCATAAATGCTAAACCCTCCATTGTGCCTGCTGCTAAACCTTGGTACCTTACTTTATTGACTTCAAAGGCATTACGAAGTTCTCTCCAACCCAGTTGGTCTTCAAAAACAATGTAATCCACACCCTTTAACGCACCTGAACGGACGAAGAAACCACGTGACTTCCCACTGGATGTATTCAATTGAAATAATTGTTTTCCAGTGGGGTTCTTCCACCACGACTGCCAGTCTTGATCACCAATTTTAAGCCATTCCACTTCTTGACCAAACACATCCGAAACCGATGAGTTTTGTGCCAACACTTCCCGTGTGTCGCTATGTAGAATCAAGGCTGGGTTAGACCAAACCTCAACCAACTGAGCATACGAATCTTCCTGTGACTTCATGCTGTGTGATTGATTATTCCTTGATTTTAACCTTTTGACCGTCGATTCTAATCAACAAATCATCCTTGTACTCCAAGGATTGTTGAACTGTTTGATTGGGTCCGTATTGAATCCACTTGCCGTTCTTTTCACCACCTTGATACCTTTCAATCTTCTGAATGTTGCCAGAAATTCGACGGTATATGTGTTTTCCCTCTGGTTGACCTAAGTTGTATTCTCCTTTGAATTGTTCGGTTCCATTTGGGAAAGTGTGAATCCAAATTCCATCTTTTTCACCGTCTAAAAACGTACCGATCTCCTTGTGGTCATTTACATCTTGTATCCACTCGCCTACTTTTCGGCCCAACTCATAATCACCGCGAAGAATTTGCTTTCCATCATTATCCCATTCTTCAAATAAACCATCCTCTTTGCCTTTCCGGTATTGCTCTTTTCTGTGGAGTTTTCCACTTAAATAATACCATTTCCACGTTCCATGAAATTGACCGGCTCGGTAAAATCCTTCCTGAATCAACTCGCCTGAAATGGCATAAAACTTCCATTCACCTTCGCGTAAACCATTTTCATATGGACCTGAAAAATGCAAAGATCCTCCTGGATAATAATGTTTCCAGATGCCTTCTTTCAGTCCTTGAAGCGTCGTTATTCCCTCTGCAACGATTGAATCGTTCGCGTAAAGTGCACCTGAAATTACTTTTCCTTCTTGATTGTATTCTCTGAAAATACCTACCTGTTTTCCATTGGAATATGTTCCTGATGTCGCTGTTTTTCCATTTTTGTGGTATGTCTTTCTGACATCTACAGGAGCTGTTTCTTCCGCATCTAGTATGCGTTGGCCCCATTCGTATTTTTCGAGGTAATCAAGTTCACCGGATGCTTTATAAAATTTAAAGATTCCGTTGCGTACACCATTCGACCAATGCCCTTCTTCTAGAAGGATACCTCTACTGTTCCAAGCCTTCCATAATCCGTTTTTTCGACCTTGCTCATCTGTTCTATTCACTTTTTGAACTGATCTCAAAAAACCTTTTTGATATTCAAGAATCTCTATGATTCGACCGTCTGCAGCATACCTCTGTCCAAATCCATCTGCTAAATTCTCTTTGTAAAATATCCTTCTCTGCAGCTGTCCCTGTTCATCATATTCTCGACTCCAACCAGATTTAAGATTGCTTTCAAATGGAACCTCTTGGATCAATATATTCTCATCAGTTGCCAAATAACTTTTCTCCCATCCCTGTTTGACCCCTTGGCTGTATTCGATGGACTGTATTTTTATTCCCGTTGAATCAAAAAACAACCATTCACCACTCAACTCGTGATTGATTCTATCCCCCTGGCTCTTGATGATTCCGTTGGTGTAATAGTTCAGCCATTTCCCTTCTGGTTTTCCGTTGATCAAACATCCTTCACTTGCTTTGTTTCCGTTTGGAAAGGTATAAACCGTCCAATCACAACCAACAGGATTTTGCTGACTGAACAGAAGGGTTGTCATCAACAAGGACAACAATAGTATTATTCTTTTCTTAGAAAATAGAACTATCGTAGTAGTGTTGTTCATTCTGTGGGTAAGGTGATGCAAATTAGATTGCTTAACTGCGTTGTTCACATTTTTGAATATGTTCTACACAGGTGATGGGATAAAAATACAGGCTAATTGGGGACTTGAATGAGGTTATAAACAATCATTGAAAACAACGATGTTGAATATCTTCTGGTATTCTGGATTGTCCATAAGATGAAAAAATTCGGGTAAAATTAGCAGAAGAAAAAACCTCAAATTTTCTTGGTTTTGAATGTTTGAACGGGCTTAGGTGTTGACTACCATTTATACAAACGCAGTTGTTTTATAGTTGTTAACCGTTTGAATGCGGTATGAACAGTTTCCTTGTGAATTAACTTGCGACCAAAATCAAGTTCATGCGCGTTTCAATTGGTGGTGACCATGCTGACCCGGCTCTTAAAAAGGTACTTATAGATTCCCTTGAAAACAAGGGAATTGAGGTTATTAATAGAGGGACAGATACGCTTGATAGCGTAGATTATCCAGACTTTGCCCACGCGGTAGCAGCGGATGTTGTTGAGGCAAAAGTGAACTGGGGCATATTGATTTGTGGATCGGCAAATGGTGTTGCAATGACTGCCAACAAGCACGAACGAATTCGAGCTGGTTTGGCATGGAATTCCGAGGTAGCGAGACTGGTGAAGCAACACAATGACGCAAATATTTTGTGTATCCCTGCCAGGTTTGTCTCGCACCAAGAGGCCGTTCAAATTTTGGAAGCATACATGGAAGAAACGTTTGAGGGTGGTCGCCATGCTCGGCGAGTTGGAAAAATTGCTTGCGCTATGATCGCTGGTTTGTTGTGCCTGACTGGAACGGCTCACTCGCAATCTGAAGTATACGCCAACACAATAAAAGCTGAGGACTTGGAAAGTCATTTGACCGTGATAGCGAGCGATGCTTTTGAAGGTCGTGAAACAGGAGAACCAGGGGCAGAGAAAGCAGCTGCCTACATTGCGAGTTATTTCGAATCATTGGGAATCGCACCTTACGATGGAGAAACCTATTACCAAGATGTTCAACTGCTTCGTTCACAGATCAAAGGCGGAAAAGCAACAACAGGCTCGAATCCATTGGTTTTTTTGAATGACTTTTTGTTCTATCCAGGAATTAAGGATAAGCAAATGCTCAACTTGGATATGGCCGTTGTAACGGATACAGTTGATTGGCCAGATGTAAGAGGAAAGGTTGTGGTTGTCAAAGCGCCTGAAGTTGATGGAAACACCAATTGGCAAAAAGGCTTAAACGACACTAGAATACAAGCAGACGATTACGGTGCAAGAGCTGTAGTTGTTGTGGGCAGGGACTTATCTACTCTCAAAAGCAGAATGAAACCTTGGTTGATGCGAAAGTCCATGACACTGGACCGTGACCAACCCGAAAATGGTGACGGCACACGCATCCCAACGTTTTTGGTGGCCGAATCAGCTACATCAGACTGGTGGAAGGACACACCGATGAAGTCATGGAAAAAATGGGCCAAGGCCGATAAGAAAGGGAAAATCTTGCCCTCGGTCGTTTTACCCAATGTAAAATGGACATTCGAGTTATTGAGAGATGAAGAGCACATCGTTTCTCAAAATGTATTGGCTTATATACCGGGTCGGGATTCTGTGCTTTCAGATGAACTGGTTGTGGTTACATCGCATTATGATCATGTCGGAATTATCGATGGTGAAATACACAATGGTGCAGATGATGACGGAAGTGGATCGGTTACAATACTGGAGTTGGCAGAAGCATACATGAAAGCTGTCGATGAAGGAAACGGACCGAGAAGGAGTGTTTTATTGATGACCGTTGTTGGCGAGGAGAAGGGCCTGCTTGGGAGTGAATGGTATGCGGATCATCCGATTTGGCCGCTTGAAAACACGGTGGCCAACTTGAATGTGGATATGATTGGTCGTGTGGACGAAGCACACGCTGAAGACAACCGTTACGTCTACCTTATTGGGTCTGATAAACTTTCATCTGAACTGCACGACATCAGCGAAGAAGCAAACTCGAAGTACACAAATCTCGCGTTGGACTACACCTTCAACGCCCCGGATGATCCCAACCGTTTTTACTACCGGTCGGACCACTACAACTTCGCCAAGAACAACATACCAGTTATTTTTTACTTCAGCGGAGTGCATGAGGACTATCATCGCCCGGGAGATGACCCTGAAAAAATCATGTACGATAAAACCGCAGAGATCGGCAGGTTAATTTTTCACACTTCGTGGCAGCTAGCAAACCAAGACAAACGAATCGAGGTGGACCGGGTTAATGACTTTCCAACGAAGTGATACTGCCCAGTTGGTCTGTGAATCGTTTGCGCTCTGACTGATAACGCAAGCCTGTTGCGGGCCCATTGAATCCAGAGTGTACAACCACTTGATTTCCTCGAATAAACAAAGTGGTGGGAAAGCTGGTAACGCGATTTAGAAAAGGAAAAGCATTTGCCGCAACACGCTTGTTGGCTTTTCCTCCGAGGTAGATCTCCCACCCCATTTGCATTTGGGATGCGAAATCATCCAGGCGCTGGTAGGCTAAATAAGCCGCGGTATCTCTTTCGAATGCAAGTGAAATAAAACGAACGCCAGGTTTCGTTAGACCAGCCAACAAATGAACCTCGTCCATGCAGTTGGGGCACCAGGTACCAAGCACGTCCAGAACAATCAGAGAGTCGGAAACCAACGAAAGGGTATCGGTTTGACCGGATCGATTGATGAATGTTGCGGTTAGATCTTCATCGGAAACATCAAGAACTTCCATTTGACCCTCGTCTTGTGTGGCTTCTGCCCGACGTCCAAACCACTCGGTTGCGTAGTGGTTTCCACTGAAGAATATGCCATCATTCCATTGGCCGTTGTCGTACGTCGCCGTGAATAGATAGAGGTGCGCGCCATCAAAGGTTTGGAGCTTGAGTTTTCCGTCAACACAAGTGCCGGTGAGGTAACGGTAATCGCCCGTAGGAGTCCGCATGGTGCCGCTTAGGCGGCCTCTTTGATTGTGAATGTCGAGCTGCGCGTCCGTTCCCCCTGTTTTTTCTCCACCGAACCAAACATCCCACGTGCCGTTTATTAGCAACGAGTCCACACCTTGGTTGCTCTTTGGTTTTTGTTCCAAAGAAACGGACAAAGGGACATTGTAAGCACCATCATCCCAGGGTCGAAGCGAATCAACCCAACGCCCTGTGTAAGTTGATTTGTCAGCGCTGGGGCGCAGCATCCAAACCCCAGAGAACACCGGAACACGCCACAATGTATCATTGATAGGCCGAAGCCGAATCGTCTCCTCACCGTTGTACAACACCCACCGCCCTCCATCACGCTCACCGAAAAACTCAGAGATCGTGCTGTCGTTCATATGGAACCGAATCAACGCTGGAATGATCGAATCAGAAAAAAGCGGACGTTCAGATTCAGAGCATCCAAGCAGGGATATCAGCGAAGCGGAGAAAAAAAGGAAGAGCGCCACAGCGTGCGCTTCACGGGCTCGTATCAACCTAGGTCAAATTTGATGCCTTGCGCAAGCGGTAAGGAAGCCCCGTAATTGACGGTGTTGGTTTGGCGGCGCATATAAGCTTTCCAAGCATCGGATCCAGACTCACGGCCTCCACCTGTTTCTTTTTCACCCCCAAACGCGCCTCCGATTTCGGCTCCAGAAGTACCGATGTTCACATTGGCTATTCCACAGTCAGAACCGGCGGCAGACAAGAATAATTCGGCTTCGCGAACGCTGTTGGTCATGATAGCCGAGGACAACCCTTGTGCAACACCATTTTGCATCGCAATAGCTTCTTCGAGTGTGTCATAAGGCATCATATACAACAAGGGAGCAAACGTTTCGTGTTGAACAATTTGCATGTCATTGGTGGCTTCTGCAATCGCCGGCTTAACATAACATCCACCCTCATAACCAGGCCCTTCGAGTACACCGCCTTCGACGACAAACGTACCCCCTTGATCTTTGACAGCCTGCAAAGCGTTGAGGTATGTGTTGACGGCATCTTGATCAGTGAGCGGCCCCACATGGTTGGATTCGTCCAAGGGATTTCCAATTTTTAATTGCCCATAAGCACTGCTCAAAACGTTTTTGACTTGTTCATAAACGGAGCGGTGAATGATGAGTCGGCGAGTGGAAGTACATCGCTGTCCGCAGGTTCCTACCGCACCAAATACTGCAGCTGGAACCACCATTTCAAGGTCTGCGTCAGGTGCGATGATAATAGCGTTGTTGCCACCAAGTTCGAGCAAAGCGCGCCCCAATCGAGCACCAACGGTTTCACCAACAGACTTACCCATTCTTGTGCTTCCTGTTGCACTCACAAGCGGAACACGCTTGTCAGCACTCATCATTTGGCCAATATCCGCCATACCATTGACGACGCAAGACAGTCCGGCGGGCACATCGTTGACCGCTGCGACCTCGTTCCAAATGTGTTGACAAGCAATTGAGCAGAGCGCGCTCTTTTCAGACGGCTTCCAAACACAAGAGTCTCCGCAGATCCATGCCAAGGCTGTGTTCCAAGCCCAAACAGCAACCGGGAAATTGAAAGCTGAAATGATTCCCACAACTCCAAGCGGGTGGTATTGCTCAAACATGCGGTGTTCAGGACGCTCAGAATGAGTGGTCATCCCATAGAGCTGACGGCTGAGACCTACAGCGAAGTCGCAGATGTCGATCATCTCTTGAACTTCGCCCAGCCCTTCTTGAAGGGATTTACCCATTTCATAACTCACCAAGGCCCCAAGGGCGTCTTTCTTATCACGCAAAGCATCACCAAACTGGCGCACAACCTCTCCCCGTTTTGGAGCGGGTACAGTCTTCCACGCGTGATAAGCTTGTTGCGCAGCAACCACTGCTCGTTCGTATTCTTCCGGCGTGGCACTGGACAAAGAGGCAATTCTCTTTCCGTCAACAGGGGAAATAGAATCAATGGTTGGTCCAGACCCAAAGGAATCTGCGCCAATCATGACGCCGTGATTGTGATCTTGAATGTTGAGTGAGTGCAGAATGCTTTTGATATCCATGGGAGTCTTTTTTTTCGTGGGACAAAGATAGGCACCTCTGGATGAAGTACACCCACTATAAAGTGCTGATTATCAGTAATTTGTAAAAAACAAATATCGAACCGCTTGCGATGAATGCATTGAGCGGTGTTAATAATGCCTCCGTTGCAAGGTAAACGGCCTTATTTGAACTGTTTCACGTGAAACATGCTATCGACCGAGGTGAACCAAGAGCACAGCGAGGTCGGACGCACTTACCCCAGAAATGCGGGACGCCTCCGATAAGGTTGTGGGTTTTACCTCGCTGAGTTTTTCTCGAGCCTCGGAACTGAGGGATTCAAGCGGGTGATAATCGAATCCTTTTGGAATACCAATTGTGTCGAGCCGCTGAAGTTTATCGGCAATGGCTTGTTCCTTCTCGATGTAGCCCGCATACTTCACCTGAACCTCAAGGGATTCTTGGATGTCAGGTGTAATGTTTAATTCATTTGACAGGTTTGCGAGCACAGGGATGTGTTCGATGAGGTCCGCATACCCAATGCTTGGCCTGTTCAGAAGTGATATTGCTTTTTGTTTTTGTTTGAGGGTGGCGCTTGCTTTTGAGACGAGAAGCGATTGTGCTTCCTCTGGGCTGATGCTTGTTTTGTTCAGCGCTGTATTCATGGCCTTGAGTTTCCCTAGTTTTTGTTCAAGCTTTTTGATGCGCTCATCACTGGCGAGGCCTAATGAATGTGATATAGGGGTGAGGCGTTGATCAGCATTGTCTTGCCGAAGAAGGATTCTGTATTCGGCGCGTGATGTGAACATGCGGTAAGGTTCTTTCGTCCCTTTCGTGACCAGATCATCAATTAAGACACCGATGTAGGCTTCATTTCGTTTCAACACCAACGCATCCTTGTTCCACGTGGAACGTGCGGCGTTTATGCCAGCCATTATTCCTTGCGCAGCCGCTTCTTCGTAACCTGTTGTTCCGTTGATTTGACCGGCAAAATAGAGGTGTTGAATGTTTTTTGTTTCGAGGCTATGCTTCAGTTGCGTAGGGTGGAAGAAGTCATATTCCACCGCATAACCGGGCCTGAAGAACTTGACTTTTTGAAAACCTGGAACACCACGAAGGGCGCGCACTTGGATGTCTTCTGGCAAGCTGGTGCTGAACCCATTGACGTAAACCTCAACGGTTTCCCACCCCTCAGGTTCTACAAAGAGTTGATGTGAATCCTTGGTATGGAAACGCTCAATTTTATCTTCTATGCTGGGGCAGTAACGAGGCCCAAGACCTTGAATTCTGCCGTTGAACATGGGAGATCGATCAAACCCTTCCCGCAACATGTCATGAACAGCGGTGTTGGTGTAGGCGATATGACAACTACGTTGTTGTTGGAGTTGCGGTGTGTCGGAAAAGGAGAAACGACGGGGATCCTCATCGCCTTTCTGTTCCTCCAGCACGGAGTAATTGATGCTCCTGCCATCGACACGCGGCGGCGTACCTGTTTTCATTCGGTCTGCCGAAAAACCTTCTTCCACCAACTGTTCCGTAATGCCTCGAATGGCTTTTTCTCCCGCTCTGCCCCCGCCAAATTGTTTCTCGCCAATGTGCATCAATCCGTTGAGGAAGGTCCCGGCGGTGACCACCACAGATTTGGAACGAATGGTTGCTCCTAGTTGGGTTTTGACCCCAACACAAGCGCCATTTTCGATGATGAGCTCAATGACGGCATCTTGCCAGAAGTCGAGGCGGTCAGTGGCTTCGAGCATGAGGCGCCACTTCTCTGCAAACCTCATGCGGTCATTTTGAGTTCGTGGCGACCACATGGCAGGACCCTTGGAACGATTCAGCATTCGGAATTGGATAGCGCTGTGGTCGCTGACAATTCCGGAATAACCTCCAAGGGCATCAATTTCTCTTATGATTTGTCCCTTTGCGATTCCACCCATTGCAGGGTTGCAGGACATTTGACCAATGACCCCCATATTCATGGTGATGAGCAAGGTGTTGGCGCCAAGATTAGCAGCCGCGGCTGCAGCTTCATTGCCGGCGTGCCCGGCGCCTACCACGATGACGTCGTATTCGTTGTGAATCATGAGATGGATTTTGGGAAGGAAGCGATCCATCGATCTTCTTGGGCGCGCATCTCTTGTTGCTCTTGCTTTCGTTTGTCGTTAAAGCCGATAAGATGCAAATGCCCATGGGCAATAACACGAAGCAACTCATTGAAAAAGAGCAGATTAGATGTCTTTGCGTTGTCGCGGACTCGGTCGATTGAGACAAAAAGGTCTCCGCTTATTTCTTTTCCTTCGGAATAATCAAAGGTGATAATGTCCGTGTAGTAATCGTGTTTCAGATGATCTCGATTCATTTGGAGCAGGTATTCGTCAGTGCAAAAAATGACGGATAGTTCTCCAGCGCTTCGATCGTGCTCGTGGACAAGGTGGTGCACCCATTTCCGGATAGAACGGCGTTGAGGGCACCGAAAGCCATGATCGGCATTGTGAAAGTGTAATGCCAAAGGAGGAGGATTTACGCAGCGTTGAATACGCCCTCGAACAACAACTCAACCTCACGCCCATCATCTTCAAAAGAGCACTGATCCGCAAGTTGGCGCATCAAAAAGACTCCCCTGCCATTGGGCTTCTCCAAATTCTCGGGAGATGTGGGGTCAGGAACGTTTTCGAAATCGAACCCCGCACCCTGATCAGTGATTTTGAAGAAAAGATTTTTCTGCTGAATTTCATATTCAACAAGCACTTCTTTATCTGTGTCGAGTCGGTTGCCATGAACAATGGCGTTGTTCACGGCTTCAGTCATGGCGATCAAGACGTCGCCGTAACAATCGTCATTGAACGCGAAATTATCTCGGATTTCATCAATCAATCGCTCGATGATGGCGATGTTTTCCGGCTTTGAGGCGAATTGAAGTCTTTGCATCGTTTGAATCATGATTCCTAATCTTCAAACCGGTTCATTGCGTGTCCGGTTTCTTGAGGTCCAAATTATTGAAATAATCGTTGACTCGGTCACGGTAATACGGATCCAATTCAAGGGGAATTGTTCGTAACCATTCAACTTCTTGACTCTTTTGTTTGAGGTATTCTTCGAGTGCAGGAGGCTCTGTGGCTAGGCCTTGCTGCCCAACCTTTGACTTTCGTTTGTTGTCTTCTCCCCTT
>Ga0233397_1000957_pt1 | contig 13856 bp, 14 predicted proteins | sample 35DmetaG_FD_189957 | JGI IMG/M metagenome (GOLD analysis project Ga0233397, IMG submission 189957) | Seawater microbial communities from Monterey Bay, California, United States - 35D | ecosystem: Environmental > Aquatic > Marine > Coastal | place: USA: California | collected 2016-10-20
TGATTATGGTACATTTCAGGATAGGGGTGTTAGTGGTACAGAAAAAAAATACAATACACCTTATTCTTATACAACTAAAATGCCACCTAGAAAGGCTTTTGATAAATGGATAGTTAGAAAGGGAATAGCACCTAGAGGCAAAGGGGGTAAGTTTTTAAGTAGACAAAGTTTACAATATTTAATAGCTAGAGCGGTGTACAAGAAAGGAATTAAACCAAGTCTATTTTTTACTAAACCATTTCAAGCAGCTTTTAAGCGTTTGCCTGATGACTTAGTGCAAGCATATTCAATAGGTCTAGAAAAACAAATACAACTGAACATTAAAGAGAAATGAAAATAAATTCAAGAAGTCCATACTATATAAACATATCTGCAACTAACTTAACACAGGTAGATATGCAATTATATGTATACACAGGAACGCAAACAACAGACAGGGATAATATATTTAATTTACAGTCTTTTGCAGTAAATGAAAACGTTACATTTGAGATAGGCGAAATAGTAAGGGATTATATCCTACAAACTTTTGATGGCGATTATTCAAGTGCAAACGTTTGGGTGGACTACAGAACAAATAGCTATATACAGGGTGTTGCTCAAGGTTTAACTTCTTATACACAATTAGTAGGCTTTGATGGGTATGGTTTTTATGAAGATGATGCAAACCCTCAGAATGATAGTGGACTATTGCAAACAAACACTAAGATAGTTAAGCTAGATGATGCACCTGCTACAATACCTGTAGACACGTCTAAGACTACACAAGTTACATACGAACTAAACGGACAACAAATATACACAAAGGCGGTTACTAGTAGTACTGAAAGTGATGAGCAAATAGAATACGTTACTAATGGTGTTAATGGTGCTGATGAATACGAGAATAGAGTAATACAAGATAGTGGTACATTTGAAAATAGTATATGTTTACAGGAGTTTGTAGATGATTTTACATTATTTGATTTTGATACTATTTATATAGATACAACTGATGGTGTTATAAAACTAACAATAGAGAATATAGAAGAATGTAAATACCAACCTTATAAAGTAACATTTGTAAATAAGTTTGGAGCGTTACAAGATTTATGGTTTTTTAAGCGTAGCAATGAAACACTAACAACTAAAAAAGAAGAATTTAAGCGTAATATAATTGTTAATGGTGCATATGATAGAAGTAGACACCAACAGAAAATATTAACTAAAAACGGAACTGAAAAACTAACATTAAATACAGGCTTTTATCCTGAAGAATATAACGACGTATTCAAAGAGATGCAATTAAGCGAAGATTGTTGGATAGAGATAGAAAACAAAACGCTTCCAATTAGTGTATCTAGTTCTAGTTTAAATTACAAAACACACTTAAACGACAAGCTAATAAACTACACAATAGAAATAAACTTTGCTTTTGACACTATAAACAATATACGTTAATGCAGATAATAGAACTTTACATAAAAGGGTACAAGCGTTTGAATGGTGCTGTTAATTCAATTACTACTAATAAACTTATAGATGGTACTGCAGAATTTACAGAATATGTAGAAGTAGGGGACTATGCTACAAACCAAGAAACAAACGAAACAGCACGTATAACAGCTATTGATAGTGATACACAATTAACACTATCAGACGATATATTTACAACTTCACTAGTGCAATATAGAATTACAAGTGATTATTTTAGAGCAGATATGTTCAAAGATGAAAGCGTTGTAATTACTGATAGTTTACTAAATGTAAGAGATGTAAAAAAAGTATTCACACCATTTTCTAAGCAATTTAACCTACCTGCATCTAAGCTAAATAACAAGCTATTTAGACACTATGAGAATACAGATATAGTAGATAGTTTTGATGCTAGATATAGGCACGATGCAATTATAAAGCTAAACGGAATTGATTACAAAAAAGGCAAGATACAATTTAATAGTGTACAACTTAAAAACAATAAAGCCTATTCATATAAAGTAACATTTTTTAGTGATACAGTAGACTTAAAAGAAATACTAGGAGATAGTAAACTGTCTAGTTTAGATTATGGCGATATATCAGAGTTTGAATATAGTCAAGCTAATATACTAGATATGATTACTAGAGATGATACATACCTAGAAGCTAGTGGTGTTTTAAATAGCTCAGATATTAAAGTGCCTAATATACACCATAGTAAAAATATGAGGTTTAGTAATAGTGGGTATAAAGATAATGCAACAGGAACTAGTTTAGAGTGGGTTGATGTTAAACCTGCAATACGAGTAAGAGCAATAATACAAGCTATAAATAGAACGTATCCACAAATTAATATAACAGGGTTTTTAGATAGTACACAAATTTATGATGTTTATTTATGGTTACATAGAAACGAGGGTTATATAACAAATGCAGTTGAGGGTGGGGGTACTCAAATAGTACGAAATAGATGGAAGGCAGGAATAGATGACTATACTTTTAATTCATCTACTCCATCAAGTGTTGGCGATGCAAGAGGTGTTTTTTCAGATAATATTTTTTATTATTATAATTTCTTTGTAAGTATATACCCAACAGACCCAACAGAAAGCTATACAGTAAGAGTATTAAAAGCATCTAATGAAACTGTATTACAAGAATTTTCAGGTTTAACAGGCGACCAAGTTAATCTATTAACAGAATTAAAACGTTTTGGTGTTGGTGCTTATGGTTATGGAGAAATAGATATAATTGTTGAAGTGCAGTCAGAGAATACTATTTCAATGACACAAAATGTGTCAGTACAGAGAATATATAAACCTGTAAGTTGGCAAGCAGGTACTACTCAATGGACTGCAAACTATACAGCAGTAAATGCCGATACACAAAACACTTTTTATACTGCTAAACAAGTTCCTGAAATGAAAGTAATTGATTTTCTAGGTGGTTTGTTTAAGATGTTTAATTTAGTAGTATTTAAACAAGATAATGATATATACACCGCTTTAGCTAGTTGGTATATGAATATAGGCAATGCTTATGATATTACTAAGTATGTAGATATGGAAACTTCTACACTAGAAAGGTTATTTCAGTATAAAGAAATGGACTTTAAATTTAAAAGTAAAAAGTCCTTTTTAGTACAGTTTGCTGATGAGATAAACGGAGTACCTTTTGCAGAAGAAGATTATGGTAGTGAAGAATGGGACGGCGGTGTATATAAATTAGAAGTACCTTTTGAAAAAATGATGTACGAACGATTAAGCAATGAAGATACGGGTGCTTTGTCCGATATAGGACAGGGTGCAATGCTAGATAAAAAGTTTGAAGCTACAATAGGAGAGCCTTTATTGTTTTGTATGGACTATACAGATGGCAATGGCGATTGGGCAATAGATGGAAGTACTAGAGAAACTTTTTGGCGTCCTACACAATTAACATCAAATTTATGGGGTGGTAGTGGCAATGGTTTAGCTTTAAATTTCGGTTTAGAAATGGACGAGTATTTGTTGGAAGTGCCTGCAGGATATGATAATTTATTTAGTGCAGGTTACTTTGATTATGTAGAAACAGTTTTTGATAGACAGGCACGTATGCTAAAAGTTAGTGCTTATTTGCCTTTAAGTATAATAACAAGGTATAGATTAAATGATAGGTTTGTAATAGCTAACAAATCGTATAGAATAAATAGCATAAAAACAAATCTACTAACAAATAAAACAGACTTAGAACTATTTAATAAAGAAGAGTATAACAGTCAAATATTAAACGACCAAGTGGCGTGGTTAGGTAGGGTTGCTAATTTACAAAGCACTACAAAAGATGCTTCTAGTATAACAATATCGTGGGACGCAGTAAGTGGTGTTACAGGATATAATATTTATGTAAATGGTAGCTTATTTAGTGCAGAGCCAAGTTATATTACAGGAATTAAAGTAAATTTATTAGAAAGTGATACGTGGTACAATATAACAGTAAGAGCAAAGTATGATGTAGATAGCAATGATGTATTCTCTTTTGATACAGGTATAACAGAAAAAACTAACTAATGATAAAATTAATACTAGATAGCTTAAAATACGCAAACGGAGAAACAGAAAACATACGTATAGCAAAGGGTAAACATAAACTACCTACAACACTAAAAGAGGGTTACAAAGCACTTAAACAAGAAATAAAATGGCAATAGAAAAAAAGATAGTAATTGATGTTGATGCAGTCAAAGCTGCAGGTGGTATTGACAAACTAACAAAAAGCCTAAAAGAAACAAACAAAGAGGTTAAAGAAACAAGCAAGTCTACTCAACAAATGAGTAATACAGTAGACAAAGCAACAGGCGGTGCGGTTAGTAAATTCAAAGCATTAAAAGGCGGTTTAGGTGGTGTTATAGCGAGTTTAAAAACATTAAGGGGTGCTGTTATAGCAACAGGAATTGGTGCGCTATTAATTGCAGTTACTTCCTTAACACAAGCGTTTAGTAGAAGTGAAGAGGGACAAAATAAACTATCTAAAGTTTTAGGAATTTTAGGTAGTGTTGTAGATAATGTTTTAGATGGGTTTGCTAATTTAGGCGAGGGTATTATTTCTGCTTTTGAAAACCCACAACAAGCGTGGGATAATTTTACAGAAAGTTTAAATAATGGTTGGCAGTTTATTAAAAATCAAATAATAAACAGATTTCAAGGCGGTTGGGCAGTTTTAAGTGGGCGTGTTCAAAGTGGTATTTTAAAAATGCGTATTGCGTGGAATGAATTTACAGGCGATGCAGAAGAAGCTGAAACACTTAAAGCAGAGTTAGAAGAAGTAAACGAAAAAGTTGTAGAGGGTGTAAAACAAATAGCCGAAGCAAATAAGGCAGTTGTTGAGGTTTATGAAAGTGCTAAAAATAAAATAAAAGAGTTTACAAACGAGGTTATAGCTGATGCAAAAGCAGCAGCAGCAATAGCAAATCAAAGGGCAGCAGCAGATAAAATAGCTAGAAACTTAATTGTAGAACGTGCCGAAGCTGAAAGAAAAATAGCAGAGTTAAGAGAAAAAGCAGTTAATAAAGATAAGTTTACTGCTGCTGAACGTATTAAATTTTTAGAAGAAGCAGGTAAGGTAAGTGATGAGTTATCAGCTAAAGAAATAAAAGTAGCTAAAATAAGACTTGCAGCTAAACAAGCTGAAAACGCTTTAGCAAAAAGCACAAAAGAAGATTTAGACGAACAGGCACGCTTAGAGGCAGAGGTAATACAAAAAGAAACACAAAGACTTAACCTACAAAAAAGATTAAGTACAGAGTTACTAACTTCAAGACGTGAAGAAGCTAAGGCACAACAGGATATTATAAATGCAGAAAATAAAAGAAATGAAGAAGCAGCAACAAAAGAGCAAGCTAGGCTAGATGCTATTGATAAAATAAGAAACGATTTTAGAGATAAAGAAAAACTAAGAGAAGCAGACGAAGAACTAGAAAAAATAGCACTAGAAGAACAAAAGAAACTTGCAGAACTAGATAAGCTAAATGCAAGTGAAGAACAAAAACTAGAAGTGCTTAAATACTATGCAGGGTTAAGAACTGATGTAGAACAAAAAGAAAACGATAAAAAAGCAGAACTAGAAAAACTTAGAAAGCAACAAATATTAGGAGATGCACAAAATACCTTTAACCAAGTTGCACAATTAGCAGGTAAAGATAGTAAAGTAGGCAAAGCTATGGCTATTGCTAGTGCTACAATTAGTGGTGTTAAAGGTGTACAAAATGCCTTTACAACCGCTCAAGAAAGCCCAATTACTACCTTATTCCCTGCATACCCTGTTATACAAGCTGCTTTAGCAGGTGCAGTAGCAGCTAAAAATATTGCTGCAATTAAAAGTGTAGATAGTAGTGGTAAAGGTAGTGCAAGTGTACCAACAACAACAGGCGGTGCAGCATCACAACCCCCTAGCTTTAATGTAGTAGGTGCAACAGAAACAAGTCAATTAGCTGAAGCGGTAGGCGGTCAAGCACAACAACCTGTACAAGCGTATGTAGTAGCTAATGATGTTACAACTGCACAAAGTTTAGAAAACAACATTGTAGAGGGTGCAACACTATAAATACAAAAATTAATAAAAAACATTATATAATAATATGCGTATAGTAGAATTAATTTTAGACGAAGAACAAGAAATAGGTATTGAAGCTATTAGTGTAGTTGAAAACCCTGCAATAGAAGAAGATTTTATAGCTTTAAAATCACAAGAATTTAAACTTGCAGAAGTAGACAAAGAAAAGCGTATTCTAATGGGTGCGTTATTAATACCAAACAAGCCTATATATAGACGTAATGGCGAAGATGAGTATTATATATATTTTTCTAAAGATACTGTATTAAAAGCATCGCAAATGTACCTGATGCAAGGCAAACAAAACAATTCGACCTTAGAACACCAATACGAAATAAACGGACTTAGTTTAGTTGAAAGTTGGATAGTAGAAGATAAAGTGCACGATAAAAGCGTAAAGTACGGAATGGACTTACCTTTAGGCACGTGGGTAGGAAGTGTTAAGGTTAATAATGACCAAATATGGAATGAGTTTGTAAAGACAGGTAAAGTAAAAGGCTTTAGTATTGAGGGTTATTTTGCTGATAAAATGGAACGCCCAAAAGAAACTATAAACGATTTTAGTAGTGATGAACTATTAAAAGAAATAGACCAAGACGAAGCAGAATATTTACTTAGCGAGATACGAGCCATTATAAAAAAAGATAAGCGTGTTAAGGGTGGTAAAAAGATGATACTAGAAAGCTACACCGATTATCCAAGCGGAGTGAAGAACAATGCTAAAAGAGGTTTAGAACTAAACGAAAAAGTAGATAACAAATGTGCTACACAAGTTGGTAAGGTAAGGGCGCAACAATTAGCACAAGGCAAACCTATTAGCGTAGAAACTATTAAACGTATGTATTCTTATTTGTCTAGAGCAGAAGAGTATTACGATGAAAGCGATACAAAGGCTTGTGGTACTATATCTTATTTATTATGGGGTGGTAAAGCAGGTAAGCGTTGGGCATTAAGCAAACTTAAAGAGTTAGACTTAATAGACCTTAAAGCACCTTGCACCGCAGGATATGAGCAGTACGGAATGAAAATGAAAAACGGAAAACTAGTACCTAACTGCATACCTATCAAATGAGAAGATTTAAAAAGTTTTTTGCAACAAGTAGAACAAGCCCAAAGGGTGGACGTAGAGCCTGTTTATGCAAAGACAATACTTATTCAATAAAGTGTTGTAATGGTAGTTTAAGAGCGCAAGGGATTGGTAGAATTACAGGCGAAGATTTAAGTGGTGTTTGGTATGGGTATATAATTGAGAGATGTTCTAACGGACATACACGCCACGTTCATATGCACGATACACAGCTTATTGTAGGTAAGACATATTACTTAACATTAGAGAATAATCACAACGCTTGTTATACAGTAACAGCAGAACATCATTCAGAGGGAATACATATAAATACAGCATCTATTGCTTATGATGATTGTACAACTTGCGAAGATGCAAATTAAAAATGCAAAATTAATTTTTAACCATTATATATTAATATGAATACAAACGATATGATTAGTAAAATCAAAGACGTTCTAAACCTTAGCGAAGAAGTTAAGCTAGAACAACAAGCGTTAGAAAACGGAACTGTTTTAGAAGCAGAAGCGTTTGAAGCAGGTAACGAAATTTTTATTGTTACTGAAGATGAAAAAGTAGCTGTACCTGTTGGAGAATACCAACTAGAGGACGGACGTATTTTAGTAGTAGCCGAAGAGGGTCTTATTTCTGAAATCAAAACTGAAGAAGCTGAAGAAGAAACTGAAGAAGTAGAAGTTGAAGCTAAAGAAGAAGAAAAAGAAGAAATGGGCTATGCTACTAAAGAAGAACTAGCAGAGGTTAAAGAAATGATTGAAGAAATCAAAGCAATGCTAGAGCCTAAAGAGGACTTAAGCGCAGACGAACTAGGCAACCTTATTACTGAAGAACTTTGCAAACACGAAAAAGTGGAACTAAGCGAAGTACCTGAAGAAGTACAGGAAGAACTTAACGAGCCTGCTGCAGAGCCAATTAAGGCAAACCCTGAAACAAAACAAAATTTATCTAAATTCAATATCGCTCCTAACAGACGATTAAGCACACTAGATAAAGTATTTTCAAAACTAAATAAATAAACAACTAAAAACTAAAATAAAATGAGTTTATCAATTACTACAACTTATGCAGGCGAATTTAGTGGCAAGTATATTGCTGCTGCTTTACTATCTGCAGACACATTAGACAAAGGGCTAATTACTATTATGCCTAATGTTAAATTTAAATCTGTATTACAAAAAGCATCTACTGATGATATCGTAAAAGATGCTTCTTGTGATTTTCAAACAGGACAAGGTACTTTAACACTAACAGAAAAAGTACTACAACCTGAAGAGTTTCAAGTAAACCTAGACCTTTGCAAAAAAGATTTGCATAGTTCTTGGCAAGCTGCTGAAATGGGCTTTGGATTGAATGACAACCTACCTGCTTCATTTTCTGATTTTGTACTAGCACACGTTGCTGCAAAAGTAGCTGATAGAACAGAGAAAAACATTTGGAGTGGTTCAACTGCAACTTCAGGTCAATTTGATGGGTTTTCAACTTTGTTAGCTGCTGATACTGATTTACCTGCAGGTCAAGATATCGTAGGTACTGCTGTAACACCTGCAAACGTTGTTTCTGAATTAGGCGATGTTGTAGATGCTATCCCTACTGCTGTTTATGGTAGCGAAGATTTAATTATCTATGCTGCTTCAAACGTAATACGTGCTTATACACGTGCTTTAGGTGGGTTTGGTGCTTCAGGAGTTGGTGCAAACGGATATGAAAACAAAGGTAATAACCAAGTATTAGGTAACTTATTCTTTGATGGTATCCCTGTAGTACCTGCACGTGGTGCTGCTGATGATACAATTATCGCTGCTGAAAAATCTAACTTATTCTTTGGAACTTCTTTACTTTCTGACTTAAACAATATTTCTGTTTTAGATATGCAAGAAATTGACGGAAGCCAAAACGTAAGAGTAGTTATGCGATTTACTGCAGGCGTACAATATGCTCAGGTATCTGATATCGTTTACAGAACAGTATAATAAATTAACTAACTAACGTAGAAAGGGGTGGGCAAAACTGCCTGCCCTTTTTTATTTAAAAACACTTTAAAAATATGGCTTGTTCATTAACAACAGGAAGAAAAGTACCTTGCAAAAGTGCAGTAGGTGGTATTAAAACTATTTACTTTGCTGATTTTGGTACTTTAGGCGATGCGACCATCGCTGCAGGAGAAATTACTGCTTTTAGTGGTACTCCTGATTGGTTTCAGTTTGATGTAAAAGGTAATTCATCACTAGAAACTGCTATAAATTCTTCACGTGAAAATGGTACTACTTTTTACGAAAGTACACTAAATTTAACTTTGACATTTCAAGACAAAGCAACACAAGAAGAACTTAAACTAATTGCACACGCAAGACCACACATTTGTATTGAGGACTACAACGGAAACTATTTCGTAATGGGACTAGAACACGGAGCAGATGTAAATGGGGGTACTATTGTTACAGGAGCAGCAATGGGAGATTTGACAGGGTATACAATAACAGCGGTTGCACAAGAAACTGCACCACCTTATTTTGTAACACCTGCAGTTATTACTGCTGATGCTTCAGCTTCACAAATTGACCCAACTGCATAATAAATTAGGGTTTTAAATTTAGGGTTATCTTAACGGATAGCCCTTTTTTTATACTCATACAATACAAAATAAATTAGTTTTGTTTATATATTAATATGAAGCTAATAACTACAAGTGGTAATAAAACCTTTAAGATAATACCAAGACAATATATTGAGGGTGCAATTACTGTAAATTTAACAAGTGAAAGCACAGGCACTAATGTAAGTGTAACACCAACTGCATCTACTGATAAAAACTATATGAGTTTTGATGCGGTTTTTGGTACATTAACAGAGGGCGATTTTTACATATTAGAAGTTAAAAACGGAACTAGTGTAATATACAAAGACAAAGTATTTTGCACCGACCAAACAATAAACCAAACTAACAACGATTACTACTCTATAAATAAAGATGAGTACGTACAAGAAGATAGTTTTGATAACGATTATATTATATTATGAACGATTTAAGAGTAGTTAATTTAAGTACCTATACAAGTCCTCAAATTGTAGAAAAATCAAACAAGGAGTGGGTAAGTTATGGTGCTGATAACAATTATTTTAGTTATCTAATAGACCGCTACAACGGAAGCCCAACTAACAACGCTATTATTAACGGAGTTAGCGAAATGATATATGGCAAAGGTTTAGATGCTTTAAACAGCAATAAAAAGCCTGAACAATACGCTAAAATGGTATCTTTGTTCCATAAGGATTGTGTGCGTAAGTTATGTTATGACCTTAAATTAATGGGTCAATGCTCAATGCAGGTTATATACTCAAAAGACCGCAAGACTGTTGCACGAGTTGAACATATACCTGTTGAGAATTTAAGAGCAGAGAAATGCAACGATAAAGGAGAAATAGAAGCGTATTACTACTCTGATGATTGGACTAAAGTAAAGAACGTAAAAGACTGTACTAGAATACCTGCTTTTGGTTATTCTAATGAGCCAATAGAAATAGTATACGTTAAACCATATAGAGCAGGATATAAATACTATTCAAGTCCTGATTATCAGGGTGGGTTGCAGTATGCAGAACTAGAAGAAGAAATATCTAACTATCACTTAAATAACATACTTAACGGACTAGCACCTAGTATGCTTATTAACTTCAACAATGGTACGCCAAACGCTGAAGAACGTCAAATGCTAGAGAATAGAATATATCAAAAATTTTCAGGTAGTAGTAATGCAGGTAAGTTTATTCTAGCGTTTAATGATAACCCTGAAAGCGCAGCAACTATTGAGCCTATACAATTAAGTGATGCACATAATCAATACCAATTTTTAAGTGATGAAAGTGGTAAAAAGATTATGGTAGCACATAGGGTTGTAAGTCCTATGCTATTAGGCATTAAGGATAGTTCAGGACTAGGTAATAATGCTGATGAATTAAAGACAGCTTCTATACTAATGGATAACACAGTTATAAGACCATTTCAGACACTTTTAATAGATGCCTTTGATAGTATACTAGCTTATAATAATATTAGCTTAAAACTATATTTTAAGACGTTACAACCGCTAGAGTTTACAGACTTAGAAAACGTAGTAGACGAAGAAACACGAGAAGAAGAAACAGGTGTAAAACTTAGTCACGATTTACCTGATGAATTAGGTAGCGATATTGCAGATGCGTTAATAGATTTAGGGCAAGACGAAGAAGAACTACTAAACGAGTTTGAGGTTATAGATGAACGAGAGGTAAACTATGAACACGAAGCAGAACTAGACGAAGTAGTAAGCGACTTAAACAAAAAAGAAGAAGAAGATAAAAGTTTATTGTCTAAGATTTGGGAGTTTGTAAGTACAGGAAGTGCAAAGCCTTATAGAGAAAGTGAACAAGATGGCACAAGCAAACAAACAAAAGAAGAGGGCAATGAATTTCTAGTACGCTATATGTACGCACCTGAAAGAACTAAAGCAACTTCTAGGCAATTTTGCTCTAAAATGGTAAGTGCTAAAAAAGTATATCGTAAAGAAGATATAGTAGCTATGGAGAATAAAGCTGTAAATGCAGGTTTTGGTAAAGGTGGTAGTGATACATACTCTATATGGCTTTACAAAGGCGGTGCGAGATGTAACCACAAATGGTTTAGAAAAACGTATGTACGCAAAGAGGGTGCAAAGAGTTTAGGCGATGCAATAAGTACAACAGAAGCAAAAAAAAGAGGGTTTAAACCCGAAGCTAATGCACAAAAAGTACCTGTTGCACCTAAAGATATGAAGTATAAAGGTTATACTGCTGAATATTGGAATAAAATAGGATTTAAAAATTAGTATGGCAACAGCATTATTTATAAGTACACAAGACCTTAAAAAAAATTCTATTATTGATGGCAACGTTGATATAGATAAGATGCTACAATTTGTAAAGGTAGCACAGCAAATAGATATACAAAATTTGTTAGGTACAGATTTATACAACAAAATTAGCGAAGATATAATTGCAGATAACTTAACAGGCGATTATTTAACGTTGGTTAATACTTATGTGCAACCTTGTTTAATATGGTTTAGTCAAATGAATTATATACCATTTGCAGCATATACGATTACAAACAAATCTGTACTTAAACATAGTTCAGAAACTGCTCAAAACGTAGATAAGAACGAAGTAGATTATTTAGTAGCTAAGGCACGAGAATACGCAAACTATTATAGCACTAGACTAGTAGACTATTTATGTTTTAACAATAATTTGTTTCCTGAATACAATAGTAACACAAACGAAGATATAAGCCCTGATACAGATACAACTTTTAATGGGTGGGTTTTATGAGGTATAAGGTAAAACAAACAAACCTAAACAAACTAAAAAACTATATAGAAACTAAAAGCGAAAAAGAAGCTAAAAGGTTTTATAGTGATATTATAAGCAGAAACAAAAAAGATGCTAAGTAAGATAGTAAAAGCTAAACATAGTAATAAAATAAACAGGCTTAAAGAAGCAAACCCTGTACACAAAGATAAGGTAGCTTTTAATCGTAGGCACTATTTAGGTGGTACAGGTAATTATACTTTGTATCAAGGCGGTGCGAGTACAGCCTTTCCTTATGCTTATGGCAGTATTCCTATTTCTTTTAATGCTTATGTAACAAGTGTTACAATGACTGCAAATAAATATAGCAGTTATGGTACACCTACAGGAACGAGTGCAACAGTAAGAATTTACAAGAACGACCACTTAACACAAATAGGTACTAGTACTTTAACTTATACACCAAGTGAAAATATGCGCTTAACTTTTGATTTTGCTGAAACTATTTCTGTAAATGCAGATGATAAAATATGGGTACGTTGGCAGTCTAATGGTATATGGCGTTATGTAGATAGCACAGTAATTTTAACAGAAAGATAATGAGTAAACCTAAATTAGCACTAATTCCAAGCGGATATAAAAGTGGTAAAGTATATTCTATTTTACCTAATGATGCAAGTGGAGATTTTGATTTTACAAGACAGTCAATAGGTACAAGAGTACGCAAAGATGGTTTAATAGAGGAAGCTAAAACTGTTGGCAGTATTACTAACTTGCAAATAAGAAGCGAAGAGTTTGATAATTCTGTTTGGACTAAAAGCAATTCTACTGTTACTGCAAATGATATACTTGCACCTGATGGCACAAATAGTGCAGATAAAATTGTTGCAAATACTTCAACAGGAAATCATTACGTTCAAGACGTTGCAACCGGTTTGTCTACATCGAGTAAGGCAACATTGTCGGTTTTTGTTAAAAAAGATGAAGTCACACAAATAGAATTGTTGGCGGCTCAAAGTTCAAGTCCATATACAAATTGGTGCAGATTAAGATTTGATTTAAATACATTAACAACATTTCAAGCGCCTATTGGCGATTATGAATATGAAGATTTTGGCAATGGTTGGTTAAGGTTATCTATAACCGGAACGCCAACATCATCGTCGGCAATTATAAGGTTTACACTATATAAAAACAATTCAAGTAATTGGACAGGAAACAATATTGATGGGTTTTATTTATGGGGTGCTATGGTTAGTGAGGGTGCTTTATCTGATTACATAAAAACAGAGGGTACAACAGAAACTAAAAGAGTAGAAACCTTTACAGATGTTCCAAGATTAGATTGGTTAAATAGCAACTGCCCTAGTTTACTTTTAGAGCCACAACGGACAAATCTTTT
>Ga0233397_1000979_pt1 | contig 13647 bp, 10 predicted proteins | sample 35DmetaG_FD_189957 | JGI IMG/M metagenome (GOLD analysis project Ga0233397, IMG submission 189957) | Seawater microbial communities from Monterey Bay, California, United States - 35D | ecosystem: Environmental > Aquatic > Marine > Coastal | place: USA: California | collected 2016-10-20
TTTTCAAATACCTCAAGCCAGAGGAGGGAGTAAAGGTTCTTCAATCTGCCTTGGGACAGTTGAGCGCTTCTGGAACAATTGCAGCGGTTCCAAATGCCTCTTCGTTGATCATCACTGAAAATGCTTCGCTCATTCGCCAGATGATTAAAATTCAGAAAGCGATCGACGTGCCAACTTCGGTTGGCGAAAAGTGGGTCGAGGTTATTTATGGTGATGTCGATGAGATTGCCGAGCGCATGAACGAGATCTACAACGAGCAGGGTGGCAGTCGGCAGACAACAAGGACGACTCGTGCTACATCTGCGCCACCCACTCCTGTCGCCGCCGGAGCATCAACGGCCGGCGAAGAAATTCCGATCCGCATCATCGGGGTTCGTCGCACAAGCCGGATCTTACTCTTTGGTCGCCCGGCCGATTTGGTGGGTGCGGAGGCTATGATCCGTAGTTTTGACCAGCCCAGTAGTGGTAATACTCGTCAGACTTTCAGGCTCCGCTATCTTCGGGTTTCTGAATTCCTAAATATTGCGGAGAATGGGATTACAGCCACTCTCGGCGATGGCGCGTCAGGGCAAGGTGGAGGCCGCGCGGCTACTAACCAAAATGCGACAAGCCGTAACAACCTCAGTAGTCGGAATAGCACCACGAACCGGACGACCGGCCAACAGGGTGGCCAAGGTGGGGCTAACGGATCACGAACCAGCATTCAGGAGCAGAATATCCCAACTGAGCCGGAGTCTCGGCTCGTGGGAGGACGCACTTTGCTTGTCGCAGATAATGTCGCGAATACGATCATCGTAAATGGTCCTCCGCACCACATTGAACTCGTCCGTGACCTTATAACAGATCTAGATTCGGAGGCTCAGCAAGTCGCTCTCTCAGCTGTGGTTGGTAGTTATGGCATTGGAGATGGTTTGAATTTTGGAATCGACTTAGCCCAAGCTCTAAAAAATACCGGGTCAGATTTTTCCGCTGCGGGTTCTGCGAGTTTTGGAGGGGTTCCTTCAATCATTGATCCTACGACCCTTGGCGATCTTGGTGCTGTCTTGAGCGCGAATGGTGCTTCTGGTAACGGTGTCTCTCTCTACGGGCTTCTTGGTGACGATTTTGGAGTTTTTGTGAATGCTCTCGAAACTGAAACCAAGTTCCAGACTTTGGAACGCACAGTTCTTACCACCCGAAATAACCGGGTAGCTTTGCTGACTTCTGGTCAGCGAATCGCGATCCCTTCTAGTACTTTCACTGGGGGTAATAACCAAGGTGGTATTAATACTAATGTTGAGTATCGAGATGTGCAGTTAGAGCTGGAGATTCAACCCCTCATTAATTCGGATAATCAAGTGACTCTCGAAATTTCGTTGGTCAGAGATTCGGTGGGAACACTTCGACAGGTTGGTGATCTCAGAGTGCCCGATATTAACACCGAATCGCTTTCTACTTCAGTTACGGTTAGGGACGGCTCCGCCGTCATTCTTGGGGGAATTATGACCACAACAAGTTCAGACGCTAGTGGCGGAATTCCAATTCTGAGCCGGATTCCCGGTATCGGCCGTATCTTTGGCAGTAATGATGTCACGAGTAACGAATCAGAATTGATCATTATGATTCAGCCTCGAATTATGGTTAGCCAGGCTGAGCTTGATTCGTTCCGCTCGGACTACAGTGGTCTTAGTAAAAGCACTCAAGAAGCTGAAGGTTTTTTGCCACCACGTCGTAGCATGCTTCCCATTCCGGATCAGATAGAATCCAAGGAGATAGAGGGAAAATCTCCAAGTCAGAATATCCCAGTTTCGGAGAAAACAGTTCCAAGCAGCAACGGGACTGAGGGTAAGAAGTGATCTCTAAGCTAGAGAACTGTATCGCCTAACTTTCAAATGCCCCATCTGTTTCGGCGGTGGGGCGTTTTTATCCCCTAGGGTGGAAGTTTTTGTGGACGGCTTTGAGACGCTTCTGATCTACGTGAGTGTAAATTTGGGTCGTTGAGATGTCAGCGTGACCGAGGAGTTCCTGAATCACACGGAGGTCTGCTCCGTTTTCAAGGAGGTGAGTTGCGAAGGAGTGACGGAGTAGGTGGGGATAGATATTTTGATCAATTCCGGCTTGCTTCGCTCTTTCTTTGACGATCTGGCGGACGCGATCGGGAGAGAGTGGACCTCCGCGAATTGAAAGAAAAACGTGTGAAGACGTTTTACGCGTGACGAGATTGGGCCGTTCGCTGGCGAGGTAGCGCTTTAAAGCGGCAAGAGCTTTTCCGCCAACTGGGACGATCCGGGTTTTATTGCCTTTACCGGTAATACGCAGAAAATGGTCCTCGAGATCTAGAAATTCGAGTCTGGCGCTACACATTTCTGAAAGGCGCAGCCCTGAAGCATAGAAAAGTTCAAGCATTGCAAGGTCACGTTTACCGAGCTTTTTCTTGGAATCGATCGACGCAAGTAGTTGTGCAACCATTTCGGCATTCAGTGTTTCTGGCAGTTTGGCGGCCGTCTTTGGTGGTAGGAGGGGTTCCGCTGGATCAATTTCAATGTGGTTGCGCTTTTGAAGGAAACGGAAAAATATTTTTAGATGAACAAGTGCGATGCGCAAAGAGGAGGCGTCGAGTTCAGCTCTGCGAAGGAAGCTGAGGAAGGATGACAGTTCATCAGTTCCTAAGTCCCGCCAGCTCTTTTGTTCCTGCTTTGCAGTCCATTCAAGAAGCTTATCTAGGGTCTGTCGGACAGAGAGTTGGTAGGCGGTTGAAAGGCCCCTCTCAGTAGCGAGGTAGAGAATAAAACCATCAACCTGAAATTCCATAATAATCAGGAAGCGAGACAACCGGGGCAGTTCTGCACGTGATGTCCGGGAACAATTTCTGCGAGCTGCGGGGCCTCATTGGTGAGGCAGCGGTTATTGTCTCCCAGAGTATTACGGGGTTGAAAAGAACATGCCGCCGGAGGAGCGTTAAGGTTTGGGGGAAGCCCGGGTATCGTATAAAGGGTGTCACCTTTCTCATGCATTGCTGGAATGCTTTTGAGCAAAGCGCGGGTGTAAGCATGACGCGGATCAGCGAAGAGGTCAGTGGCAGTCGCTGACTCTACGATACGGCCGGCATACATGACGTTTACCTTGTCGCACACTTGGGAAACAACCCCCAAGTCGTGGGTTACAAGGACCACAGCCGTACCTAGGGTCTCTTGGCGGTCTTTGATTAGGTCTAGAACTTGCTTTTGGACAGTCACATCTAGAGCGGTTGTTGGCTCGTCGGCAATTAGAACCTCAGGGCGGGTGATCAAGGCCATCGCGATCATGACGCGTTGGCGCATGCCGCCAGAAAATTCGTGTGGGTAGGATTTAATTCGTTTCGCAGCATCTGGAATGCCGACTTCCTCAAGAGCTTCGATAGCACGATGAAGCGCGGGTTTTCCCCTCATCCCCTCGTGTAATTCTAGTGGTTCGGTTAGCTGGGTGGCAATCCTAAGAGCTGGGTTGAGGCAGGTCATGGGATCTTGGAAAATCATTGAGATTTTCTTTCCTCGAATCTTGCGAAGAGTTTTTTCTTTGGCCTTAAGTAGATCAGTCCCTTCGAATATGGCGGTTCCAGAGTGGATCTTCCCCGGAGGTTGGGGGATCAGTCCGAGTAAAGAATAGCAGGTTACTGATTTCCCCGAGCCTGATTCGCCAACGATACCAAGAGTTTCGCCTTTTTCGAGAGCGAAGGAAACATCTTCGACCGCGTGAACGATTCCGTTTCGGGTATGAAAGCGGGTAGTGAGATTTCTGACGTCGAGCAATGCCATTTCGTTAATCGCAGAATGCCTTGCCTGATACTCAAGCGGAAGGAAAAAGGAAAGAGTGTGGGGACAGTTTCCTAAGATAGAGACACTCCCGGTTTTGTTAGAGCGCTAGTCCTCAAAGGTGCCAAAATTATTTTTAGGTTCACTCTAAATCTTTAATTCAATGCGAAAAAGGGGTGAAGAAGAGAATGGAGGTAAAAACTTACGATCGTTCAAATCGATCTTTTTTACTTCGTGAGCGAAAGGAAAGAGGGATTGGTAGTCCATCAGTGGGGTGCTTGTCCTTAATCTGATTGATCAGGTAATTTTGAAAGGATTCAACGATAAGGTGTTTATCGTTGACGAAGAGGACATATTCGGGAACTGGAATCGCCTGGTAGCGGTCGTTGACGGCAGTCGTGGCGTAAAAGAGTTTCATCCGCTTACGGTGGCGCTTGTGCTCGGGTGGTGGGTTTTTGATAAAGGAGTCTTGGAGCAGTCGGTTAAGAGGGCCGGTTCCAATGATCTCTTGTGCATTGTCGCGAATGCGGGTGATGGTCTTGAAGATGTGCTGGATGGCGTGCCCTTTCATGGCTGATACACAGACGAAGGGTGCGTAATCTAGGAAGAAAAGTTCGCGACGAATATGGTCCTCTGCGGCATCCAAGCGTGCGGCCTTTTGGCCTTCGGGATGGAAGAGGTCAAATTTGTTAGCAATGATAAGACAGGGTTTTTTCTCCTTCTGGATTAAGCGGGCGATCTTTCGGTCCTGTGCAGCAACCCCGGCTGCGAGATCAACCACAAGAAGGCAAATGTCGGCCCTTCGGATGGAACGCTCGCTTCTCATAGCCGAAAAAACCTCAATGGAATCTTCCATGCTAGAACGTTTTCTAAGCCCAGCGGTGTCGATAAGGTTGTGTTTTTCATTTGCCCAGACGTAAGGAATATCGACAGCATCGCGAGTGGTTCCGGCGACTTCGGAGACGATGGTTCGGTCATCTTTAAGAATGGCGTTAATGAGAGAAGATTTGCCGGCATTTGGTTTTCCGACGACTGCGATTTTGAGGCCATCCTTCAGGTCATCCAGATCGGTTTCTTCTTGTTCACGCGCTTTAAGTTTTGAAAGCTCTTCGTCGATAATTTCGGTGAGAATGTCCATGCCTCGGCCATGTTCGGCTGACGTGGGGATACCAGATCCAAACCCAAGTCTGGCAAAATCGCTGGATGTGTTGTCATGGTCCGCGCTATCGGCTTTGTTCATCACGAGGATGACATTGGGATTAGATTTACGTAGGAGTTGCGCCACTTCTTCGTCGATGGGGTTAATGCCAGCGCGCGCGTCCACGACGAAGACGATGAGGTCGGATGAATCCATTGCGATACGGGCTTCGAGAGTGACCGCATTTGAGAATCCATCTTCGTTGACCGCGCAGATGCCACCGGTATCTACGAGTTCGCAGGGCGTCTCGGTTGCTTGGCACGGCGCTGCGATTCGATCGCGGGTCACACCTGGTTGATCGTGAACAATTGCGATGCGTCGCCCGGCCAAACGATTGAAAAGCGCGGATTTCCCGACGTTCGGGCGTCCGACGATTGCGACCTGGAATTGGCTGGTGGGCATAAGGCGACCCTATGGCAGATCTTGAGGGATTGACAAGCGACGAGCGAGTTCAGCCGGTGGGAGCTTGGAAACTAAAGTTATTTTTCGGTCCCTTTATGTTACTTCACGTTCTTTTTCTTCCGTCAAAGTGAAATCACAGGCTCCTTTATGCTGAACTCTATCGATGAGTTTTGAGCATGATAAACTGCCGAAGTCTATTTGGACTGTTCAAGCATCCGGATAAGTGAAACTTCGGCTTTTTTGCGGATTTCCTCAGGGAGCTCAACTTTTGGTTCAAGTTTATCGAGAGAATTATGAAGTTTTTCTAAAGTGTTCATCTTCATATAGCGGCAATCTGCGCACGCACAATGATCGGTGGGGCCGGCAATGAGGTTTTTATCGGGAACTTCTTTTTGGAGGCGGTGAAGCATTCCTGATTCGGTAACAATAATAATATTTTGAGCGGGCGTGTTGTTGCAGAAGTGAATCATCTTTTCCGTCGAACAAACTTCGTCGGCTAGGAGTCGCACTGCTTTGGGGCACTCGGGGTGGGCGACGACTACCGCGTCCGGGTGATCGTCTTTTATTCTTTGGATGGATTTTTGGGTGAACTCAACATGGACATAGCAATTGCCTTTCCATAAGTCCATTTGGCGACCAGTTTGTTCGATGACCCAATTTCCGAGGTTTTCATCTGGGACGAAAAGGATGGGCCGATCTTTTGGAGCTTGATTGACAATGTTTGGAGCATTCCCCGAGGTGCAGATGACGTCGCAAAGCGCCTTTACGCCAGCAGAGCAGTTGATGTAAGCGATTACATAGTAATTCTTACCCTCATTTTCCTTCAGAAAGGCTTCGAGTTTATCGGCGGGACAGGCCTGTTCGAGGGAGCATCCCGCATCTTTATCGGGAAGAATAACTGTTTTTTCGGGGTTCAGAATTTTGGCGGTTTCCGCCATGAAATGAACACCGCAGAATGCTATAACGTCGGCTTCGGTTTCCTGAGCTTTGTAAGCGAGTCCGAGTGAATCACCGACATAGTCGGCGATATCCTGGATAGAACCGATCTGATAATTATGAGCGAGAATGACAGCGTTTTTTTCCTTCTTGAGACGGAGAATGTCTTCTTTGAGATCAAGGACAGGCGCGGTGGTGGACATAAAGAGATTTTCCGAGATTGGTCTGTTCAATGCCAGAACTAAAAACCGCCCATCTGAATCTGGCCAGTGTGTTTGGCTCCGTCCGCGACGGTGAGGCGACCGACTTTGATGTTACCAGTTAGGGTTGCTTTCTTCTCAAGGGCGAGGAGGCCGCGGCAGGCGAGGTGGCCGGTGACGATTCCGTCGATAGTGCACTCTTCCATGACGATTGAGCTGATAAATTCTATTTTTGCTCGCTTCTCTACGAAAAGACGTTTGCAGGTAATTTTACCGGTAATTTTACCGTTTCGCCTCAAAATTAAGTCGCCTGAGCATTCCGCGTCACCGGTAAAATCACCTTCGACAATGAGATTTTTGCATTGAATTGGGGCGCTATGAACAATTCCCTTTTTATAGATATGCACGTCTCCGCGGGTTTGAATGCCGCTGCTAATGGCATCTTTGATTTCCCGATTTTCCATCGAGATCAATCTGCCGCAGCTCCGGCATTGGGAAGAATTGGCACGAACATTGGCCGGGTGGGTTTCACCACATTCAAAACATGCGATCTCGCGGGTTTCGACTTTGCTGGGAGTGGGAACGCTTTTTTCTTCCTCGGCCCCTTGATATCTGGAGGGAGATTCATCATCTTGGCCAGAGGATGATGGAACGGGAGAGTTAAGAAGTGTGTTTTTAGCTTTCTTTGGTTCCGATGATTCCGGCAGCTTTGGAGTGGTGGATTGAAGCGCTTCCTGCTCGATTTTGGTCGTTCTAGAGGAAGAGGAATCCTCTGGAGTGTTATCTGATGCTTCTTCCCTTGCCTTGTATTCGATCTCTACCTTCGGCTGCGGAGGTCGATGAGCGAAAGGATCGGGTGGGGCTTGGGGTCGGGCTTTGATTTCACCGTCTTTTTCGAAGGTTAAATAAGCACCGCACCCCTTACAATAAGAGGAAACTGCCAGCTGGGATTCTTGCTGGCAGTGCTGACAAAGAGGACAAGTGACCTTGCGGGCGCTGTTGCTTTTGTCTTTGAAAAAACCGAAGGCCAAGGAATTAGTGAAGTGATAACGCTAGGAGGCTTTATCTTGGCCTTTGTTATCCTGAGGCTTGTTATTCTGAGGCTTGTTATCCTGAGGCTTGTTATCCTGAGGCTTGTTATCCTGAGGCTTGTTATCCTGAGGCTTGTTAGACTGGTGATCTCTATTTTTCTTATCCCCACTCGGAGGGATTGGAGCGCTCTTCTTGGGAGCGGAAGAAGGGTTACCGACTTCGGATTTACCAACAAAAATCGCGCCGGGCTCGATGGAGATCGTGCCTGCCTTGACGTCGCCAACCATTTCGGCACTGCCTTTGATTTCAACTCGCTCAGTGCAAGTAACATTACCGTGAACCTTCCCGTAAATGACGACCGACTTGGTTGAGACTTCGGCTTTGATATGAGCATTTTCGGCAACTGTGAGGGCGCCATCGCTGCTGATTTCGCCTTCGATTCGCCCATCAACAAGGAGATCATCGGTAAATCGGACTGATCCTTTGATGTGCACGTCGTTACTGAGAATATTACGTTGTCCGCCGGTGGGGCTGACAGGAGCTGCAGCCTGTTGAGGAGCTCGGGCAGGAGCAGTAGCAGAGGGTGCTTGAGGAGTCCGGGTTGGAGCCGCAGGACGGGGGGCCTGAGGAGTCTCAGGGGTTTTGCTGATTATTTTTTCGAACACTGATTTATTAAGGTTGGTATTAAGTTAGTGAGCTAGGGCTGCCTTTTTGTGAAGTCGGAAGTGATGAAGTGAGAATTATTCAGAAGAAGCGCCAGTTGGAGCTTCAGGCTCAGCACTTTTTTCGGAAGGAGGCTCGGTCCCAGCTTCGGGGGATTTTTCCAGCTCTGGAGCTGCTTCCGGTTGAGGTGCCTTTTCGACAGGCTGGTTGATTTCCGGAGTTGGTGTTTCCGGGAGCGGGTTTGGAGTGATGCCGGGCACTGTGATGGGTGAAGTTGCTGCTTCCGGTGTGATCGTGGGTTGAGCTGGCTCAGATTTCTTTTCGGTAGGTGATTTCACGTTAATCAGCTTTAGGCGTTCCTGAGCCATCGATTTCACTTGAAGGTGAGAACTCTCGTATTCGGAGATAATCTTTTTGTAGATTTCCTCGGCGTTTTCATCCTCACCAGCTTGCAGTTCGAGATCTCCTAAGGAAAGCAGCGCAAGAGAAGATGCTGCTGACTCACTATTGACGGCCTCTTCGAAAGCTTCCTTGGCCTTATCGAGCTTCTTAAGTTGTTGCTGATAAGATCCGAGGCTAGCATAGGCACTCCCGGCGGCAGGATGTTTAGGATATTTAGAAACAAAGGCTTCAAGGGCCTCGATTGCCTCTTGTTGTTGCTGGTCACCCCACAGAAGTTGAGATTTTAGAAGAATGGCAGAGCCTCCAGCGTTTTTCCCCTCGTATTCCTGACTGACTGCTTCGTAATCGGAATCAGTGCGGGCTTTTGCGACGGCTGCGGCTGCCTCCTCTTCGGCCTTTTTACCCAAACCGGTGAAAACGACGTAAACTACGAGGCAAAGAACCGCGAGAACTCCGAGTAGGATGAGTTTTTTTTGGTTGGCATCAAGAAAGGCTTCGAATGCTGATGGCTCTTGCGAAATTTCACCGATAGGGCTTGGGCCGTTGTCGGGACTTTGTTCGTTATTTTCGGACATAATTCGTCTGGGAGACTAGGAATTAACGCCTACAGGAAAGAGAAGCAAGCCCTTGTGACGTGATTTGCAGTTTGGAATATTTCCTAGTTGCTCTAACTTGATTCAGGTGACGAGCAGAACAGTCTATGTGGTTGCAGGTGAGGTGAGTGGAGATACCCATGGATCCGAGTTGATGGACGCACTCGGAAAACAAGCTGAGGGCTTCGATTTTCGGGGTTTGGGAGGCCCTAAAATGTCTCGTCTTTCGGAAGGGCTGGTCCGTGACTGGGTAGAGGATGCTGCCGTTGTGGGTGTTTGGGAGGTTCTTCGTCGTTATGGCTGGTTTAAGAAACGGTTCGAGGAGACTCTTTCTGAGATTTTGGAATTGAGGCCTGCGGTTTTGCTCCTGATCGATTACCCGGGGTTTAATTTGCGCTTAGCCAAGCAGATTCACGGAAAACTGCCAGAGACTAAGATTGTCCACTATGTGGCGCCCCAAGTTTGGGCTTGGAACCAAAAAAGGATTCCGCAGATAGCGACGACCCATGATCTGATGATTTGCCTTTTTCCTTTTGAAGTGCCTATTTTTGAAGGAGCGGGTCTTCGAAGTCGTTGTTTAGGTCATCCTTTGGTGGATGAACTAGAAGAAAAGAGGATTAAGGCAAGCCGGGGTGAAAATTTGATAGGTCTCTTTCCTGGAAGTCGGCTCAAGGAGGTGAGCCGACTTTTTCCTATGATGCTTGAATCAGCGTCGCGCTTATTGAGGGAGAATCCGGAAATCCGGTTCGTTGCGGCGGCCGCAAGTGAAAAAGTGGCGCGTCTCATGGTCAACTTTTTAGAAGCAAGTGTTTTGCCAGATGATCTTGTAGAGGTGCAAATTGGCGAGAGTCAGCATCTAATGCAATCCGTGACTTGCGGAGTAGTAGCGAGTGGGACGGCAACTCTCGAGGCGGCTTATTACGGGATGCCTTATTGTCTAGTTTACCGGGTCGCCTGGCCCACGTTTCTGATGGCGAAGCAGTTGGTGAAGTTGAAATTTATTGGGTTGATCAATATTTTGGCAGGGCGCGAATTGGTGCGCGAGTTCATCCAAGCTGAAGCAAATGCGTATGAAGTAGCTCTTTGGTTGGGGCAGGCACTTGCGAATGAGGGTGACAGGATGAAACTGTCAGGGGAACTTTTAGAAGCAGCATCGAGGCTCGGCGAACCTGGAGTTCACGAGCGAGCAGCTGACGAAATCGCACTCTTGTTTAAGGAATAATTGATATGTCTGAAGCTTCCAAAATTAGTGGTATTAAAGTCACGCTCGCGGTGATCCCAGCGTTACTTATCGTTTCGATTTGTGTCGCTCTTTATTTAGGGGCGAATGCGGACCAGGAAGACGGGGAGCCACTTGAGGGTGATATTACGGTTCCTGAGATGTCTGATTATCTTCTCAAATTGAATAATCTTATCGGAGAACGTGAGATTGGTACAGAGGCTGGTCAGAGAGCTTTTCGACGCTTGAATGCGATGACGGCCGGGACTCTTGGCTTTGAAAATCTTGGGTATGAAATTTTTCGGAACCAAATTGATTCTGTAAACGGGCTTCTTTGGTCAACCATTTGGATTAAGGCTGGGGATCGTGAGTCCCGTGAGCCAGTAGTTTTGGCGATTCCGCAGGCGTCGCAAGGTTCAGGTCCGGCTTTCGGATTTGGCTTCGCGGAATACCTTACATCACATCAGACCGAAGTCGGTGTGAGAATTGTGTTTTATCCTCCGCTATTCGAGGGAGATCTCGATGACTGGATTTGGGAACGGTGTGGGGAAGAAGGTGAATCGATGAAGGGATTTGTGATGGTGACTGGAGATGCAGAACCCAACCGATCGCCAAGGTTTTTGGTGCCTGCTTCGCTGGAGGGGAAAATTGATGCACTAAGCAACTCGGCGATTTGGAATGAGGAGGCTAAGATTGAAATTGGAAATTATGGGGTCCTCGAAGTGAGATTGGGTGATGATTCATTGTTTTCCCGGGAGGAACATTCACAGCAGATCATTCGAATGATGCCGGTAATCAAGGAGTTAGTGGAGCGTCTAAATGAATGATTGGCCCGAAAACGCCGCACGTCTGAGCCGGTTGTCGTGAAACCGTATTAGAGAGGGATTGGGATTAAAATCTTCCTGGGGAAAGTCGCGCAAGATCGATTGTGGATTTGCTTCTTGAAACGAGGTCCGCGACGATTTTTCCCGTGATAGGGGCGAGCGAGAGGCCCATCATAGAATGTCCAGTCGCAATAATCAGATTATCATATTGAGGTGCAAACCCAAGGTAGGGAAGGCCGTCTGGCGAGCAGGGACGGAGGCCAACCCAAGGCTCGAGGTTTTCGAAGTCGGACTGGGAATATTGTGGGTAAAACCTGCAGAAGGATTCGATGACACCCCGGAGGCGTCGTTTACTGACAGAGGTATCGGTGCCACAAATTTCCATCGTTCCAGACACTCTGAGCGTCCCACCCATGGGAGTGACTGCAACTCGACCTTCTTTAAGAAGTGAGCAGAGAAGTGGATTGGCGTTGGGTTCCGGGAGAGTCACTGAGTATCCTTTGCCGCCTTGCATGGGAAGACTGAGTCCAACTTGTTTTGCGAGCTCGGTAGTGTCGATGCCTCCGGCAAGGATGATGGTTTCGGCAGAGTAGATTCCGCCGGACTTAGTCATGACATTCTTTACTTTGCCATGGGCCACTTCCAATTTTTCGACCTCGCCAAGGGTGAATTCACCTCCGTTTTTGAGGATCGAATCTCGAAGAGCCTGAATGAAATCTTCGGGTGAAAGATGGCAATCCTGTGGCCACCAGATACCGCCTATCGCATTAATTTGGGCATTGGGTTCAAGTTCCCTAAGGCGATTGTGATCACAGACCTCTGCTTCCAGTCCGAGGGTATGTGCAACCTCGGCAACTTTAGCCTCTTCATCTAATCCGGCGTTCGATTGGCAGAGCATGAGGAGGCCTTTTTGGATGAGCGAGAAGTCTTCGTTTTGCGAGAGTTCGACGTGCAGGCGTCGGCTTTCGAGCGAGAGATCGCGCAGAAGTTCCTGAGTATTGGAAACATGTCTCTTGGTAGAGTGTTTGGTGAAAAGCCAGATCCAGCGAGCCAGTGAAGGGGAGAGGCGCGGACGAAGATAAAATGGACTTGTCGGATTGAGCATCCATTTCAATCCCTGAGAGATTACGCCAGGAGCAGCAAGTGGAATGAAGTGTGAGGGGACCACCATGCCGGCGTTTCCATCGGAACAGCTTCTAGCTAAGGAATCGTCGCGCTCGATGATACGGACGGAGTGATTGGTCGAAGCGAGATAGTAGGCGATGGAAAGGCCTACGACTCCGCCACCAACGATTAGAACTTCCTTGGACATGGCTTGGTGGCTTGAGCTAAAGCCCAAGCCTCTTAATTCTAACACTCGAGCTTCCCGTTCACGAGGCGTGCAATACCAAGAGGGTTCGAGTCCTGGAGTTCGGCGGGGAGTCCGGAATCAGGAAAGCCTTGGTAACTGACGGGACGAGTGTAACGAAAGATAGCTCCGGTTCCAACCGAGGTGCTGGCGCCGTCTGAAGTAGCGGGGTAGGGTCCACCATGAACCATTGAGGAGTTCACTTCGACGCCAGTTGGAAAACTGTTAATGATAACGCGTCCGGCTTTTTGTTCTAGGATTTGGATGAGGTCTCCAGCTTCGGAGAGTTCCTTGTCAGTCCCATGAATAGTGGCGGTGAGTTGACCTTCCAGTTTTGAGGCGGCGGCGAGCATTTCATCCCTTGAGCTACAGTCGATCACAAGAGAAGAGGGCCCAAAAATTTCCTCGGTGAGTTTCGGGTTATTGACGAACTGGGAGGCGCTTGCTTTCAGGATCGCAGCACCAGCTTTATTAGCTTCCTTTGATTCGACTTGCTCGATTGTGCTGACGCCATCTTGGCTTTGGAGATTTATGAGCCCTTTGATGAAGTTTTGGTGGATGCCACTGTGTAGCATAGTGGCAGGGGTAATCTCGGAGAAGCCGCTTTTAAGAGTGCTTTCGAATGTTTCAGAGACGTTTCCGAAGACGAGGCCCGGGCAGGTGCAGAATTGTCCGGCTCCTAGGGTCACGGAGCCAACGAGTCCTTGAGCGATTGCTTCGCCACGATCGGCCATTGCTCCGGGAAGAATGAAGATGGGATTGACGGATGACATCTCCGCAAAGACGGGGATAGGCTCAGGGCGAGCGGCGGCGGCATCCATGAGGGCACGGCCTCCTGCACGGGAGCCGGTGAACCCGATGGCTTTGATGTCAGAATTGGTGGCTAGGGCCGAGCCAAGTTCGATGCCGGAATCAAATATCATAGAGAAAGTGCCTTCGGGCATTTTACATTCGGCAATCGCGGCTTGGATGGCGCGAGCGACGATTTCGGCTGTGCCAGCGTGAGCTGCATGGGCCCGAACGATGACCGGGCATCCGGCGGCGAGGGCGCTAGCGGTAT
>Ga0233397_1000984_pt1 | contig 13626 bp, 10 predicted proteins | sample 35DmetaG_FD_189957 | JGI IMG/M metagenome (GOLD analysis project Ga0233397, IMG submission 189957) | Seawater microbial communities from Monterey Bay, California, United States - 35D | ecosystem: Environmental > Aquatic > Marine > Coastal | place: USA: California | collected 2016-10-20
GAGATAGTCGGAAAAATACTAATTCCTGGGATACACAAATACAATTACAAGAGAGTAAACAAGAATTAGGAGAACCTCCACAAAAAATGCCCTTACCACCTCTAGGAGTGGCAGAAATACCACAAATTAATAGACAAATTTTATGTCCTGAGTGTTCATCAAGATTTGAAGTATCAATGGGTCTTAAAATCATTAAATGTCCTATTTGCGACAATAGAATTTCATTGTAGGTGAAATAGTGCGAGTCTTGCTTGCATCCTCTTCGGAGAGGAGATTCGATTGGTTAAATGGTCGTTATGAAAGTATTGAACTAATTTGTAAGCCTCTTTTGAGTAAAGAAAAAAATATAGAAAATGAGGTGAATGTCGAACAACAATCGTTAGATATTTGTTTTGCAAAAGCTGAATCAGCTGCATTAGAGTGGAGTTTAAGAGATTCAGAGGCAATTAATTCCCCTGACCTAATAATTGTCTCAGATACTTTAGTAGAAGCCCCTGGAGAGGAAATAGCATTGGGAAAACCCAAAGATAAAACGGAAGCAGCAAGTATGTTACTGAGACTTTCAGGAAAAAGACACAGAGTTTGGTCTTCTACAGCAATATTGACTCGTAATAATAATCAATATGAAAAACTATATTCTAAATGGAGATATAAAATTTGGACTGATTATGCAATAGTAGAATTTGAAAATTTAAGTGAAGAAAACTTGATTTCTTTGGTTGAAAATAATTCATGGGTGGGGAAGGCAGGAGGTTACGATTTTGCCGGAGAGGCCAGCCAATATACAAAAATAATTGAAGGAGATGTAGTTACGATTCTAGGTTTCTCAAAGCAAGCAATTGACGAGTTTGAAGCAATGACCTAAACGAAAACTACTCCCCCAAATTTCAGTACAAACTCTTTTTGAATCTCATCGAACCATTCTAGCATCGAAACCGTAAATCGAACAGAAACTACTTCTTGATCCATCAATAGATCATCCTGAATTCCCTTCAGCGTCCCTGGAGCAGCACCACACGAAACGCAAGCTCCATCCAAATCTAGAATTAAAGATAACACCCTCTCGCCAATATTATTCGTCTCAATTTCTGCCGAACTTACTAACAGGCCACCTCCATGACCATCCAATGCGGCTCTAACTACTCCTAACCTAGACATTAAAGCAGGAATTAAATCGGAATCATTCGATTCAAATAACTTAACTAAAGATAATTTACTTAATCTTTCTAATTCTGCAGGGTTTTGAGACTCAGAGATACGACGCATTGCTTCTTCTTTAATGACATCTTCAATCTGTTTTCTATATGATTCAGATAAGTCTTCCGTGACGGGTAATTTGTTATCCGAGTGGTTACTCATCAATTATCCGAGTATGTCATTTCACTTTAGGATGACCAATAAAAACTATAATCAGATGAATATTTTATCAAGCAAATAAGCATTTGTTCAAAAGGGGTGACATACACGAAAGGTTAGGGATTTAACATGTCTAACTATTCACGACTACTAAAAATTCAAGATTTGTATGCATGTATTGATGATACATCCATTCTAAAGGGAATTAATTTAGAAATAAAACCTGGAGAAATTCATGCAATAATGGGAAGAAATGGAAGTGGTAAAACTACTACTGCAAATATTATTATGGGGCATCCAGACTATGAAGTTGAAAGTGGAACAGTCGAACTGAATGGTGAAAATCTACTAGAAATGGAAACATGGGAAAGAGCGAGGGAAGGAGTATTTTTATCATTCCAATACCCACAATCAGTTCCGGGACTACAAGTTGGAAACTTCCTAAGAAAATCAGTTGCAGCGATTCTAGGTGAAGAAGCGGCTAAAGGAAAAGAATTTAGAAATAAATTAAAAGAATCTATGAAAGAACTAGATATTCCTTCTTCATTCCTTGGAAGATATGTAAATGATGGATTTAGTGGAGGAGAGAAAAAGAGATTTGAGATTTTACAGCTTATGCTAATGAAACCAAAATTAGCAATCCTAGACGAAACGGATTCAGGATTAGATATTGATGGCATCAGAACGGTTGCTAAGGGAATTAATGCCGCTATTAGAGGTACAGATTCAGGGGCATTGATTATTACTCATTACTCTAGAATTCTTGAACATGTAAAACCTGATAAGATACATGTTCTAATTTCGGGTAAGATTGTAAAAACTGGAGGACCAGAATTGGCATTAGAACTTGAAGAACGGGGCTACGATTGGTTGGAAGAAGGTTCTGAGGATTAAATGGAGGTATAAATATGTTAGATAATGATGCAAGGGAAGCGGTTGGAGACTACAATGCAGGATGGCATGATCCAGAGAACTCAACAATTCGATTTGATGCTGGTCTATCGGAAAAGGTTGTCAGAGATATTTCAGAACTAAAAAATGAACCTGAATGGATGACGGAAATGAGGGTGAAGGCTTTCAAACATTTTGATGAAAGGCCAATGCCAACGTGGGGAAATATGTCTATGCTCAAGCAGATTGACTTCGATTCGATTTGCTATTACCTAAGATCATCAAAGGCTACAGAAAATGACTGGGAAGACGTCCCGGAAGATATTAGAAACACATTCGATAGATTAGGTATACCGGATGCTGAGCAAAAATGGCTCAGCGGTGTCACCGCTCAATATGAATCGGAGGCAGTTTACCACTCAATCAGAGAAGATTTAGAAAAACAAGGAGTGATATTCTTAGACATGGACAGTGGTTTAAGAGAACATGAGGAATTAGTAAAAAAATGGTTCGGTAGCGTGGTCCCTTATTCTGACAATAAATTTAGTGCACTAAACACTGCAGTTTGGTCTGGTGGATCATTTATTTACGTACCAAAGGGAGTCCATGTTGAATTACCTGTTCAAGCATACTTTAGAATTAATGCAAAGAATATGGGTCAATTTGAAAGAACACTAATCATTGCAGACGAAGGTAGCAGTATCCACTATGTTGAAGGATGTACTGCACCAACTTACTCAACAGATTCTCTGCATTCTGCAGTAGTAGAACTAATCGCATTACCCGGAGCACATATCAGGTATAGTACTGTTCAGAATTGGAGTGCTAACGTGTACAACCTTGTTACGAAAAGAGGTATCGCTCATGAGAAAGCAAAAATTGAATGGGTAGATGGAAACATTGGTAGTAAACTTACTATGAAGTATCCATCAGTAATTCTCAAAGGAGAAGGATCCCATGCAGAGGTTATTTCAGTAGCTTATTCTGGTTCAGGGCAGCATCAAGATGCTGGTGCAAAGATACATCACTTAGCAAGTAATACAACAAGTAAAATATTATCTAAATCAATTAGTAAGGATGGAGGTAGAGGTTCATACAGAGGGCAAGTAACTGTATCACCTAAAGCAGATAATTGTAAATTAAACGTGGTCTGTGATGCTCTAATTCTAGATGAAAAAAGTAGGAGTGACACATACCCAACAATGGAAGTAGCAAATCCTACAGCACGTTGCGAGCATGAAGCCAGTGTTTCAAAAGTTAGTGATAATCAATTATTTTATTTAATGAGTAGGGGACATTCAGAAGAAGAAGCACTAGCACTGATAGTGAATGGATTCTTTGAACCTTTTACCAGAGAACTCCCAATGGAATATGCTGTTGAACTGAATAAGTTGATGGCATTGGAAATGGAAGGAAGTATTGGTTAATAGAGGTGTTCAATCCAAATGAAGTCTGAAGAATTATACCTATCTCTAGATGAACCTGACAATGCAGATCATCTATGGAGATATTCACCTTGGAAGAGAATTCACCCTACTGGAGATATTAGAGAAATACCTAAAGAGTATAAACAACCAAAGATAGAATTATCTTTTCTTGATGGAAGTGATGTACCAAGTGAATGTAGCATAACCAAAGAAGAAAGTAAAGGCAGAAAAAACAATTTCAGTGATCCGGTTTCAATGAGTTTCATTGAGTCGGTTTCCCATGACTCAAAATTTACTTTCAAAGTGGAGAATAATACAATTCTAGAAAAGCCAATTTTATTGAGAATAGATTCTGAATCATTAAACTCTGCTGTAAATTTATCAATTGAAATCGGAAGACATTGTGAGTTAGAATTAATCACATTAATAGAAGGGAAACCAGAGTGGTTTGGATTTTTGCGTCAAGGTAAAATTGGTGAAGGAACGATATTGAATGATGTCGTTGTTGGTCAAATGAAGAGTGGAACTTTACTAAGAGTTGATGCAATTAATATTGGCAAAGATTCTCAAGTTAAAGCAGGAAATATCAGTTCTGGTTCAGAAAAAACTAAGTCTGATTTAAGATATATGATGGATAAAAGAGGGAGTAACCTCAGAGTTCTTGGATCAATCTTGTCTGCAGAAAAGATGCATATCGATCACCATATAGAGATTTACCATGATGCACCAGAGACTTATAGTAGACTAGATTGGCATTCTGCTTGCGGAGGGAATAGTAAGACAATAGGAACTGGCATGTTAAGAGTATCTGATGGCTCTAAAGGTGCTGATGCAGGTCAATTATTCCATAACCTATTACTTTCAAAGAAAGCAGAAGCAGATAGTATTCCTGAACTAGAAGTAAGTGAGCACGATGTTGTTGGTTGTGGGCATGGAACTGCTAACGGACCTGTTGATGAAGAGCAACTATTCTATCTGGAGGCTAGAGGATTTAGTCCAGATGATGCAAAAGATGCATTGATAGCGGCTTTTCTAAATACTACTCTCTCAGAAATGGGGAGCGAAACATTACATCAGTGGTTAGCAGAGAACTTACAAGATGAATTAAAGTCTCTAACAACATAGAAAGAAATTAGAACCTATTTACCGTAGACATCTTGTGGACTATGACCATTGTAAGGAAATAACTTGTATTTGTGGCTTCTCTGGAGCGGCAATACCAGTTAGACAGCATATGGAATGCCCTAATTGTAGAAGAGTTGTTGAAGCATGCTGCGAGGGAGTTCCAAGTTATTGATGGATTATAATTTCAAATGATTTATATCAACAAATGAACTGTACCATTGTAGATGTTACCTAATGGACTGGAGGAAAGGACTCGGGAAGAGAGAGTTGGGAGACTTATTGCATCAATTACAGGAGTGTACTTAATTCTTTTATTTATAGTTCCAGTTTTCTTAGTTACGAACTCGGTACCTGAACTTTCCGGTAGAGCAAATCGAATAGACTATGCTACTGAGGAGGGGTGGGGGTCTTGGGGAAATCAAAATAATGGTCTGAATGAAGATATTGGGCATAACCAAGAAGTATTCGGTTACTTTAGTTGGACTGAACTAAATCCAGTAGCAGCATTTGTATACTCTTTTGGAGACCTAAATTGCCATCAAAAAAGTGAGAGATCTTGGGAGATAAATGGTAATCAATTAGCAGTTTGTGTCAGAGATGTAGGATTATTCCTAGGTTTATTTATGGGAGCATTGTTTTGGAGATCTAAAGGTTTGAACAGATGGACTGTTAGAGACTCTTTCCTATCTGTGTTCAGAGATGAAAATATAAAATTATTATACGTTGAAGATAGAAGAATGCTCGCTATGGTATTGTTTCTTTCAATAGGTGCATTACCAATAGGTTTTGATGGTTTTTATCAACTGTTAACAGATTATGAGTCGACTAATCCTATCAGATTGATTACAGGTACCATAGCAGGATTTGTATTATCATGGTGGTTCTGTGCTGCAATTAGTTCAAAAACACAAGATTTTACAGACTCAAGTCAAGTTAAACTTCCTGCAAATGCTAGGTTGATATTCAAAGACTAATTTTTCCCTTGCCACCATTCTATCAAATCCTTTTCATCAAAAGGGGGTTTGATAGAAGAATTACCAGGACCTAATATTTTGATCCTCTGAATACAACTATTAACTGCTACAGAATATCTTCCTGAATTAATAATTTGACCAATACAAAAACGAATATGGGTAGTTGGATTTTTTCCTATCCATGATTTAATTTCTTTCCTTAGAGGCCAAATTGCGAGAGAAAGATATCCAAATGGCAAGATTTGTTCTTTAATCTGGTTTCTAGCTGTATCTCTTCCAATTAACGAGCGGTGTTGGTGCAACCAATCTAAATCATCATTTAGATATCTAATTATTTTATGACAATGGCTTTCAGAAACCGCTCTGATCGGCCCCTGAGCATTACGTAGCTCTCCAACATCTGCATTAGCCATTATTGATAATGTCCCAACTATGGAGGATATCGAATGAGAGAGGACACTCTTTGGCACATAGGGAGAAATACTAACCTCATTATTAGATAAAATATCATCATGTTGTTTTTGAGCATTTTTCAGAACTTGCCATGGTTTCTTTCCATTAAGCCAATCATCACGAGTATTATTCGGTTCAACGCCAAGTCCAACAAGAGTAGTCTGACCTTTACTTTTAATCAGTAATTTTCGTATTAGATTTTGCTCTACAATTTCTACTTTAACATTTATTGGATTAGGGTGAGCGTTCAGGAATCTTCTCACTCTCATTCTCAACTTATTCCTGAATTCTTCTTCGCTCTCTTCATTTAATACAGGTCCTATGATTGCTCCCATGTCAAATGGAATAGGCATTTCTAATTCCCCGGAAAGTAAACTATGGTATCCAGACCTAATTTCCTTCTGCAAAGAACTAGTCTCAAAATATTCTTCTTTTTCTGAGTGAGCACGAAGAGTCCCTGTCCTAATTCTATTAAGAGCTAAATCAGGATTACAATCTACCCAAACACATAGGTCAGGGACTAAAGCCGCAGAATTCATATGAGATACTCTTTCTAATCCTAAACCACCTACAATTCCTTGATAAACAAGTGAAGAATGGACATTCCTTTCACTAACTACTACTCTTCCTTCCTCCAATCTAGGTAAAATCCAACCATGAGAGTGATCGACCCTATCTGCAGCAAATAAACCAGCTTCACCCTCAGGAGTCATTGTTTTTGTACGTACTGAATTAATTGCAAGACGCCCTAACGGATGATCTCTTCTAGGTTCTCCTGTGACTTCAACAGAAGTAAATGTAAATTCTTTTTCAAGGACCTCAGCGATCACTTTAGTCGCGAGACCTTTTCCACTACCATCTCCCCCTTCTACACTAATTAGATACATCTAAATCATTGTCCCTCTGAAGAAACATAATCAGTAAACTGATCCCTAGTCAGGTACATTAATCCGAGTCCAATTAGAATAAGTAAAGGTCCTATGAAAATCATTCCTCTACTAAATAAACCAAAGAAAGTTAGCCACCAGGACCTATTATACTTATTCCCGTTATATGCTTCCAATCCACCAACAATACCTGCTAAACCAGTGATTAAGGTAATTGCTGCTATAAAGAATCCTATGAAAACAGAGTCTGCAAGATTACTATCTCCTCTCATATCAATAGGGCCAATGAATCCATCACCTGGTTCAAGAGTAACCACAATTTGTGAATGATCTCCAGGTACTAGTAAAATTTCTACAGTATAATTCCCAGAATGTTGAACATATAGAATAGATGACTGTCTAGGGACATCCACTATTGAAAAACGTCCTCCTGAATCTGTTACATCACTCCCAATTGAGGTTCTATCTTCATTCAATAATTCAATCAAAACTCCTTCAATTGGGTCTCCACCAGTGTTATTATCTTCTAGAGATGAAATTACTATTCCATTAACCGAATCCGAAGACTCGTCTTCGCCAATCTGACTCATGATATCAGCTGGATCAGCGGCCATAAGTAAAACACCAAGCATCGCACCTAAAGCACTTCCAAGAATAATCAAAATTGCTCCGGCTACTCTAGTGGCTGGATCAATGGAAAGATCGTGTAACCATAATTCAAATCCTGAATCACTATCTTCATCACTCATCTCTGTAGCCCCTCTGATGTATCTTTAATTGTGGGAGGTGGGGGGGGATGTTGAGTTTGTCGCCTAAATATTTTGTAGAATATTACTCCGGAAATAGGCCAAGAAAAGGGCATTAAAAATATTCCAACCACAATAAAAAATAGAACTTTAAATGGAGAAAAAATATCTTCATCACAACAAATTTCTGATTCGGATAATTGGCAAAATTCAGAATCTATTTCTAAATCAACTAGATAATAGTTCGACCAATTTTTTCCAGTAATCCAAAAAAGTGATGATTCATTATCATAGGCAATACCATTCAACTCTCGTGAATTATTATTTTCATATTGTTCACGGATCTCTGAAAAATCATATTCTATACACACATTTCCACTTGAAGGATTGATTGCTAATATTTTATCTTCAAGCCAGATATTTGAGAAAATTAAACCAGAATCAAAAGGACATTCAAGTTCATTTAATCTGTTAATTGGAGAATTATTATAATATACAGTTAGAGAGCTTGTAATTGATGAAAGATTATCTGGATTAATCTTTGATAATTGGTAAGAGCCGTCTGAAAGCCATATTTCCCCACTTGGAGTACTGCAAATTCCCCATCCTTCACCATCAATAGAAAAATTTCCAATATTTTCTAATGTTGAAATATTGTAAATAAATCCAATATTCTCTCTCCATGTTAACTGGATTATACTATCATTTGATATCGAAATACCCTCTGCAAAATATGTTTCTGATAAATTAGTGATCGACTCAATTTCTCCTGTCGTGACATTAACAATTCTAATACTTGATTGCCCGTATAATCCAGTACTCTCATACAATTTACCATCTAAAAAGACTAGCCCTTGCGTAAATGCTGAAGAATCATGAGGAAGAATTTCGATTACTTCGGGAAAGACTTCTTGTACATTATTTGAAGAATTTACTGAGGAAGAATTAGATAATGCAGGGGCTGAAAATAAGGAAAATAGTAGTATGAAAAATATTAACCAAACAGATTTGCAACCTCCCCTCTGCTCTGCCATGTACGAACGATGCTCCATCGATGTTAAAATAGGTCTCAAACGGGCATTAACCAGTAATTAACAGGATGTGCCACTAATGGGACTGAATAGTAAACAAAACAATCTCACTACTCCATTGTTTATTGTAATGGTAATGTTACTTGCAAGTTTATCGCCACTTGCTATGGCAACTCCTACTCCGGCTAGGAATTTATCAGAAATTTCTTACGGGAATTTAGATGATTTCGATCCTTCAATTGAGGGGAAAAAATATATGTTCGTAAATGATTCTAAACCTGCATTTTCGGCTACTGGTCACCTAAAAAAGCAGTGGATAGAAGATGGTTATCCAAATCTAGTACTTCCATTTTCTCAAGCATATTTGAACTCTAAATCATCAACACGTAATTGTACTAATGCATGGAGTCAAGGAGATACTGACACTGTTCCTTCTGCCAATGGAAATGTCGAGGCAACAGTACAAAAAATTTCATCTAATGCTGCAATATTTGTCGAGGACGGACAGATACTATCTGCAACTACTCTAAGTGATATTGCTTCGACATTTGAATCAACAATTTTCCCAACCGATACAACTTACTTTGGAACAATGCCTGATGTGGACAATAATTGCCAGGTTGAAATTATGATTTTAGCTATTGATGGAGGAGGAGGGATAGGAGGTTATTTCTCACCAGGAATTTCTTCGCAACGAGAATCTATATTCATTGACGTTGACGATATGAGTTGGAGGAATACGATAATAGCGCATGAGTTTCAACATTTATTACATAATGCAAGAGACCCGTTTGAGAATTTATGGATAGATGAAGGCGCAGCTGATATGGCCGCTTACCTATGCTTTGGGGTAACTTCTGCTCTGACCGGACATGCCAATGAATGGGCTCAAAATTCGAATATGAGCGTAAGGTGGTGGAATCAAAGAATAGCAGATTATGGCGCTGGATTCATGTTTTTGATGTATTTAGCCGATAAATTAGGCGGGGGTAATGCAATTCAGAGTTTGGTAGCAGACACTTCTACTGGAGGAGCAGGAATTGAAAATTTAGCTGCAAATCCTCAACCAGGATCTACATCAATTGGCACCACAATGAGTCAAATTTATGCCAATTTCAGTGCAGCAGTAACACTTGATAGCGCACAGGGAGCTTTTGGTTTTTCAAACTTAGATTTATCCGAAGCCTGTACAGCAGCTTACGTCTGTAAGGTACAGAAAAGTGGATACAATGACCAGTGGGTAAACGATTGGACGAGTAATAGCGATTCAGTAGAGGGATGGGGAATGAGATCGTATAAATTTTCACAGGGCTCAGGTGCGCCGCTAAATCTGATGGTATCTCCAACACAATTTGGTTTTGAGGGAATAATTATGTCCAAAGAAGCATCTACAGGAACTTGGTCAATGGAGAGATTGAGAATCGACCCTGCAAGTGGCGCAGGAACAGGTTTAGTGTACGGATTTGGTAATATCAGCGACGAAGTTTGGTTGATTACTTGGTATGAATCAATTGTTGATGATTGCGACTATAACTATGCTAGTTGTGGCATTACTACGGGTTCTTATCCAGAAGCAGCTATTACAGTTCAGGCCGGTTTAATAACTGACCCCGCAGAAGTAGAAATTGCTAGTATAGAAAACTTCGATAGAGATGGAGATAATCTAGATGACAGTAGCAGAATAAACTTAGAAGTGACTTCTAATGCATTCTTTGAGATTCTTGAAGTTGAAGTCAACGCTTATCTAAACAATACCATTCAAGATACATTAATTTTCGATTTGACTGCTGGAAATAGTATAGCAACAGAAAAAAGTATTTGGTTTACCCCTCCAGAAACAGGAGATTGGACTTATGGAGTTAAAATTACTGACTTCACAGGAGTCACGGTAGATCAAGCATTTGCATTACCGGTAAACGTTGCCAACATGGAACCAGTAGCATCTGGTTCTCTGACTACAAATATCACTCAAACTTGGCTTCCTGTAGCCATGTTTGGTTCTGGCTATGACGAGTGGGGGTTCAGTCAAGTTAATGGAAGTTTTAGCCATAACGAGACACCTATAGCATATTATTGGGACTTAGGAGACAATACCTCTTCAGGACTGAAAAATCCTGTTCATTCATATCTTGAATCAGGGACATATACAATTGTATTGAGTATCAAAGATAAAGGAGGGTATTTTTCTGAACCTCAGTCTTGGACAATCTCTGTTAGCGACACATCGGTACCTATTCCTATCATTACTGTGGATGGTATAGTTCAAGATTCAGAATTAACCTTAATGACTAATCAAAGAGTTCAGTTTTCTGCACAATCAAGTCAAGATAATGTACCAATTGATGAGATGACTTTTACTTGGAATTGGGGGGATGGACAAATTGAACAAGGTAAAGGGTTAGCTGAATTAGGACATGCATGGGTCGATGGAAGTTCAGATGGAATTATGTATACTTTAACTCTAACAATAGATGATGGAAATCAATTTGTAGATTATTCAATCTATATCAGAGTTCTAAACAGAGTCCCTGAACAAATCTTTGATGATACGTTACAAACGTTTACCCTAACACCTATAGAAATGCCAATAATCTTCGAAGATCAAGATGGATTTATAGTTGAATATCGTTGGACATTTGAAGAAGGAGTGAATATTGAAGGATCTGGGATGACATTAACCTCAGATTTCTCAGTGACTGAGTCACTAGAAAGAAATCCAATTCTTGGATGGAAAGAACCAGGGATGAAAAACATCAGTTTAGAGGTTACTGACGATGATGGTAATTCTTCAACTACTACCATTCAAGTACTTGTTGTCAATCAACGACCGGTAGCAGTATTTGCTAGACCTTTTGATGGATTTGTCGATACAGAATATATATTTGAAAGCCTATCTTTTGATCCTGATGGAAATAGCTCTACTCTAGAAATAATATGGAATATTTCTGCGTTTGATGAAGACCTATATAATGTTTCAACCGTGTATCACACATTTACTTCGCCCGGATTATATAGTATTAGTTTAACAGTAATTGATGAAAGAGGAATGGAATCTGCAACGAAATCTTATACAATTAGAATAGATAATCCTTTACCGGTTCCTGAAATAAAATTCAGACAACCAAGTATTAATGGTAGTAACTTAGATTACATACCCGCTGATTATTCTCAAATCTCATGGCAGATACCTTTCACTGAAAACGGAGGAGGATTTATTGCACCAAATATGCCACTACTGTTTGATGGGTCAGAGAGTTACGACTCAGATCCTATCTTCGAAGGAATGATCTCAACAAATCAAGAAGATCCTGAATGGAATGGGATTACTAGATGGATTTGGGATTTCGGAGATTCGTCTCCGGTTAAAGAAGGGTTTGAAGTATGGCACCAATATCAAATTCCAGGTACTTACATAGTGAAATTAACAGTTGTCGATGGTTTTGAAGCTGGAGAAACTAACACTACATCAATGATGATTTACGTTTCTAGAACTCCAGAAATAGTTACAAATGACCCTACAGGATTAGAATATGTCATAGTGGGAGAGATTGTTGATCTTTATGCAGAAGTAATTGATAGAGACCTTGAAGATGGAATAGAAGCATGGTTAGATACCGATATTAATGAAGATTCAAATGGCGATGGTGATTTTGAGAATGACAAGGATAGATATTTATCTAGTGAACCGGAAATAAAATGGGATTTGAATATCGTAATTGATGGAATAGATAATGATGGAAATACTGTGAATGACTTTGTTTGGGGGGAACAGGTATGGACGTTACCGGAATACCAACCGTTAGTAATTATTCTTGAAACATGTGACGGGGTAAATGTTTGTTCAAGCAAGCAATTTGAAATTACTGTCCTAAGCATTGAAGAAGACGATGGGCCGTTATCTATATCCGATTTGACTTGGAAAGATTTTTTGCCTGATGCTGGAAGCGCAGGTCTTCTAGCATTAGTAGCCACAGTACTTTTGTTAGGCTGGTTGATAATGAGGCAGAAAGATGAAGAAGAAATGGATGCAAAGAATAGTACTGAAACTTATGATGTTCAGGAAGTTAAAGCAGAAGGGGGGTTGCCAGGGATGGATCAGCATAACCCCCCACCACAGCCGAAATATTTGACAGTCGAAGAACGAAGAAACAAAGAATCAGGATACATACGGCCTATTAGGACTAGAAGGAAATGATTGGTTTGTCTTTCAAGAGGAAATTAAGTGCAGTTTTCCTAAACTCATGTTTTCTTATGCCAATGGTACTGATTACGTTAGTAATTAGTATTACCCCTATAGTTCAAGCAGACAGCGTTTGTGAGGTTCCTGCAAGTAATAGTTGGGATATAGATGAGAGGATAAACTATCATTATCTTAACCCTACATCTGATTGGTTTGACGGATTTGATAGCGACGACCAACCAACTATATACGCCCCAATCTCTCAGGATTTTAGTATGGAATTAAGTGTAAATAATGATTCAGCTACTGCTATTAGTATGGCTTTATCTCCAGGTAAATCGTACACTTTCTGTTATACTTATTCAGGAGATGCAGATTCCCCTCCAAGTAACGGAGTGAAGGCAGATGTATACTTAATGAGTGAGGGGAATTACAGAGATTTTTATTATTGGAATTATGAAGATAGGACTGAAAACTGGTTAGATGGATTTAACTCATTACCTGTTGAATATAGAGATATGATTACTTGGATGCCTTTTAGAGATGTACATTCATA
>Ga0233397_1001003_pt1 | contig 13505 bp, 10 predicted proteins | sample 35DmetaG_FD_189957 | JGI IMG/M metagenome (GOLD analysis project Ga0233397, IMG submission 189957) | Seawater microbial communities from Monterey Bay, California, United States - 35D | ecosystem: Environmental > Aquatic > Marine > Coastal | place: USA: California | collected 2016-10-20
TCAGGTTCTCCCGCGCGCAAAATTAAACCTGCTCAATCACCTTTAAGTTGTGTTGGGGCCGCTGTAGAAAATCTCTCTCGTTGCCTAGCAGTGGAATTAGCGCCCATCAGGGTAAATGTTGTTTCGCCTGGGACCGTCGATACCGCAATGTTTGACGCTATGGGTGATCAAAAAGCGGCGAATTTGGCGGGTATGACATCAACTCACCTGATACCCCGTGCTGGAACCTCAGAAGAGGTAGCGGAGGGAGTTCTGTTCGTCATGCGAAACAGATTTGTAACCGGTACGACTGTTGACGTCGATGGCGGTCGAATACTCAGTTAACCATTGAAGACGTTTTACAAAATATGAATACGTATTCTTACCGTTTAATAGGTGCCGCGTGGAAGATAAATTTAGCGACAAACCCCATAGAATGAGTGACGACCCAGCAGTAGATTTGATTACTTCTATTTATGCGCGACATTCTGTTCGCGGTTACTTAGATAAGCCGGTGCCGCATGAAATTCTCGATCGAATCTTTGAAATAGCGCAAATGGCCCCCTCTAACTGTAATGTGCAGCCTTGGAAGGTTTATGTTGCATCCGGCGCGCTTAAGGACAGGTTGCGGGATCAAATGGTTGCTAACACGGTGGGGGGCTTTAAGCCAAATTCGGATTATCCTTACAGAGGAGACTTCACTGGAGAATACCGCAAACGACAAGTCGATTGCGCGGTGGCCCTGTATAAGAACATGGATATTCAGCGGGAGGATAAAGAAGGCAGACTTAGGGCGATTGTTCGGAATTTTGAGTTTTTTGATGCACCACACATAGCATTTATTGGAATGAACCCTGAGTTTGGTGCGACGGTCGCTTTAGATGTCGGCATGTATGCGCAGACGTTTATGCTCACGTTGGTAGCTCACGGGTTAGCGAGTTGTCCTATGGGGACAATGCGCAATTATCCAGATTTGGTAAGAGATGCATTTGATATTAAGGACGGGACTAAGATTTTATTTGGTATCTGTTTCGGTTACGAAGACCCCGCTGTTCCCGCGAATAAAACTCGTACCTCCCGGGAGGTAATTTCTAGCAGCGTCACGTTTAGGCAAAGTTAAACTGGGGGCAAATATGCTCGGGTTACCGGTTAGCCTTTTCATCATGTAATTCTTTGAAACGGAAGCAAGAGGTAATGTGGTCGTTGACCATGCCTATAGCCTGCATGTAGGCATAACAAATTTTAGGACCAACAAATTTAAAACCCCGTTTCTTCAAATCTGCGGCCATTCGTTGACTTGTCGCCGTCGTAGTTGGAATTTCCGATTGATCTTCAAATATAGTTTTTGCTGTTGATCCTAGGGTAAAACCCCAGATGTATTTGTGAAAACTCCCAAATTCGGACTGTATAGCTAGAGTCTTTCTCGCGTTCAGTCGGATGGAGAGAAGTTTGGGGCGGCTTCTAATTAGGCCCTCATCCAGCAGAAGTGCATCTACGTACTCATCGGTGAGCTGAGCACATCGTTTGATTTTGAAATTAAAAAAACATTTTCTGTAGCGATCTCGTTTCCGAAGAACTGTAATCCAACTAAGTCCAGCCTGTTGTCCCTCCAAGCAAAGGCACTCAAAAAGGCGACGGTCCTCTGTGACTGGAATGCCCCACTCCTCGTCATGATAACGGATATAATCCTTATCGTTGCCGGGCCATGAGCATCTGTTCGGCACAACAATCTCCAGGAATGGTGCCCGGAATTGAGGCACTAAAAAAGGAAGAGGGTCAGTGCAATATTGCGCTGACTGATGAATTTCTTACCTAAGTCGAAATAGAACACACAAATTTTTCACTTAGCTTTGTTCCATAAATTCTACGTGTATCTCTAATTCGATCTCGTCTCCGACTCCGAAAGAAGTAAATCGATCTAGCCCGTATGCTGATCTTAAGAAGGTTGCAGATGCCGAAAAACCAACCGTATTACTGCGAGTAAGGAAATTACGTCCGCCTCCATTAAAGTTAATATTAAGCGTTACCGGGGCTGTAGTCCCAAGCAGTGTCAAATCTCCTTCAAAGACGAAAGAATTGCCGTTAGATTCAACAAAAGAGGTGGACGCAAAGGTCGCTTGCGGGAAATTTTCAACATCAAACCAGTTCGACCCCTTAAGTTCTTCCTCAAATTCGGGATTATTAATATCCAACCCCGCTGTATTAATAATAACCTCGAGCGATGAGTCTTGAATATTTTCAGGATCAAAATCCAGCGAAGCCTCTATGTCGTTGAAGCGGCCAACAAAGGTTGAGAACCCAAGATGGTTTATTTTCCAAATGAGGGAGGCATGATTTGGGTCGAGGATGTATTGTCCAGCATTAAGTTCCGTTAATTCGGTTTCAAAATCTGGTGTAAGAATTCGCTCGCATGCAGCTAAAAGACTAAGGCCACCGAAAAAAATTACAACTTTGAAGAATGTTCTAGATGATGTGTCAAACATTGGTTCTACCTTTCCCTATTGTCAGCTTACGGATTACTGTTGGACTGCATACACGTCGACTTTAATCGTGACATCATTGGCTATTTCGCCAGTGTTTGCCCAATAACCTTGGCCCACGCCATATTTCAATCTTTCTATAGTGACCTCACTCGTTAAATGGAAACCAACCTGTCCGTCGATTGTGGTGATTTCAAAGTCAAAGGGGAAACTTAGTGGGTGAGTCTGATCGCGAATCGTAAGCGTTCCATCCGCTACAAACGAACTAACTGACTCCAGCCTGCACTTTTCGGCTCCGAAAGTTGCAGTTGGCCACGTGTCGACATCAAAAAGTTCGTAATCGAGAAGATAATCGACCGCCTCGGGAGAGTCTTCTACATAAATGTTCTCGATCGGTATAGTGACTGAAAAATTGCAGCTCCCGGGCTTCAACGGGTCGATATCGAATAGAGCTTCAACTCCCTTAAACTCGCCTTCGTAGGGGTCAGCACCGTATTTATATTCGAATATCACGCGAGATTCCCCCGGATCTAATATCCAAGTAGCAGCGCTAGAAGGGAGCGCGATCAAGAGAAATGCTGGACATAAAACACTTTTAATACTTAGCTTCATCATTTTGGTTCGGACTCCTATTGTCTTGTTACGGCAACGCATAAGCAACGAGTTCGGCGGGCTTGCCACCCCCGCTGACGAACATAGCGATGTATTGTTTTCCATCATTTTCATATGTAAACGGTAGGCCAGATTGGGGGTTAGGCAGATCTATTTCGGCAACTATCTCCCCGGTTCTCTTGTCTAAAGCTCGAAGTACCGGACTCGCCCCAGGACCTCCACCACCTTCACCGGCAAATAACAACGTTTTCGTAGCTACAATTCCAGCGCGCGTCGGCACCCCTGTACGTGGGATGTCAACCCCTTTGAGATCGGGGTGATTTGCTATCTTGTCAGGAGTATCTGCGTTCGCCACTTGCCAAAGGTGATCACCGGTGTTCATGTCAATTGCTGTAATCCGGCCGTAGGGCGGTTTTACAATTTCTAAGCCCTTAATGCGGGGAATCCTGACGCCATAGGATTGGCTCAGCGCAAGATCTGATTTCTCATCCTTCCCCAAAGAAAGAACTCCTAGTTGCGTTCTGGAAGGCACGTATAAGATCCCCGTATCAGGGTCAATCGCAGAACCTTCCCAATTTGCACCTCCAGTAGAGGAAGGCAGGCCGAGCGTGCCTCGTGTGCCATCTTCGGCTTCAAGAAGTGACGGGGGTGAGTAAACGCTTGGACTTAATCGAAAGTCAGAGATGGCCTCTAATGCCAATGCTCTGAGCTCTGGGGTGAAATCAATGAGGTCATCCTCAGTAAAACCTTGACGATCAAAGGGCGCAGGACGGGTTGGATATGGCTGCGTTGGAGAATACCATTCTCCTGGAACATCTCCAGCAGGGACTTCAACCTCCTCAATTGGCCAAATTGGCTCTCCTGTAATTCTGTCAAAGGTGTACACCCATGCTTGCTTGGTAACACTCATTAATATTTTTCGACCGTTTGGTAAATCGGCTAACACGGGAGCAGCAGGAATATCCCAGTCCCAAATATCATGGTGTGTTAGTTGGTAATGCCACTGCCGTTCCCCCGTCTGGATATCTAATGCGACGATTGAGCTGGAGAAAAGGTTATCACCTGGCCTATCCGCGCCAAATCTGTCACCGGTTGCCGATTCGACAGGTAGATACACATGCCCTAAATCAGGGTCGCCTGACATTGGTGCCCAAACTCCTGCGTTACCGGTAAACTCGATGCCTCGATCTAACCAAGTCTCATAGCCAATTTCGCCGCGCTCTGGGATGGTCTTAAAGGTCCATAGTAGCTCGCCAGTTCGAACGTCAAAACCCCTGACATCACCTTTCACGTTTGATTTAGACCTGGGCCTCATTCCTACAGCGTGCGCTGGGCCAACTACTGCGACGTTATTCATCACGAACGGAGGTGCTGAACTGCCGATGTCGATATAGTCAAAGCCTTCTGAGTTACGGAGTCCATCAAACAAGTCAACTTTGCCCGACATTCCAAAGTTTGGATCTGGAATGCCTGTCTTTGCATCTAACGATATCAGCTGGAAGCCGGGCGTAATGTCTAATATTCGCGACTCGTCACCATCCCTCCAAAACGCGAGGCCACGTCCCGCACCTTTACGTGGGGCATTGTCAAAGCGTTTTCCTTCTTGAGGCCGCCAAAGCCAAAGGACCTGGCCAGTCGAGGCGTCTAAGGCAACGATGTTACGAGTCGCGGCGATGTCTGCATACAGCACCCCATCAACCTCTAGGGGAGTCGATGGGTTGTTAAAGTCGGTTGTGGGACCGAAGCTTTCTGTTGAAAAACTCCAAGCCAGCTCAAGGGTTCCAACGTTCTCGGCGGTTATCTGATCAAGAGGGGAATACCTTTGAGCTGCCATGTTGCCATGCAGGTCGGGCCAGTCGCCCGCTTCCACGTCTGTGCCGGACTGCGCGAGAGCCATCGAACACAGTGTGCAAAACCCTATCGCTGCACCATACAATCTCGGTAATAAATTAATTGTGTTTACCACAAGCTACCCTCCCTTAAATATTTCTTCATTCTGCTTTTGTTAGTTTTAATTCTAAAAGCTGACGACCTAATAAGGTGTGCCACCAAGCTGTTCTCTTACCAGTCTATCTATTTCCCTTGTTACTGATAGAGGCATGTCAGTGACTCGTCCTCAATGGACTTCGGGCCAACAAAAACATGCGAATTTGGCCTATGCTAGAAGCTCAGTGGACCGTTCAAAGCGGACACCAAGGATAAGCAATCTTGTTTTTACAAGCAAGCAGTAGGAGTTTAAACGAACTTCGCTATAATTTGGACTCAATATTACTTTATTTTGTCTTGCTAAGAAATATGGCTACTTTATCGTACTGGCTATATTGTGACGCTCCTATATACTGCGGTCCTTCATGTAAGGAGCGTTGTTATCAATTCGCACACGAACGTAAGTAATTCAAGCGACCTAGGCGTATTCCACGTATTTTCGATAAAGCAATTTCGATGGCTTTTTTTTGGTAATGCCTCTTTTTTCTTGGCGATGCAGGGTCAGATGCTAACCCGATCCCTCCTTGCTTGGGACTTAACTGAATCAGCAACTTCGCTTGCCTATATAAATTTGGTTGTGGCTGTGCCAATGATCTTTGCCTCAATGATAGGTGGCGCGATCACAGACCGTGTTGAGCGTCGTAAATTGATTATCGTTGGACAAGGACTAATCGCCTTCAATGAGGTCTTTATTCTTATTTTATTATCCCTCGGTTACCTCGAGTTTTGGCATATGCTTTGCACCGCGTTCATTGCAGGGTGTGCATTCCCGTTTATAATGCCGGCGAGAATGGCACTGACAGCGACTGTAGTGGGCGCCGACAAGTTGCAGAGCGCCATGGCATATTCGAGCGGAGTCATGAATTTAAGCAGAGTCTTCGGTCCTGCGATGATGGGTGTTGTTGTCGCGAACTTCTCTGTGATAGCGGCTTATATTATTTCAGTGAGCCTTTATGCTGCGGCGATTTTCTGCATGTTCGGGGTAAGTCGAAGTAAGGTTCCTCGAAAGGAAGGCGAAAAAGATAAGAAGCTACTGACGGATATTTCAGATGGGTTTAGCTATGTTCTCAACAACCGAGCCGTTCTTATGTGTTTGTTGTTCGGCTTGGCTCCCATGCTGCTCGCAATGCCTTTTCAGAGTTTACTGGTTGTCCTGGTTGATCAATCCTGGCAGACAGGCGAGAGCGGGGTTGGAACGCTAATGGCCGTCGGAGGAATTGGTGGTGTGCTAGGTTCTGTTTGGATAATAAAAAGGGGAGACTCGCCAGAAAGAAGAAGGTTGATGCTCGGTAGCACAGCTGCCTTTGCTGTTTTTTTGGCGATTTTTATCGGAACAAGTAATTTTTACGTAGCTCTTGTTCCGCTCTTGCTCGCCAACATCTGCGTGAGTGCAAGCCAAACGATAAATAATGCCGCAATTCAACTTCTGGTTGATGACGATGTTCGAGGACGGATGAGTAGTTTTATGTTGATGTCCTTCGCGCTCACTCCAATTGGGGTTTTTCCAATGGCCCTTGCGGCTGATTCCTTCGGAGCAGCCAATGCGATGCTAGGGGCTTGCGGGTTGCTGATTGTTATCGTTTTGGCTTTTGTGCTTTTCAGCCGCACAATCCGTGAATTGGATCACACGATCAAGCAAAAAGTAGCCCAGAAAAAAGAAATCTAATCACATTCTTCGTACGGTTTATGCAAGACGATCAGTGACTCTCGGGTACTAATACACATATAATAGGAGTTATGCGCCCGTAGCTCAGCTGGATAGAGTAACTGGCTTCGAACCAGTTGGTCGGGAGTTCGAATCTCTCCGGGCGCGCCAAACACTTTCCATTCGCCTCTAATTTCTTAGACATGGAGTCCTGCAACGTAGCCAGAGCTCCAAGCCCACTGAAAGTTAAAGCCTCCAAGGTGGCCCGTCACATCTAACACTTCTCCAATAAAGAATAGTTTAGGAAATTCTTTGCATTCCATACTTTTTGATTTAATCGCATCAGTATTTACTCCGCCCAGAGTGACTTCCGCCGTACGATAGCCTTCAGTTGAGGAGGGTTTGACCATCCAGCCATTGAGCAACGCTCCAATGCTTTTTATTTTTGAGTTTTCCCAATCTGCAAGCGGTGATTCAGATTGATTTGGCCACCAGAGCGCCTCTAGACCGGCAGTCAGGGCTTTAGGAAGGTCTCTTGTTAAAACGGTTCTCAAAAGTGACTTTGGACTTTCGTTCTTTAAGTTCAGTAAATGGGAGGCGGCATCATGTTTTGGCATAAGATTAATCGTTACTGCATCACCAGGATTCCAGTAGCTAGAAATTTGAAGAATTGCCGGACCACTGATACCGCGATGCGTAAAAAGCATGTCTCCCGTAAAGCTGATGCCATTGCACGAAGCAGTAATGGAAGCCGAGCAACCGGCTAAGCTTTTGCACAAAGACAATATTTCGTCGCTGAACATAAATGGGACGAGGCCCGCACTAATGCCTGTTATTGTCAGGCCAAACGCCCGCGCAATAACATAGCCGATGTCACTGCCTCCGAGGGTTGGCACCGACAGGCCGCCACTTGCCACAACTAGCGAGGAACACGACAAAACCTCTACAGTCTCTTCATTGACTGTTGATAACTTGACTGAGTAAAAACCTGATGTCTTCCGAGTAACAGACTTTACCTTAGCTGAGGTCCGGATAGTAACATCATGGTCCACACATTCGTTTGTAAGAAGGGTGACTATATCGCGGGCAGTGTGCTTACAAAAAAGCTGACCATTCTTACGCTCCTCATACTCTAAATCATTGCGTTCGACTAGACTGATAAAGTCATTCTCAGTGTATTGACTGAGCGCGGATTTACAAAAATGAATATTGTTGGACACAAAATTTTCAGGTTCTACTTTTCGATTGGTAAAGTTACACCGACCACCACCGGACATTAAAATCTTTTTACCTATTTGATTCGCACTCTCAAGGACAAGCACTTTTTTGCCTCTTATAGCGGCTGTTGCTGCACAGAACAATCCGGCAGCTCCTCCGCCTATAATTATTACTTCCCAAGGATTGTCGCAGCGAGACGTGCTATTTTTCATTGGCTATAAAGAAAATATAGTGTTCTTTGAGATTCATTTCACAGATCATCATTAAGACTTTTAAACTCTCCATTGGCTATAAGAGAACTCAATTCTCTATACCCACCCACTGAATGGTCATCAACAAAAATTTGCGGCATGGTTCTTTGCCCCGATTTTGTCATGATCTCTGTCATCAATTTCTCATCGCCCTCTAAGTTTATCTCGTCAAATTGATAGTCGTGGGCGCGCAGTAGCTGTTTTGCTGCGTTGCAGAAACTGCAAAGGTCCTTAGTGTAGACAGTTATTTTTCTCATATTTTTCTCAACGTTAAAGGTTAAGTTTCAATTTAGTTTTTTTGCTCTAATCTTCCGGCCTTTTATTTTAGTCTCTGAGAGTATTTTTAGAGCGGCTTTTGATGCGGTATTTTTGATCGCAATATAGCTCATGTTTTCTAAGATGTTTATTTTCCCCAGAGACTCTCCTACAATTTCTCTGGTCGCCGTTAAGGCGCCCACGAAGTCTCCTGCGCTTATTTTATGTTTTCTCCCCGAATTTATAAATAAGGTTGTGTTTGGTGGATATAATTTGAACTCGGCTTCTCTTTTCTGTGCTGGTATGTCCTTAATTTCTATACTGACTTCTAACAATTTCATAATACGTTTGAAGCGATATTCTTCATTGGGTAGAACAAGACTTACTGCCAGGCCCCCGAGACCCGCTCGACCGGTTCGTCCCATGCGATGGATATAGGTCTCCGCTTCGGCCGGTAGCTCATAGTTAACAACTAACTCCAGTTTCTCAACGTCTATACCTCTGGCGGCAACATCAGTTGCCACCAGGATTGAGGTGCTATGATTGGCGAATCGAATTAGAGTTTGGTCCCGATCAAATTGTTCGAGATCACCATGCAGGCTCAGCGCATGATGTCCGATCTTGATTAGGTCAGCTTGGAGTTGTTGAGCCTGAGCTTTTTGGTTGCAGAATATCAGCGTCGACCCAGGTTTAGTCTCTTTAAGAATGGAATTCAGTTTTTCTAGGCGATTGTCTCTAGATGCGTGATAAAACTCTTGCTTAATGCTGGCGCTTTTAGCTGATGATTGTATGGTGAGTGTCGTAGGTTGCTGTTGATAGGAGGAACTTATCTTTAATATTTCTTCTGGATACGTAGCTGAAAACAATAGCGTCTGCCTTTCGTCAGGACACTCTTGAATAATTATTTCGATGTCGTCAATGAAACCCATGCTCAACATTCGATCAGCCTCATCGAGGACGATAGCTGATGTGTTTTTTAGGTTTAGGCTGCCTTTTTTTAAATGCTGAAGAAGTCGGCCGGGTGTTCCCACAATGATATGGGGGTGTCTTTTAAGTGAATTTAGTTGAGTTCCGAGGGGCTTCCCTCCGCATAGAGTAAGAAGCTTGATGTTTGGCATAAATTTAGCCAATTGACGAATTTCTACGCTCACCTGATCCGCGAGCTCTCTTGTCGGACAAATTACTAAGGACTGAGTGGAATAACTCTTAGGATCTAACGCGTTGAGTATGCTAAGTCCAAAGGCGGCAGTTTTGCCACTTCCTGTTTCAGCTTGCGCGAGAATATCTCTGCCTACTAGGGTAATTGGTAGGCTTTCAGCCTGTACGGCAGTCATTTTCTCGTAGCCCAAGGAATCAAGGCTTTTCAGTAATTCAGCTCTGAGCGAGAGAGACCTAAAATCAGAGCTTTGCGGTTTGTGTGGTGCCACCTATTAATCCTGCTTAATACCGGGGGAGCATGATAGCAGTTTACAAAGTATCGTATCCACGGTTTGTCTGGGTCTTCTTCATCGGATAAAAAAAGGGAGGGGCTAAATAAGCTCCTCCCTTTTCGTTGGCAAAAATTCTATGCCATTTTCTTTGGTCGTACTGGACTAGAAGTCAACGTTTAAACGACCGAAGTAATAAGCACCTTGCCATGTTACGGAAGTACCTGAGTTGTAGAGTCTACCGCAACAGAAGTCGCTAAGTTCATCCTGATCCGGATACTCATCAAAGATATTACGTCCGCCAATTGAGAGTCGCACATTTTCGTTGACCTGATACTGCGCCTCTATGTCAGTGAAAATATTGGAATCGGCGGTTTGAACTCTGAACGGATTCCTATTTGAATTCTCCCATTCGCCATAGTAGTTAAGTCGACCGATTAGCGTAAGGTCTCCAGCTGTATGTCTCGCAGAGTAAACACCCCGCCACCTAGAGTCAGTGTTCAAGAAGTCAAATTGATCCTCTATGTTCAAGTAGGCACTTGGGTCCGAGTCAAAATCTGTCTCATTGAAGTTTACAGAGGCAGTTAGCAGCGTTGTACCCGCACTCCAGCTGAGTGGATAAGTTGCAACAAAATCCATACCTCTTGTTTCTGTGTCAAATGCGTTAGCGAAGTAGAATACGCCGCCAATCGTATTTGCTCCTGCAACACCCGCTGCATCTAACTTCAAGTAGTTGGCATAAGCATCGCCTGAAGTTGGATCGGTAGACACGTCTTGCGTAGAGATTGCATTGAATCGGTCCTCAAGTTGAATTCGATAAAAATCCAAGGTGAAATCCAATTCTCCAAGTGAGCCAACTAATCCCAAGCTTAGGTTTTCAGACAGCTCTGGCTTAAGCGCACTTGCGCCAAGAGCCTGGGCAACTGGTCCACCTGCGGGGAATAAGCCGGTCGCTACTGGGAGACCATCTGGTAAACGAGTAGATACGTTGATTGTGCCTTGTTGACCTGGTGTAGGTGCTCTGAAACCAGTGCCTATCGAGCCGCGAAGTGAAATCGTGTCCGACAGGTCTAGCTGCGCAGCTAGCTTGTAAACAAGCTCTTTGTCAAAGTCGCTGTAGTCCTCATAGCGGATTGCGCCTTGAAGGAATAAAGCGTCGGTGACATCAGCACTAAGATCTGCATATAACGCCGTGGAGTCGCGTTCATAGCGTTGAGAAAATTGCGGTGAGTAACCGGGGAATCCATTCGAGCCCACGCCTACAACTTGATAAACAGGATCGCTGGAGTCAGCACAATTTAGCGTCGAGCCGGCAGCAATTACGCTTGCTCCAGCAGCACTGGCTGTCATATCAGCGTTACAAAGTCCGTGGGGGTCCTTCACGGAATAAGGACCTGCAACATAAGAATCAGGTTCTCCCGCAACGACTTCATAGGCCTCATCCAGATAACTTGCGCCAAACGCTAAGACTGTATTGTCAAAACCCGAGTCAAGCTCCATTGAGAAATCGGCTTGAAACTGAGTTTCTTCGTTAATTAGGTTGCCCGGCCTAAATGACTCTTTAGACAATGGACCCTGAGATGGGTTTATGGTGTTCGAAAGCGTATAGGCGATTTCGTTTTCGCCGCGCCGACCACTAAAGTCGTAGCTAAGCCCACCATCAGTCTCACCTTTTAATCCGCCGACAAAAGAGAAGTCGGTGATTTCTCCAAAGAACCGTGGGGTAAATCCACCGGGATATTTTTCCAAAGGGCTGTAAATAGATCCGTCAGCCTCTCTAAGATCCTCGATGGTTCCGTTACCTGGATACCGGTAGAAAAAGCCGCCGTCGCCTTCACTGTCAGAATGATTAGCGTAACCATAGAGCTCACTGTTTTCGCCCACCTGAAGGCCGGCGTTAACGAACACTCGTGTAGCCTCGGTGTTTGGTTGCCCCCAGGGTTGCACAACATTCCCGGGGCCAGTGTTGGGGTTTCTGCTCTTTAGCCCTGCTCGGTATGCGTCGTCTCCGTCCGTGTCCACGCACCACCAAGATTCACAATATTGCTCTCCTCTGACGGTGGCGTCTTGTTCAGAAAACTCGGCAGAGATATTCAAAAAGCCGTTTTCGCCCAATGAAAAACCGATATTTCCAGCAATGGTTGTCTGATCTCCGTCACCCTCGCTGAACCCGCCTTGGTCCACTGAAAAACTTGCGCCCTCATTACTGTCCTTCAGAATAAGGTTGATCACGCCAGCAATCGCGTCTGATCCGTACTGAGCGGCCGCGCCGTCTCGGAGTACTTCGACGTTTTTTAGTGCGATTGAAGGAATGGTTGCTAAGTCTGGCCCCTGACTGCCTGCGCCACCAATTTGTACAAGAGAAGCTCTGTGCCTTCGCTTAGAATTGACTAAGACCAAGGTCTTATCTGTTGGCATACCCCGCAGCTCAGCAGGGCGGATGAAAGAGGCTCCGTCGCTGATTGGCTGCCGGCCGATATTAAATGAGGGAACCAAAGTTTTGATAATGTCGTTGGTGTCCGTGAATGAGACAGCCTCAAGGTCGTCAGCACCAAAGACATCTATCGGTACTGGTGAGTCTGACACTGTTCTTGGTCTTCCCCTTGCCCCTGTAACGACTATTTCTTCGAGCATGGCGTTGTTCGTATCTTGCGCAAAGACCAGTGGTGAGAGGCCAGCTGGTAAAAGCAAGCTCAGAGCGATGGCCGATGGCAGCACCCTCCGAGTGGGTTTGTTTCGGTTTGGCATGTATTTCTCCCCTTTGAGAACTGTTTTTCTTGGAACACTTGCGTGTTGTTGATCCAACCTCCAAAAAACATCAGCTTGAACTACATGCCAAGTTCATACCTGAACTCAAGCAAATCTGGAAGATCCGCATTAAGCATACACAAAAAAAGGGAGGGGAGAAACATTTCTGTATCTCCCCTCCCCAGTCTTGATTTTCCTAATTAACTACGTCTGCGTTCGCAGACGTCTTAATTAGAAGTCTACGCGGAATCTTGCGTAAACAAAGCGACCTTCGATACCCCAAGGTGTGCTGCCAACATAGGTGTTACCAGAACCGACAGTTCCGTCCATGTTTTGCATTTCCAAGGCGCCGTCTTCGTCGAACGCATTGTTTGCGCCGACAATTACGGTGTAGTTATCGTTGAACGTGTATGCGGCTTCTAGATCCACTACGTTCTCACCACTGTAACACTCGTCCTTGTTGATTGCGCAGTTCAGCATATAGTTCGTGCCGTTTGCACCACGAGGACTTGTGTCGCCGCTCCAGTTGGAGTCGATCCAGTCATCGTAAGTACGCAAACGCGCTAGGAAACGGAAGTTATCAATAAAGTGGTTGTACGTGAATACACCACGATTTTGAGGGTTCTGATTCTCAAGTCCAACAACTCGGTTTCTGTTAACTTCAGAACCTGCGTTGTCAACTTCAGTCTCAGTCCAGTTCCATGCTGCTACCAAGTTTCCGTTACCCATTCCACCGAAGTCTAGGTTCCACGTACCCACTAGGTCGATGCCTTGTGTAGTAGTTGCGAAGTCATTCGTGTAGAAAGAAACTGAACTCAAGTCAGCTGCTCCGGGAACACCAAGTTCCTGCAAGCAAAGGGCAAGGTTACCAGCTGGATTAGCGCGAGCGCCCGGACAGGCAACG
>Ga0233397_1001026_pt1 | contig 13364 bp, 10 predicted proteins | sample 35DmetaG_FD_189957 | JGI IMG/M metagenome (GOLD analysis project Ga0233397, IMG submission 189957) | Seawater microbial communities from Monterey Bay, California, United States - 35D | ecosystem: Environmental > Aquatic > Marine > Coastal | place: USA: California | collected 2016-10-20
TTTATCATAAAATTCAAATTCATCAAAAGTTACATCTACGAAAAAGGCATATTTTCCTGGAGTTTCGATCACGGGTAAGGATTGAATTTTTGTGAGGTTCAGTTGGCAATCGCTCATGACATTTAATACCGCAGCTAAACTTCCGCGTTGATGATCCAAAGTGAACTTTAAAGCCGCTTTATTTATATTTTTTTGATCGACTAAAATGCCATTTTTCTGTACAATCACAAAACGAGTTATATTATTTTTAATCGTTTGGATGGACGGGGCTAAAATCGATAAGCCATACAAGGCAGCCGCTTGCTCACTGGCAATTGCTGCTATTCCTGAAATGGCATTCTCAGCGATACGACGTGCTTCATCAGCTGTATCTTCTGCCTCTACCAGTCGAATATGGAGATAGGCTTTGAAAAAATCTTTACACTGCAACAAGGCCATAGGATGTGAATACACTTCCTTAAGATCAGTTAAAGTTTGTCCAGGCAAGGCCATTAAATTATGATGGATACTAAGCGAATACTCTCCTACGATCTGTAAATCATTTTGATCGATCAAGGCATAATTCGGAATAATTGATCCTGCTATCGAATTTTCAATGGCCATCACAGCCTGATCAGCGGTATTCTCCAAGAGAGCTTTTACGCTTGCATCAAAGGTTTCACATTCTAGCAATGATAGACCCTTACCATAGTAGCTCTGTGCTACTGCGTGGTGGAAAGATCCTTTGATCCCTTGAATCGCTACGTTCTTGTTTTCTTTCATTAGTTCCAAAAAAAAAGTCCCGATAAATCAGGACTTTTTTGTTTTTATATATCGTATTCTAAATATTACAAAGTCCTTCCTGCTTCCGAATAGAAGTAATAAAAGTTGTTGTAATAAAAGAAGATTGTATTCATATTGACATTAAATCCTTGCAAAAGTAGCATAGCTTTTGTCAAAAACAAATTTTTAGGAATTTTTTTTACTTTAGAGAAGATGAAATTTCCCCAAATTATTGAAAAGTATATCCTTTTGCTATTGCTTTCCTACTCAGAGTATTGCTAAATTGTTAGATGTTAATTCCGCTTAAGTGATCAGAGCGAACATAGTCAATGACACAAGAACTAAAGCAACTCCCAGTATAATCGCTGCCAAAAAAAAGAGCAGACACCCTCCTTTTGGACATACAAACAATTTCCCTTTTCCAAATTTTAGTACTTTAACACATGATTTTAAGCCGATAAACTCGAAGATGAAAAACCAGCACTATTATTATTTAACACTTCTCAATCTCGGAACATTGTTTATCAGTACTTCGGGACCCTTGGGACGTTTTATTCAGCTTCCTCCCCCCTTGATTATTTGGTCTAGAGCCCTTGTTGCCTTTCTTGTCTTGGGCGCTTATTGCTTATGGAAAAAAGAGCGTATTAAAAAAGAGTTTATAAAAAACAGCACTACCCTTCTTTGGAGTGGTAGCCTACTCACCCTGCATTGGGTGACCTATTTTTTTGCACTTCAATGGAGTGGTGTAGCTATTGGAATGTTGTCCCTTTTTACTTTTCCTATCCTGACTGTTTTTCTTGAACCCCTCTTCTTTAAAACAAAACTTCATCCCATTCATTTGATCTTTGGGGTCTTTATTTTAATTGGAATTTATCTGCTCGTCCCTGCCTTTGATTTTGAAAGCGAACAAAGTAAGGGGCTCCTAATGGGTTTATTTTCTGCTTTGACCTATGCCCTTCGAAACTTAATCCTTAAAAAACGAATTGAAAAAATCAAAGGTTCATTATTAATGTTTTATCAATTGGGTATCACTCTTGTACTCCTTTTTCCTGTATTGATGTTGTATCCGCTTGACACCTTTACTGCACAAATTCCTTATTTATTATTTTTAGGATTTGTCACTACTGCGTTAGGGCATTCTCTGTTTTTAAATAGTTTAACTTATTTCACGGTATCAACGGCAAGTATCATGAACAGCATTCAACCCATCTTTGGAATTCTCATTGCCTTTTTCTTTCTGAAAGAAATCCCTCCAGCCAGCAGTCTTATTGGAGGAGGAATTATATTGACTACCGTGGTCATAGAAAGTCTACGATCTCATAGGGCTTAAAAAAACAAACTCCTTATCTTTAAATCAAAAAAAAATGTCGCTTCTTCTTCAAAATATTTCCAAAAGCTACGGTGCTGTAAAAGCATTAAAAGGACTTTCTATTACATTAGAAAAAGGGGAAGTGGTCGGTTTATTAGGCCCCAATGGCGCTGGAAAATCCTCCCTAATGAAAATTCTTACTGGCTATTACAAAGAATGGGAAGGACAAATTTCTTATGAGGGTTTGGACTTAAAAGCCGACTTGCAGCGCATCCAAAAACAAGTGGGTTATTTACCCGAAAACAATCCGCTGTACAATGAAATGTATGTGGTAGAATATTTAAAATATGTAGCAAATCTTTACAAACTCGACAATGCACCCTACAAAGAGATTCTAAAAAAGACAGGGCTTTTAGACCACCAACTTCACAAAATTCAAACACTTTCCAAAGGCTATCGGCAACGAGTAGGGTTGGCAGCGGCTTTGATACATGACCCGCAATTGCTCATTCTGGACGAACCCACCACGGGCTTAGACCCCAATCAACTCGTCGAAATTCGAAAATTAATTCGCCAATTGGGAAAGGATAAAACCGTTTTACTTTCCACCCATATTTTACAAGAAGTGGATGCCCTTTGTGATCGGGTAATTATCATCAATAAAGGAGAAGTTGTTTTGGATCAAGCCTTAGAGGAATTGCGAAGCAAACAAGAACAAATTATTGAAGTGAGTTTCGATTATCGCATCGAATTGGTCGCTTTAGAAAAACTTCCCAATGTCCAAAAAGTCGTCAATACCCATGATTTTGATTACGAATTACACCTTAGCGGAACCCAAGACATGCGTCCGGCTGTCTTTGATTTTGCCCATGACAATGGATTGAAAATTCTTAGCCTTCAATTCAAAAACGAAAGTCTGGAACAGCTCTTTAAGAAATTGACTTCCTAAAAAACCTCTTCCGCAATTTGTTTAATATTATCGGATTTTCCCATGGAGTAATAATGCAAGAAAGGGACGGATGAAGTCATGAGTTCTTTACTTTGCTGTATGCACCACTCTACACCCACTTGGCGTATGGCTTTATTGTCCTTACACTTTATGACTTCTTTAATTAAGGCTTCGGGCAGGTCTACATGAAATCGATGGGGAATCATATTGAGTTGTTTTAGGGTAGAAAGGGGTTTCAATCCTGGAATAATTGGTACAGTAATGCCCTCGGCTCTGGCTTTAGCTACAAAGTCAAAAAACTTTTGATTATCAAAAAACATTTGAGTTACGATATAGTCGGCTCCTGCATTAATTTTTTTCTTCAAAAAGTGTAAATCACTTTCAAGGCTGGGTGCTTCCATATGTTTTTCAGGATAGCCCGATACTCCAATACAAAAGTGGGTCGCATGAGAATTTAACAATTCCTCATCCAAATATTTTCCTTGGTTTAGCTCTGCAATCTGCTGTACCAATTCATTAGCATAAGTATGGCCATCTTTAGTGGGCTTAAAATAGGTTTCTGATTTTACCGAATCCCCTCGTAATGCCACTACATTATCAATCTCGAGATAATCCAAATCCACCAAAAAGTTCTCAGTATCTTCTTTAGAAAATCCACCGCACAAAATATGCGGAATAGCATCCACCTTGTACTTACTTTGTATTGCGGCACAGATCCCCACAGTTCCAGGACGTTTTTTAATTACCCTGAGCTCCAGCAAACCGTTTTCTCTGTCCTTATACACATGTTCTTCTCGGTGATAGGTTACATCTATAAAGGGAGGCTTAAACTCCATCAAATCATCAATAGAATTAAATAAAGCATTGATATGCTGCCCTTTTAAAGGTGGGAGTATTTCAAAGGTAAACTGGGTTTTTCCCTTGGCTTTAGCGATATGTTCTGTTACTTTCATCTAGTCTTCAATTAAATTAGGATTCAACCATTTTCGTGCTTCATCCAATGAAATTTTTCTTCTTTTGCTATAGGACAGCAATTGATCTTCTTTGATTTTTCCAAGTCCAAAATAGCGTGCATCAGGGTGCGCAAAATAGTAGCCTGAAACTGCAGCTGCTGGCCACATAGCTAAACTTTCCGTAAGCTGTACTCCAATTTCTTCTTCTACTTTTAAAAGTTCCCAAAGAGTCTTTTTCTCCAAATGATCCGGACAGGCGGGATAACCAGGCGCTGGGCGAATCCCCTTATAGCTTTCTTTTATTAACTCTTCATTTGTCAATTTTTCGTAAGAGGCATACCCCCAATATTCTTTTCTCACTTTCAAGTGCAAGTATTCGGCAAAAGCTTCTGCCAAACGATCTGCCAGGGCTTTGATCATGATGGAGTTGTAATCATCATTTTCTTCTTCAAAAGCTTTTGCTCTTTCGGCAGTTCCAAAACCTGTACACACACAAAAGGCTCCTATATAATCTGCTACCCCAGTAGTCTTAGGCGCAATGAAATCAGATAAAGCAATATTAGCCTGGTCTTTTGTTTTTTTCAATTGTTGTCTTAAGGTGAGCCAGGTTGCTTGAACCGATTCTCGATCTTCATTTGCATAGACCTCTACATCATCACCATGGGAATTGGCAGGAAAAATTCCAAAACGTGCTTTTGCAGTCAACCATTTTTCCTTCAACAGTTGAGACAGCATGTTTTTTGCATCAGCAAACAAGCTTTGTGCTTGCTCTCCTACTACATTATCGGTTAAAATATCTGGGTATTTTCCGTGTAAATCCCAAGAACGAAAAAAAGGAGACCAATCAATAAAAGGCACTAATTCCTCCAGAGGAAAATTATTTAAAGTGATCCCTCCCTGAACTTTGGGCTTAGTGGGAGTAAATTGATTCCAATCCAACAAAAGAGCATTCTGCTGAGCTAGCTCGTATGTTAAATAGGTTTTAGAAGAAGTTCGTTCTAAAAATTTTTCTTTGAACACTTCATATTCTTCTCTTATTTTCAATATGTAAGGTTCCTTTTTGTCTTTTTGTAATAAATTACTAACTACTGCAACTGCTCTAGAGGCATCGTTAACGTGAATGACTGGCCCTTGAGATACAGGTGCTATTTTTACTGCTGTATGTGCTTTGGACGTTGTTGCTCCCCCAATTAAAACTGGAATTTTTATATTCTGACGATCCAACTCTTTTGCCAAATACACCATTTCGTCCAATGAAGGGGTAATTAATCCTGAAAGACCAATAATGTCGACTTGTTCCTCAACAGCCCGCTGGATGATTACCTCTGGAGGAACCATCACTCCTAAATCTATAATTTCATAATTGTTGCATGCCAGTACTACGCTCACTATGTTTTTACCAATATCGTGAACATCTCCTTTTACTGTGGCCATCAATACCTTTCCAGCAAATTGAGCTCCATCGTTTTTCTCTGCTTCAATAAAGGGCTGTAAATAGGCAACCGCTTTTTTCATCACTCGAGCCGATTTAACCACTTGAGGTAAAAACATTTTCCCAGCACCAAATAAATCTCCTACAACATTCATTCCGTCCATCAAAGATCCTTCGATAACTTCAATAGGTCGGTTGGCTTCTTTTCTTGCTTCTTCTGTATCTTCTTCTATAAAAGCATCAATTCCTTTTATTAAAGCATGAGTGATTCTACTTTTTAAATCTTCCTCACGCCATGCATCGTCTTCTTTTTTTCCTTCCTTTTTCACGGAAACTACATTTTCAGCATATTCCAATAAACGTTCCGTGGCGTCTTCTCTTCGATCGAGTAAAACATCCTCTACGTGCTCCATCAATTCTTTAGGCACCTGGTCATACACTTCCAACATTGATGGGTTAACGATACCCATATTCATTCCATGTTGAATTGCGTGGTACAAAAAGGAAGCATGCATCGCTTCACGAACTGTGTTGTTTCCTCTAAATGAAAAAGAAACGTTACTCACTCCCCCACTTACGCTTGCATGGGGTAAATTTTTTCGTATCCATTTTGTAGCATTAAAAAAGTCAAGTGCATTTTTACGATGCTCTTCCATTCCTGTTGCAACAGGAAAAATATTGGGGTCAAAAATGATATCTTCTGGTGTAAAGTTTACTTTTTCTACTAGCACATTATAAGAGCGTTCACAAATTTCAATGCGTCGTTCTAAGGAATCGGCTTGACCTTCTTCGTCAAAAGCCATTACAATTACAGCAGCACCATATTTTTTTATGGTCTTGGCTTGAGCTACAAAACTGGCTTCTCCTTCTTTTAAACTAATGGAGTTGACAACACTTTTACCTTGTACAACTTTGAGTCCTGCTTCAATTATCTCCCATTTGGAACTATCAATCATTACCGGAATACGGGCAATATCTGGCTCTGCTGCCATTAAATTCAAAAAGGTAGTCATCGCTTCTACCCCATCAATCATTCCCTCATCCATATTGACGTCGATGATCTGAGCTCCTCCCAATACTTGTTCACGAGCCACTTCAATAGCCTCGTTATATTTTTTATTCTCTATTAATCGTAAAAACTTTCTTGAACCCGTAACATTTGTACGTTCGCCAATATTGACAAAATTTGTAGTTTCTGAAATCACCAAAGGTTCCAAACCAGATAACAATAAAGGTTTCCGTTCTTGTTTAGACATTAGACAACTGTTTAGGATTTCTAGGTGTGTACTTTTTTGCCACTTCTGCAATTAATCTAATGTGATCGGGGGTAGTACCGCAACACCCGCCGATAATGTTCACAGCATTTTGTTTGAGGTAGTCTTCAATCAAAGTCTGCATTTCTTCGGGAGACTGGTCATAAGCACCAAAGGCATTAGGCAAACCCGCATTGGGGTGAGCAGAAACGAATAGATCACTCTGGTTCGCTAATCGTTTTACATAAGGCAGTAATTGATCTGCTCCCAGGGCACAATTAAATCCAATACTCAAAATAGGAATATGACTCATCGAAATCCGAAAGGCCTCCACGGTTTGTCCAGAAAGTGTCCTTCCACTGGCATCTGTAATGGTCCCACTCACCATTACGGGAATATCAATTTGACGCTCTTCTTTTATTTCATTGATTGCATATAGTGCAGCTTTAGCATTTAATGTATCAAAAATAGTTTCCACTAAAAGCAAGTCAACACCACCATCTACAAGTCCATTAATTTGCTCACGATAGGTAGTAACTAGCGCATCAAAAGTAATAGCACGGTACCCAGGATCATTTACATCTGGAGACATACTGGCAGTCTTGTTTGTAGGACCTATAGAACCTGCCACATATCGTGCTTGATCTGGTGTTTTTTCTAAATATTCCTGACTGACTTCTTTGGCTATTTTAGCGCTTTCATAATTCAACTCATAGGCAAGGTTCTCCATTTCATAGTCTGCCATACCTATAGAGGTTGAGGAAAAAGTATTGGTTTCTACAATATCGGCTCCGGCATCAAAATAATCTCTATGAATTCCTTTGATAATTTCAGGTTGGGTAATTGAAAGGAGATCATTATTTCCTTTTAAAATAGCAGGATGATCCAAAAAACGCTCCCCTCGAAAATCAGCTTCCTCTAGGTTGTGGTTTTGAATCATGGTGCCCATAGCACCATCTAAAACTAAAATTCGTTTTTCTAAATCTTTTTCTATACTCATCCTATCTTGCTTAATGCATTTTTTAGATCATTCCAAATATCTTCATGATGTTCTAGCCCCACAGAAAGACGAATCATTCCATCGGTTATTCCCACTGCCAAGCGGTCTTCTTCAGATAGTTTACTATGTGTGGTTGAAGCGGGGTGGGTAATAATTGTTCGAGAATCTCCTAAATTAGAAGACAGCGAACACAATTCAATTGCATTGATAAAATTTCGTCCTGCATCTATCCCTCCTTTTAGTTCAAAGGCAATAATATTTCCTCCTTTCAACATTTGTTTTTTAGCTAAAGCATATTGGGGATGAGATTTTAAAAAGGGGTATTTTACCCAATTTATTTCTTGACTCGCTTCTAGCTTTTCTGCAATAACATGAGCATTCTCACAATGACGATCAATTCTTACAGCTAGTGTCTCCAAACTTTTAGACAATATCCAGGCGTTAAATGGCGAAAGTGATGCTCCAGTGTTTCTCGCAAAAAGAAATAACTCTCTAACAAGTTGCTTACTCCCTACTGTGATTCCTCCTAACACTCGCCCTTGTCCATCCATCAATTTTGTTGCAGAATGAATGACTAAATCGGCTCCGTATTGAATGGGTTGCTGCAAGTAAGGTGTTGCAAAACAATTGTCCACAATGAAAAGTAATTTATGTTGTTTTGCAATTTTACCTATTGCTTCTAAGTCCAATACATCTACTCCAGGATTGGTAGGAGATTCGACATAGATACATTTTGTATTAGGCTTAATTAGCCCTTCAATAAGGGAAAGATCATCAGAAGGAAAATAGCTCGTTGTAATTTGCCACTTGGGTAAATACTTGGTGAACAATGTATGAGTTGATCCAAACAAAGCACGTGCAGAAACAATATGGTCTCCTGCGTTTAAAAATGTAGCAAAGGTTGCAAACACAGCCCCCATTCCGGTTGCAAAAGCAACTCCTGCCTCTGCGCCTTCCATTTGTGCAACTTTTTCAACAAATTCTGTAGTGTTGGGATTTGTAAAACGGCTATATATATTTCGTTCTTTTTCTTCAGCAAAAGAAGCACGCATATCTTCAGCATCTTCGAAAACAAAACTTGAAGTTAAGTGAAGTGGAGTGGAATGTTCCAAATTTTGAGAACGTTCCATTTGATTTCGAATGGCATTGGTTTCAAATTTTTTACTCATAAAGCGATACCATTTAAAATTATGCGGTGATTGATTTTAGCGGTAGGTTCTAAAGTTTTGGAAACAGAACAATATTTTTCAAAAGATAATTGTGCGGCACGTTTTGCTTTTTCCGCTGAAAAATCTCCTTCCAAATGAATTGTAATATCAATTTGATAAAACAACGCTGGCACAGCCCCTTCGTGTCGCAAGCCTTCCACGTCCATTTTTAAAGAAGTTGGATTTATTTTTTGCTTATTTAAAATAGCAACGATATCTATACTACTACAGCCCGCTACTCCCATTAATAAAAGCTCCATAGGACTTATTCCTTGAACTTCTCCTGTTGTTTTAGATTTATTATCTAATAAAACATGATGTCCATTTGAATTTGTAGTTCTAAAAAGATAATCTTCATTCACGCGCTCTAAGGCTATTTTCATTTTTTAATTTTTAGAGTTAAAAATTGGATCTAATATTTGTATCACAGCATCATTCTCTATTAAAAAAGCATCATGTCCATGAATGGAACTCAACTCATGATAAAACACATTTTCTTTTATTGACTTTGCTAACTGCAACGTTCTCTGGTCTTCAGCTGCAGTAAAAAACAAGTCACTATCAATAGCTATTAAATGAATTTCGGCTGTGATTTCTTGTATAATTTCGTCTATTTTTTTTCCTTCTCGTTCAATATTAACCGTACTTAAAAGATGGTTCATCATCACATAAGCCTCAAGGCTAAATCGTTGTGCTAATTTATTACCATGATGTAGCAACCAACTTTCTATATTATAAATTCCTTGCTCTTCATTTTTAGTTCTTCCAAAACGAAAGTCGAAGGACTGTGGTGTTCTGTAAGTAAGCATGGCATGAATTCGAGCATCTTCTAATGGATTTTTAGAATTCTCTAGGATACGCTTTTGAAGGAATGTATTGGCAATAATCCAATCGTTCGCTTTCCAATCTGCAGCAATAGGAATTAGGTATTCTGCAAAGTCAGGAGCCAATGCTGCCATTTCCCATGCAATTCCACCTCCAATTGAACCACCAATTAATGCAAACAAATGTGTAACTTCCAAAAGTTTTAAGCCTTCAAAAAAAAGAGCTGCAATATCCCCTGTATGAAAATCCTCTGGTCTTGAAAATGTTTGCTCCAACATCCCATTTCCAGGAATATTAAAAGCGAGTACCGTATACCGATTAGTGTCAATAGTTTGTCCTTCTCCAATGATTTCATTCCACCATCCTTGATCTCCACAGACAATAGAATCGCCTGTCAAGGAATGATTGACCAACACGACTGGTGCTGTTCCTATAGCTTGTCCAAACTGGTGATAATGCAGTTCAATCAGGTCATAAGAAGCACCAGTATGGGTCTTAAAATTTGAAATCGAAAGAGTTTGTACTTCCACTTATCGATGATTATAGTTGTGCAAAAGCTGCTTCTAGATCTTCGATTAAATCTTTAACATCTTCCAAACCTACAGACAATCGAATGAGGTCTTGTGTTACTCCCGTTGTTTTCTGAGTTGCTTCATCCAATTGTTGATGAGTTGTACTTGCAGGGTGTATAATCAAAGATTTTGTGTCTCCAATATTGGCTAAAAGTGCAAATAGTTTTGTGTGATCTGCCACTTTTTTTCCTCCTTCAAAACCAGATTTTAATCCAAAGGTTATGATTCCACTTTGTCCTTTAGGCAGGTATTTCTGTGCAAGAGTATTGTATTTGGATGTTTTTAATCCAGGGTAATTTACCCATGCTACTTCGTCTCTAGTTGAAAGCCAAGCAGAAAGTTTTAGTGCATTTTCTGAATGTTTCTTCATTCGGATGTCTAAAGTTTCAATTCCTTGGATAGTTTGAAAACTATTAAAAGGACTTGGTGCACTTCCTAAATCACGAAGTCCTTCAATTCGTACTTTAGCAATAAAAGCGATTGCTCCTAGCGCTTCGTGATAATTTAATCCATGATAACTTGGATTGGGTTCTGTAAATTCTGGAAACAATCCATTGCCCCAGTCAAAAGTTCCTGCATCAATAATAATCCCCCCTAAAGAAGTTCCATTTCCAGTCAAATATTTAGTCAGGGAATGGATCACTATATTGGCACCATGTTCAATAGGATTCAATAATGCGGGAGAAGCAACTGTATTGTCTACTATAAACGGAACTTTAGCTGTTTTTGCGTGATCTGAAATCACTTTCAAATCTAACACATCCAATTTTGGATTCCCTAGAGACTCCGCAAAGAAGGCACGTGTATTGGGCTGAACAGCTTTTGAAAATTCCTCTGGAGCATCGGGATCTACAAAAGTGGTTGTAATTCCAAAACGAGGAAGTGTATTGGCTAGTAAATTATAGGTTCCTCCATATAAACTGTTAGAGGCTACAATATGATCTCCTGTTTTTAAAATCACCATTAAAGTGGTTGCGATAGCAGCAGTTCCAGAGGCAGTAGCTACTGCTGCCACACCGCCTTCTAGAGCGGCTAAACGCTGTTCTAAAACGTCATTAGTTGGATTGTTTAGTCGTGTGTAAATATATCCAGGCTCTGCAAGAGAAAATAAATTTGCTGCATGGTCCGAATCTTTGAACACATAAGATGTTGTTTGATAAATAGGAACAGCTTGTGATCCTTGTGTATTATTGGCATCATGTCCTGCATGTAATGCCTTGGTTGCTAATGAAGTACTCATAGTTGAAAAGTTTTTTTAATCGTTTCTAAATAATCTAGTTTTTCCCAGGTGAAAAGCTCTACTTCCTTCGATACTTTTCCGTTGTAAGGGGACTCAAACGTTTTTGTTATAGTAAGAGGCTGGCGCCCCATATGTCCATAAGAAGCGGTTTCCAAATACATCGGATTTCTTAACTTCAAACGTTGTTCTATAGCGTATGGACGCATATCAAAAAGAGTTGCTGCTTTTTCTGCAATTTCGGAGTCACTTAGGGCGACATTGGAGGTTCCAAACGTTTTAATATTGATTGAAGTAGGTTCTACTACTCCAATGGCATAACTCAGTTGCACTAAAATTTCATCGGCTACTCCTGCGGCAACAAGATTTTTTGCCATATGACGGGCTGCATATGCTGCACTTCGATCTACTTTACTAGGATCTTTTCCGCTAAAGGCTCCTCCACCATGACCGCCTTTTCCACCATAAGTATCGACAATAATTTTGCGTCCAGTTAAACCGGTATCACCGTGTGGTCCGCCAATTACAAACTTTCCTGTTGGATTTACGTGATAGGTAATATCCTCTCCAAAAAGATTTTGAATCTCTTGAGGTAAATTTTTCTTAACTCTTGGGATTAAAATCGAAATGACATCTGCTTTGATTTTTTCTAACATCGCCACTTCATCAGCATCAAAATTATCGTGCTGGGTAGAAACAACTATGGTGTCAATACGTAAAGGCTTATTGTTTTTGTCATACTCAATGGTAACTTGAGATTTTGCGTCAGGACGTAAATAAGTGATTTCCTTATTTTCTCTTCTTAACGCAGCATGTTCAATTAAAATCTTATGGGAAAGATCAAGTGCTAGCGGGGAATAAGACTCCGTCTCTGCCGTAGCATAACCAAACATAATTCCTTGATCTCCTGCACCTTGCGATTCTTTTTCTTCTCGATCTACTCCACGATTAATATCTTGAGACTGTTCATGTATGAGTGAAATTACACCACAAGAATCTCCACTAAACTGATATTCTCCCTTGGTATATCCTATGGCATTGATTGTTTCTCGTGCAATGGACTGTACATCAAGATAGGTTGCACTTTTGACTTCTCCTGCTAAAATCACTTGCCCTGTAGTTACTAGCGTTTCACAAGCGACCTTACTTTCAGGGTCAAAAGCTAAAAAATTATCGAGTAAAGCATCACTAATTTGATCAGCGATTTTGTCTGGGTGGCCTTCACTTACAGATTCTGAGGTAAAAAAATATGACATTTATTTATTGCTTTTTAGGAAGGATTTAAACAGTTGTTTAAAAAAAGCAACTCTGGTTTAGCATTTTTTTTTCGAGGTGTGCAATCAGTCAAATCCTTCCTCGTTTAACGCCACAAATTTAAACATTTTTTTAAACGAAGAAACTTTTTTATGAAAAAATAGCTGTTTTTTAATTTAAATAGCATTTTTTTCTTTTCAAAAAAGCCCCTACTTTGCAATACCATAAATAAACACAAAAGACTATGCACATTGCTATTGCTGGAAATATTGGCGCTGGAAAAACAAGCTTAACAGAACTATTAGCAAAACACTATCATTGGGAAGCCCATTTTGAGGATGTCATTGACAACCCTTATTTAGATGATTTCTATAACCATATGGAACGTTGGTCTTTTAATCTTCAGATCTACTTTTTAAAGAGTCGATTTGAACAGCTTCTTTCTTTCAAGGAGAGCAAAAAAACGATCATTCAGGATCGCACCATATACGAAGACGCGCATATCTTTGCTCCCAACCTCAACGCTATGGGACTTATGAATCAGCGAGATTTCAATAACTATCAAGGTATCTTTAGTTTAATGGAATCCCTTATCAAAGGACCTGATCTG
>Ga0233397_1001062_pt1 | contig 13114 bp, 17 predicted proteins | sample 35DmetaG_FD_189957 | JGI IMG/M metagenome (GOLD analysis project Ga0233397, IMG submission 189957) | Seawater microbial communities from Monterey Bay, California, United States - 35D | ecosystem: Environmental > Aquatic > Marine > Coastal | place: USA: California | collected 2016-10-20
CAGGAACAGGATGTATGGCTGCTCTTGACGCTGAAAGATATTTAGCATCTATTGAATAAATAATTATTAGTATATTCATACTAAAATTATAATGAACAAATCCAGACTTTTTTTAAGAAATCAAATGTCTTTTTTTTGGCTTCCTTCTGCATGGATTTGTGGGGTCAGAGTAGATAGTCTGCATACTAATAGTTGCTCTGTTCGAGTTAAACATGGTTTTTTAAATAAAAATCCTTTCAATTCTCTATTTTGGGCAGTACAAGGAATGGCTGCTGAAATGCCAGGAGGCCTTTTATTACAAGAAAAAATTAAAAGAAGTGGTCATAGCATAGCCATGCTCTTAATTGGTTCGTCTAGTAGTTTTACTAAAAAAGCCGTTGGAAAAATTTTATTCACATATGAAAATGGTGATGATTTGGATAAATTAGTAAATGATGCTGTTATAACTAAAGATGCTCAGATTATTACCATAAATACAAAGGGAATTGATGAAAATGGAGATGTTGTTTCTGATTTTTCTTTCAAATGGAGTATCAAGCTAAGATCAAAAAAATAAGTATTAACATTTTATTTGCATTTTTTTATAACACTATTAGTTATATTGAACTAAACAATTAACTTATGTCTAGATCTGTTTATAATTATACAGTGGAAATTTTAAAGAAAGTAAGTTTTAATCCAAAACTTTTTAAAAAAGAACTTGTAAAGGCTTCAAAAAGACTTTTACCTCATGAATACAGTGAATTAATGATTTGGGTTAAAAATTATACTTTTCAAAATCCTCATTTATACAATGCAATAGTTTAGTTTATTGTATCTATTATTTTAACATCTGAAAATGTTTCAATACTTTTCAATTTACTTTTGATTAGTTCACTCATTTCAATTATTAAGTGTTTTTTTAGATTATTCTTTTTGTAAACAATACTAATTTCTCTTGACGGATAAGGTTTTTTAAAATGATAAACTTTATTTCTTTTTTCTTTATTTAAACTTCTATAATTTAGAAAAGGAACTATAGTCATACCTAACCCAGAATAGGATAAATTAAAAAGGCTTAATAGGTTGTTACTTCTAATTTTTGAATTAAATTTTTTAAAATCAAATAATTTATTAATTGTTTTTCTAAGATCACTGTTATTAGGAACAATTACTTTCTCAGTATTAATATTTTTAAGTTCAATTATATCAGTTTTATTTGATTTTAAATTATCAGGAATTAAAATCATTAATGGTTCATAATATAGAACCATCACATCCAAGTCGGTATCATTTATCAGAGAATTTGTAATAATAAAATCAACCTCATTTCCTTCTAATAGTTTTAATATTTCTTCATTTTTGCTCTGGAAATAATCGATGTTGATTTTTTCAAACTTAGATTTTAAGGGTTTTAAAAAAAGGGGCAGTAAAGAAGATTCAAAGGAAGATGAAATTCCAAAGTTAATTTTTCTAAAAGTTTTCTTTTTTTCATATTCAATTATATCGTTAATTTTTTCTGATTCACTAAGTATAACTTTAAATTGATTTATTAATTTTTTTCCAAGCTCTGTTGTGTTAATAGGTTTCTTAGATCTATCAAATAATGAAATTTCTAGCTCTTCTTCTAGTTTTTGAATTTGCATACTCAATGAAGGTTGTGAAATCATACATGCTTTCGCAGCTTTAGTAAAGTTTTTGTGTTTATTTAAAGCAAGAATATAAGTTAGTTGAGTTATTGTCATATAATATTTTCCTATAAAATTAAATATTTTATAAGAAAATCCTATTCAATAATTTTAATACTAAACCTAACATTATCAAGAGGCCATTCTCTTTTGTCAGTTTCTAAATCAGAAATTTTATCAACTACGTTCATTCCTCTAATAACTCTTCCAAATGCAGTGTAATTATTATCTAAATGGTATGCTCCGTCAATTTTTTTAACTATAAAAAATTCAAAAGGAGATGCAAGTTTATATGGATTTTCAATTTCACTACTTGGCATTGAAATAATACCCCGGTGATGTTTATAACCTTTTTTTGTGTCAGGAGGTAATAGGTATCGACCAATTTTCCTTCTTTTTTTCGAGGTGCTAATATTATCGGAGTTTCCTCCTTGTATTATAAAATCTTTTACAACTCTATGAAAATACTCTCCTTGAAAATATTTTTTCTTTATTAGATAGATAAAGTTTGCCCTATGATATGGTGTATCTTTAAATAATTCAACATCAATATCTCCATAACTAGTACTAATTCTTACTTTATTTTCTTTGTTTTTATTTCCATATTCAAATAAAAATGGAATTGCATTTTTATCATCCAAAACAAAATCTTTTTTAGTTTTCTTCTCGACTTTTTTAATTATTTTTTTTTTTGGCTCTAGTGTTACCTTTTCTTTTTTACTTATATCTTTACATGATATAATCAGAAGACAAATAAATAGTGTTTTGTAAAAATGCATTTTAAAGATTTTAAAAATATAATTTTAAAATTAAAAGATTACGACCTTCCTGGTCATGAACATTTGCTAAAAATAGCTCCACCTGCAAGAGTTAAACATCTTAAAACTAATAAAATTCCTAATAACTCAAAGACAGCCTCTGTTTTACTATTATTTTATCCTGATAAAAATAGTCAGACAAGGCTAGTTATGATATTAAGAAATATTTATAATGGAGTTCATTCAAATCAAATTAGTTTTCCAGGTGGTAAGGTTGAAAATCAAGATAAAACTCTTTTAGATACAGCACTGAGAGAAACTGAGGAGGAAATTGGAGTTTCAAAAAAACAAATTAATTATGTTGGCTCTCTTTCAAGTGTTTATATTCCTCCAAGTAATTTTAATGTTTATCCTTACATAGGTTTTTGTGACAATAAACCAAATTTTTCTATTGATAAAAAAGAGGTTTCTATGGTTCTAGAACCAACCCTAGCTTCATTGCTTGAAATGAAAATTACAGAATCTATTGTAACGGTAAATAAGACAAATCAAAAAGTTCCAAGTTATCTTATAAATGATCATGTGTTATGGGGAGCTACAGCCATTATGGTTCATGAATTTATTATATTATATAAACAAATGATTAATTCTTAATACATTTGCCAAACCAAAATTTATTGTGTGAACTTATTTAAAAGAAATCCTTTTGGACATAACCTCTTTATTAAAAAATGGTTGATCCGTGTTTTAGGTCTTTTAACTCATCAAAGATTTAACAGGTTTAATAAATTAAAAATTGAAGGCTCTGATGTTTTAAAATCTTTACCTCAAAATAATGTTCTGTTTGTTTCAAACCACCAAACTTATTTTGCTGATGTTGCTGCAATGTTTCATGTTTTTAATGCGAGTTTAAGTGGAAGAGTAGATTCTATAAAAAATATGACTTATTTGTGGCAACCCAAACTTAACATATATTACGTTGCAGCCAAAGAAACAATGAAAGCGGGTTTATTACCCCGTATATTGGCTTATGTTGGTTCAGTCTCTATTGAAAGAACATGGAGATCCAAAGGTGAGGATGTGAATAGACAGGTTAAAATGAGTGATATTAGTAATATTGGAGTTGCACTTGGTGATGGTTGGGTAATCACCTTTCCGCAAGGAACTACAACCCCTTTTAAACCTATAAGAAAAGGAACAGCACACATTATAAAAAAATATAAACCAATTGTCATCCCGATAGTAATTGATGGTTTTAGAAGATCTTTTGATAAAAAAGGTATTAGAATAAAAAAAAGAAATATTCTTCAATCAATGGAAATTAAAAAACCAATAGAAATTGATTATGACAAAGAATCTATTGATAGTATTGTCGAAAAAATTGAATATGCTATCGAACAACATCCATCCTTTTTGAAAGTTTTATCTGAAAAAGAATTGCTAGATCTTGAAAAAAGTAATAAACAAAGAGAGTGGTAGCTATTCTTTGCTTTTTAAGAGGGCATTTTCTTCAATAATTCCCCCACAAGCAATCCTTGATCCAGCTGCACCTGAAGGTTGAGAAATAAAATCATCAGCTCCTTTATGAACAATTATAGATTTACCCAATATATTTCTGTTTTTATCATCACAACCTAAACACCATAAATCGGTACTAAAAGAAACAGATCCATTTCCGTTTTCGTCAACAGTGAAATTTCCAATATCTCCACGGTGAAAACCTGAGGAATCTCCCCATTTACCATGATTAACCAAAGTAGGATTCCAATGTCCACCGGCTGATTTTCCGTCTTCAGATGAACAATCAGATTTTTCGTGAATATGGATAGCATGCTCTCCAGGTTCTAGATTAGTGATGGTAGCTTCCATAGTGACCTTTGATTCTTCTTCAACAAACACTACAAAACCATTAGTTTGTGATGAGCTTTTAGATTCAAGTTCTATAACAACCATATTTGGAATTGAACAACTCGACATAAGTACTAAAATTAAGATGTAAAATGGATAACTTTTCATAGATAAAGTATTTGCACGATTATTGTATTTTTAAAGTTATGAAATATTTCATATTATTTTTTTCTTTTCTTTCGTTAACATCTTGTGGCCTTTTATCAGAGAATAGCAAGCCTGTTAATTACAATTCTGAATCTTTTAAAGATTTTGAAATTTCTGATGCACCAGATTACTCCAATATTGATTCCTGGGCAGTTCATCCAAATGGTGATCAACAAGTTTTTAATGATTTTAACCAGACTAACGAAAACCTTCCAGTTAATGTTTTTTTTATATATCCTACTCTTTTAACTGATAAGAACAATACAAGATGGAATGCAGATATTTATGATCATAAAACAAGGGATTATGTGCTTGGATCTTCTGTAAAATATCAAGCTTCTGCTTGGCTTTCAACAGGAAACCTATATATACCTTATTACAGACAAGCACATTTAAGAGTTTTTAGAGAATCTTTCTGGAAGAATGGAGGTAAAGAAGCATATGAAATGGCATATAATGACATAAAACAAGCATTTGTCACCTTTTTGGAAAAATTCAATAATGGAAGACCTATAATTATCGCTGGTCACAGTCAAGGAGCAGGACACGCCAAAAGACTTCTTCAAGACTTTTTTGATAACAAACCTTTACAAGAAAAATTAGTTGCTGCTTATTTAATAGGGACAAAGATTACTAATGAGGATTTTTCAACAATTCCTTTGATGAATAATAGCTCTGAAACAGGAGGTTTTGTTACTTGGAATACATACAGACTAATGTCCGAAAGAAAAACTAAAAAAGCTTCTTTTACTATAAGTCAAGATTGGATTCAGGATGCTTTATGTTCAAATCCTATTACTTGGAATAATCAAAATTCTTCTAATTATAACGATCACAAGGGGTTTTTATATTTAAATAAGAAAGTTTTTCCTAAATCTGTCAAAATAGAAAGTATTGATAATAAAATACTTGTGAAATTACCCAAGATGGGTATTATCAAAACTTTACTTTTATCATCTGTCAAAGACTATCATAAAGCAGATGTAAATTTGTTCTGGGAAGATATTCGTTTAAATAGCATAGAAAGATCCAAAAATTATCTTCGAAAGTCTAATTTGTAAATTATATTTGTAAGGTGAAAATTGTATTAAATATCTTAATTTTTTTTTCAACTTTTTTTATTTATTCTCAAAGCTACATAAAGGGAACTACATTTTTTGTTGACAATTTAGGAGAAAAGAAACCTTTGGCGGGAGTTAACATTTTGTGGGAAAATACTTCAGAGGGAACCCTTTCAGATATTAATGGAGATTTTAAAATCTTAAGTTCAAACTTTTCTAATAATCTTGTTTTTAAATTTTTAGGTTACAAAGATCAAATAATTCAATATAAAAATCAATCCAATCTTATTATTGTAATGATTGAAGATGAAAATATTTTAGATGAAGTTGTAGTTGATAAAAAGAGAAAGACAATTCAAAAATCATACTTTAAAACTCAAAACATTACCAATGTTTCTAGTGAAGAGTTATTAAAAGCAGCATGTTGTAATATTTCGGAGAGCTTCGAAACCAATCCCTCAATTGATGTTAATTATTCTAATGCAATAACAGGAACTAAGCAAGTTAAAATGCTTGGATTAGAAAGTCCATATCTTCTTATAACTGAGGAAAATATCCCAATGATAAGAGGTGCCTCACAAGTTTACGGATTATCATTTATACCTGGCACATGGGTTGAAAGTATGCAAATAACAAAAGGAACTGGTAGTGTTACTAACGGATTTGAAAGCATATCAGGTCAAATTAACGTCGAATTAAAAAAACCTTATACAGATTCTCCATTTTATGTGAATATTTATTCAAACAATATGGGAAGAAATGAAATCAATTTACACAATAATAAAACTTTAAACGACAAGTTAAGTACTGGAGTGTATTTACATGCCAATAAAAACAACCATATTATTGATAATAATAACGATGGTTTTTTAGATCATCCTTTATCAAATGCAACCAATTTTTTTAATAGATGGCAATATATTAATCCATCAAAAGGAACTGTTGGTTTTTTTGGTTATCGTTTTATGAATGATAAAAAAGAGGTTGGCGAAAATACCAAAAATGTTGTATTCATTCGTGATCCTTGGAGGGGGGAGATTCAAACAAAAAGATTCGATACTAATTTTAAATTTGGTTATGTAAATCCAAATATTCCATATCAATCTATTGGATTTCAAATGGCTTTTTCAAATCATGATCAAAATTCTTTTTTTGGAGAAAGAAAGTATGAAATAGATCATAAAAGTTTTTACTCAAGTATGATTTATAATTCAATTATTGGAAGTACTCTAAATAAAATAAAGTTAGGTTTTAATCTTTCATATGATGATTATAATGAAGTTTATGATCCCACTATTATAGCTACAAACCAGTGGAAAAGTGTCGAAAGTGATAGGATAGATAAATCCTTTGGTGGTTTTTTTGAATACAGCTATGATAGCTTGGATAAAATAAGTTTAGTTGCAGGTGTCAGATATGATTTTCATAATAATTTAGGAAACTTTTTTACTCCTAGATTACATCTAAGATATCAGCCGTTTGAAAAAACTGTTTTTAGACTTTCAGGAGGAACGGGAAGAAAGCCATCCAATATAATTTCTGAAAATCAAAATGTATTTGCAACAGGAAGAGAACTGGTAATTCCGAAATCTTCTGGAAAATTTTATGGATTGGATCCCGAGAAAGCTATAAATTATGGATTAAGTTTTAGACAAGGGTTTTATATTAATAACAGAGAAGGGGATATAACTTTTGATTATTATGTTACAGATTTTGAAAACCAAGTCATTGTTGATTGGGAAACCCAAGGGAAATTATCATTTTACAATTTAAATGGTAAAAGTTATGCAAAAAGTTTTCAAGTAGATTTTGAATATGAAATTAGTGATAACATACTTTTAAAATCTACATTTAAGAACTTTGATGTAAAAAAACAATATAAGTCTGGCTTTTTGCAGAATCCTTTAACACCTAAAAATAGATTTTTTACTAATATTGAAGCATCTACAATTGAAAAAGAAAACGGTTCAAAATGGAAATTTGACTTAACCTACAACTGGGTTGGAAAACAAAGGTTACCTAAACATGAACTGAGTATTATAAAAAGCGAATATTCACCAAATTACAGTTTGGTGAATAGTCAAATCACAAGAGTTTTTTCTAATAAATTTGAAATGTATTTAGGTGGAGAAAATATAGGAAGTTATAAACAGGAAAAGCCTGTTTTAGGGGGATATCCTTTTGGAACAGATTTTGATACTTCATTAGTATATGCTCCAATCCACGGATCATTAATATATTTGGGATTAAGATTTAATAATTAATTTTATAGCATGAAATATTTAATATTATTGTCACTTTTAATTTCTAGCATGACATATTCTCAAGAAAATAATTCCAAAGCTCAAAGTGCTAGTTTTAAAGTGAAAGGCGTTTGTGAAATGTGTAAAACAAGAATTGAAAACGGTACTATTAGGCTAAAAGGAGTAAAGTATTCTAATTGGGAAATAGTTTCCAATAAAATTTCAATTATATACAACTCAAAAAAAATAAAACTAGATGATATACACAAGGAAATCTCACTTCTTGGACACAGTACTGAAAAATACGATGCTCCTGAGAAAATTTATAATGCTCTTCCAGACTGTTGTAAGTATAAAACTCTAGAAATACATTAAAATAATAATATGAAAACAACATTTAAAACAATATTTAAAATAACATTAGCAGCACTATTTGGTGCTTTTATTGGCTATTCAATTGCTGATTATGTTATTACTAGTGAAGAAGTTGAAATCGTTAATGAGGATAAAGCAGAAACTTTTGTTGAACTAATGGGTACTGAATCCTCTTTTGCTGTAAAAGGAAACTGTAAAATGTGTAAAAAGACTATCGAAACCTCTGCTATGTCTCTTGATGGAGTTCTTAAAGCTAACTGGGATGTTAAAACTAAGCAAATAGATCTTGTTTATGATGACCAATTGGTAGAATTAATGACTATTCACAACACAATTGCTGCATCAGGCTATTCAACAGAATTGGTTGATTTAAATCAAGAAGCCTACGATAATCTTCCCTTATGTTGTCAATACGATCCTGAAAAATAATTTTTATAAGTCAAAATTTATTCCCTGGGCTAAAGCTAATTCGTTAGAATAGTTTATAGTGTTTGTTTGCCTTCTCATATAAACTTTCCAAGCATCTGATCCGCTTTCTCTTCCCCCACCAGTATCTTTTTCCCCACCAAAAGCTCCTCCAATTTCTGCACCAGAAGTTCCAATATTTACATTAGCTATTCCACAGTCACTTCCTGATGCTGATAAAAATATTTCAGATTCTTTGAGATTTTTAGTCATAATTGAGGACGAAAGACCTTGTTTCACATCATTCATAATTTCAATTGCATTTTGAACCTCACCGCTATATTCAATTATATATAAAATTGGTGCGAAAGTTTCCTTTTGGACAATTGATGCTTCATTATTTATTTGGGCAATAGCAGGTTTTACATAACATCCACTTGCATAATCATTACCAGTGATAACTCCTCCCTCAACGATTAATTCTCCACCTTGTTCAGTAATTTGATTTAGTGCAGAAATATATTGATTTACTGCATCAAGATCAATTAATGGACCTACATGGTTACTCTCATTTAAAGGGTTACCAATATTTAATTGTTTGTAAGCTTTAGCGAGTTCTGTTTTTATTTCAGAAATAATCGATTCATGAACAATAATTCTTCTAGTTGATGTACATCTCTGACCACATGTTCCAACCGCTCCAAAAACAATATTTATTACGGCTTGTTTTATATCTACACTTGGTGTTACTATAATAGCATTATTACCTCCAAGCTCAAGCAAGGATTTCCCAAGTCTAGCACCTACCTTTTGTGCAACATCTTTACCCATTCTAGTAGATCCTGTAGCTGAAAGTAAATTTATTCTTTTATCTTCAGACATCCATTTTCCTACAGAACTATCTCCGTTGATTAGGCATGAAACTCCATTGTCAATTTTATTTTCCTTTAAAACATCTGTAATTAGTTTTTGACAAACGATACTACAAAGTGGAGTTTTTTCAGATGGTTTCCAAATACAAACGTTTCCACAAACCCAAGCCAAGGCTACATTCCAGCTCCAAACAGCTACTGGAAAATTAAATGCTGAAATAATTCCAACTATCCCTAGAGGATGGTATTGTTCATACATTCTATGATTTGGTCTCTCAGAATGCATAGTTAATCCATAAAGTTGTCTTGAAAGTCCAACTGCAAAGTCACAGATATCAATCATTTCTTGAACTTCACCTAGACCTTCTTGTAAAGATTTTCCCATTTCAAATGAAACTAATTCACCAAGTTCTGCTTTATTGTCTCTAATTTTGTTGCCTAATTGTCTTACAAGTTCACCTCTTTTAGGAGCAGGTAATTTTCTAAACGATAAAAATGCATTATGTGCATCATTAATTAATTTTTCATAATCTTTTTTTGTTCCAGTACTTACGTTACCTAGTTTTGATCCGTCAACAGGGCTGAATGAGTCAATTTTTGACCCCGAACCAAACCATTCTGAACCGTTAGAACAACCTTGTTGATTATTTTTTATACCTAATTTACTTAGGGTTCTTGATATGTTGTTTTTGCTCATGATTAATTATTGAATCTAACAAACTTAATCAAATTTGAATTGTTTGTTTTTTAAATTAACTTGGAATCAGTTTAATGCATAATAATGAAAAGAAAATTCAATATTGATTCTGATATTTCTAAAGCTGAAACACTTCCCTCATCTTTTTATAAGGACTTGAAAATATTTGAGGAATTAAAGACTAAGATTTTTTTAAAATCATGGCAATGGGTTGGTGATTCAGATTTAGTTAAAGAAAAAAATTCAGTTTACCCTCAACTTTTATTAGAAGATTATTTGACAGAACCTATTGTATTAACTAGAGATGAGAGTGACACTATTCATTGTTTAACTAATGTTTGCACTCATAGAGGAAATATTTTGGTTTTTGAACCTGGAAAATCTAAAAAATTGGTTTGCATGTACCATGGGAGAAGATTTAATAATAAAGGAGACTTTGAATTTATGCCTGAATTTGATAAAACAAAAGATTTTCCAAGACCATGCGATAATTTGCATAAATTTCCCTTAATTAAATGGGGAAAATTGCTTTTCGCAGGTCTAAATCCATCTTTTGATTTTCAAACAGTCATTGATAAGATGAGTGAAAGAATTGGTTTTTTACCAATTAATGAATTTAAACCCGATAGTACCCTTTCAAAAGATTTTACTGTAAATGCACATTGGGCTTTGTATTGTGATAATTATTTAGAAGGATTTCATATTCCATTTGTTCATAAAGATTTAAATGAGGTTTTAGATTATAATGATTATAAAACAGAGGTTTATCAGCATTGTAATTTACAAATAGGATATAGTGAAGATGATAGTGATGTTTTTGAACTACCTAAAGATCATCCTGATTATGGAAAAAATGTGGCAGCTTATTATTACTGGGTTTTCCCCAATATGATGTTTAATTTTTATCCTTGGGGTTTATCTTTAAACCTAGTTAAACCAATTTCAGATTCTATAACTAAAGTTTCTTTTAGATCCTACGTTTATGATGAAACTAAATTAAATAGGGGTGCAGGAAACCAACTTCAAAAAGTTGAAGAAGAAGACGAATTTGTAGTTGAAAACGTTCACAATGGTTTGAGATCCTCTTTTTATAAGGCTGGAAGGTTTTCTCCAACTAGAGAAGAAGGTGTTCATCATTTTCACAAACTTATTTCCAAGTTTATGAATCAGTGATTAGAAAAACCAAATCCCTTAAATAATTCTTTAAATCAAAATAATAAATATGGAATATTTTAAAGGATTCAGTTATTTAGCCAATACCATAACATTACCATAGTGAAACCCAAGATAAGCCACATGATAAAGTTGCTTTTTTTCTTTTTTCATAATTATTTAGAAAAAGTAAATATGTCTTCAATAGTTGTTTTAAATAGATTTGCCATTTTAAAGGCAGTTGGCAAACTAGGATCAAATTTTTCTTTTTCAATTGCATTAATTGCTTGTCTTGAAATTCCAATTAACTGTGCTAATTCTTCTTGAGTTAATTTTTGATTTTTTCTTAGTTCTTTGACTCTGTTTTTCATCTGTATTTTCTTGCATTAATAATATTAGAAGCTATATAAGAAAAAGATATAAATATCATTAAATATTCAAACTCGGGTTCCTTGTCAATAACTCCAAAATCAAAAGAAACTTCATATGTGAGACCAACAACCACAGCTAATCCTAATGTGATAGCCATTGCTTCAAATTGGATTTTCTTTTGCAACTCGTCATAAGTCTTAAACAAATTTTTATTAGCTACTATCATACCAATTCCAATAGCTAAATTTATTAATAATCCTATTTTAGTAAATATTAAATCATTCCATAATGTGTTTTCTGCACCTGTTAAAAAGGCTAAACTTACAACCCATGCTAATGTCCATCCTAGCATAACCTTGGTTTGTTTTTTTTGTTCTTTCATAATTATATTTTGTAATGTTTACTTTACAAATATATAAAAATATTTCAATTATGTAATGTTTACTTTACTTTTTTAAGAAAAAAGACCAAATTGATTAAAGTGATAGGAGGTATGAAAGCGAACTAATTTTTTTAAAGTTATAGTAGGTATTGTACCATACATTTGGTGGAATACATTTTCAGTATTTATTTCTTCAATTTTTTTATAAATCTTAATTAATCTCTTTTTTTCATTATCAAGATCAATGTTTTTAGGAAAAGTTTTAAAAATTGGAAGTGTTGCTGAATTTCTTTTGAATTTATTAATGTTAAAATCTATATAATTCAAATATTTTAAGAACAAGTATCTAAAAAAAAGCCTGGAGGATATCCTTGTCAAAAAACTCATTTTTTTTCTTCCCAAAGAAACTTCAACAAAGGTATTACAGTGAAATAGCATTTGACTAGAACTCATAACTCCCCATTTTGGAGAGCTATTTTTATCAAGTGTTTCCAAATATTTTTCAATATTATTTGAATCTAAATGCATCTTATAAATATAAAAAAACCTTCAAATTCTTGAAGGTTTAGTTTCTATTGTATGGTATTTAAAAAATTATCTTTAATTAAGATATTTACAATTTATTAATTATTCTCCGCTTAACATTTTTTTAAATGCCACTAAATCAAATTCATTTCCATAAAATAATGTACTCATTTTCATGATGTCGGCAGCAATAAGAACTGCGGTTTTTATTTCATTTTCTGTAGCACCTAATCTTTTTAACTCTGAAATATGATAAGGGATACAATATTGACATTTAGTCGCTGCTGAAGTTCCAAGTGCTACTAAATGAGCTTCTTTTTCTGGAATTGCTCCTTCTTTGTATAAACCCATTTGAGCTTTAAAATAAGCATCTGCACTTTTTAGAATCGATTCTGGATATACAGAGTTAAAAGGACTAGCAGCTAAAAGTTCTTGTCTCTCTACATTTGTCAATACACCGTCTTGAGAAAAACTTGTTGCACATGTTCCTAAAAGAAGTATAAAAAATAATAGTTTTTTCATTTTTTAAAATTTTTATGTTACACTTAAA
>Ga0233397_1001064_pt1 | contig 13110 bp, 12 predicted proteins | sample 35DmetaG_FD_189957 | JGI IMG/M metagenome (GOLD analysis project Ga0233397, IMG submission 189957) | Seawater microbial communities from Monterey Bay, California, United States - 35D | ecosystem: Environmental > Aquatic > Marine > Coastal | place: USA: California | collected 2016-10-20
ATACTTCAGGACTATTGAAAGGTAGTTCATTTGATACCCACATATCATACTTCTCAGGTGAAGCTGTGCGCAACATTAAATCTTCCATCCAATCTGTTGCTGTCCATCCAGTAGCATTTCCTGACTCCACACCAATACACCAAGGTGTATTACCGTCAGCTACCATTTGATCAGATAGCTCAATAAGACCTTCCATTGTTGTTGGAATTTCATATCCATTATCTTCAAATTGTTCTGGAGAATACCAAACCAATGATTTTAGATCCATTTTGTAAGCAAAGCCGTAGAAGTCTTTTTTACCGGATGCATCTGAATAAGTTCCTAGATCTACCCATGATGATCCAGCACCATAGTTGTCAGTCATCCATGATGCTAACTCATCACCAAGTGGAACTAAATGGCCTTCTTTTGCCATATCACCAGCCAGACCAGGTTGAGGAAAGATTGATATATTTGGTGCGTTATTAGATCGCAAATCTGCAACAATTAATGCAGCAAAATCACGTGAACCTGAATATTTTACAACCGCACCAGTCGCTTTCTCAAAACAACTGACTGTGTTGACTAACATTTCTTCATCTTTGCCTTCCATAGATCCAGCAACGGTTATAACTTCACCAGCAAAATTCCCAATATCACCTAACTTTGATGGTGTATCACAAACGTCTGCCTGTGCTAAACTTGCAAAAGCAAAAGATGCAGCAGTAAAAGCAGTTAAACTTAAATATTTTTTTGTTAAAGACATATAGTACCTCCCAATAGTGTTAATTATAAATTCCAAGAAAATAGCTTATGGAGCATTTTCTTTCGATAATCCTTAATAGATCTGCATATTTGTTTACAGTTTGCAAGCAACACATTCCCATCAAACATTCAAAGCGCTTTGAATTATGTTTAAAAATAATCAGATTATAAACATAGAGTCAACTCACATAAGAATATAAATTCTTTATTGATATATATATTTTATGAATTATTATTTAAATTAATCTATAAATCATTATAAAATTGATAGACTGGAAGCGCTTTGAAAAATATTACAAATCTTAAACAACTATCATCTATTCTGGAACTTTCACAAACAACAGTGAGTAGAGCATTGAACGGCTTTCCAGAAGTAAATGAGAAAACAAGACATCGCGTTCAACTAGCAGCAAAAAAATATAACTATCTACCTAACACCAGAGCAAAAAGATTAGCCTCAGGGAAGTCTATGACAATAGCGCATATCATTAGCTCTTCAAAAGAGCATGAACTGGTAAATCCAATCTTCTCAGACTTCATAGCTGGTGCAAATGAACGATATAATGAAAGTAATTATGATTTGATGCTTACTTTAGCAAAAGATGAAGATGAGGTTGAAATCTATAAAGATTTAGCAGCACGTTCAGCAGTTGATGGGGTTGTAGTTCACGCACCAAAAATTAATGACAATAGAATAGCTATGTTAAATGAACTTGGCCTGCCATTTGTTGTTCACGGTCGCTCGAGTGGCGTTGAAGAAAATTATAACTGGGTTGATGTGAATAATGAAAATGCTTTTTTTAGGGCTACAGAATTTTTATTAGATCTTGGCCACAATTCCATTGGTTTGATTAATGGCAATCCTGATATGGATTTTGCAATGCGTCGGGCGGCTGGATATTCTCGAGCACTAACAAAAAACCACCTAAATATTGATACAACAAAAATTTACAGCGGTGAAATGACTGAACCATTTGGATATACAAGTACATTAAAATTACTTGAAGCTAAGAATGCTCCTACAGCAATTATATCTTCTTCAATGATCTTAGCTATTGGGATAAGGCGAGCACTCGAAGATAAAAACTTAAAGATTGGTCGTGATATTTCTGTTCTAATATTTGATGATGATCTATCTTATTTTCGTGACGAAGGAAAAATTCCATTATTTACATCAGCAAAATCCTCTGTACGTGAAGCTGGGTATAAAAGCGCTAATCTTTTACTTGATGCAATAGATAACCCCAATCAAGAAAAGCAAGGAATTTTACTAGAAGCTGAATTGACAATTGGCTCATCAACCAAACGTTATAAACCTGCGTATAAGTAAATATGAAAAAAGTTTTATGTTTTCAAATTTGAAATTTGATACATATTAAACTTAATTCTTATTATTACGAGATTTAAATGAAAAACATAACACGTATCACAAGGCGCAAATGGATTGCACTTTTATTGAGCTCCCTAACGGTGGGATTAAGTAGTCAAACTATTGCACAAACCAAATTCAAACGAATAAGAACTCAATACATTGCTGCACTTGCACAAAGCAATTTAACTTCAGGAACTGGCGCGGAAACCTGGGGGCTGTGGAGAATAGATCCTGGACCAATTGGAGTATGGTTGCGGTTTTATAAACTCTTACAAAAAGCTGGAAATATTGCTCCTGCGGGTTGGAGATTTAATATCGACGATTGGTGGTTGGACGAAAACGGATTAATAATGAAAGCTCCAGATTTTCCAATGCCCGCAGGTAAGTATTATGTGACAAATGGTGAAGAGCATATTTCTTTACTTACAGTTGACCCTCCAGACGCCACCGGAAAACAAGCTTGGTCACTTTCAGATAATAAAACTATAGCAAATGTTACGCATGGGCCATGCCGATCTACACGCTATACCCCAGAGAATGGATCAGGAACATGCTCACCAGTAAATGCTAATCAAAATGTATTTCCCCTAAAGCCAGGTGAAGACCCTCCCCCGGTCCAAGGATGTAAAAGAAAAAAATATGCAGTGCTTATTGTTTTTGGAAAACCAATTTAAGCCTACAATATAAATTAGCGAAATTTATATAAATATGTATTAGCCATACTAATTTTAAGGATCAGCTAGAATATAATCTGGCTTAATTCCGCTTTTCTCAATAGGTTTAACTACATCTTGGCCTGAAAAAAAACCATGTCCAGCAATTAGTGCTGTTTTGATGCCTACGTTGTGACCTCCCAAGATATCAGTATGTAAACTATCTCCAACCATAACTGTTCTATCTGGATTAAAATTTCCTAATCTTTCAAATGCTAGATCAAATATATTTCTAAATGGCTTTCCATAAAAGATTGGAGAAATACCAGTAATGTCAGCAACCCTATGCGCAAAGCTTCCAGGTTCAACAGAAAATCCTCCTTCACGAGGCGCAACAATATCAGGGTTGCCCACATAAACTGGGCGAGAGTTGCGCTGTAAAGAATCTAATAACATTTCTTGACGTTCTTCAGTCCAGACTGCGCTGCCTAATAAAAGAAATGCTTCAGAATTATCATAATCAGCAATATTTTCAGAAAGGTATGTTATGTTAATATTTTCTAAGTCAGCACGCCCCAAACTTTCAGTAGCCATCAAACCATATTTTTGAGTTGGAAGTTCTAACAATCCTTTTAATAGTGCTTTTCTGCTCGTTATCACATCTTCTGTATCAAAATTGTACCCCAAATTAGTATATTTTTTCATTAATAATGCATGCGGAAATCCACCAGCATTCGAAACTACTATTACCTTTTTTCCAATATTTTGAAGTTTTGAAACTCTTTCAGGAACACCATCGATTGCGGTATTTCCAATATTTAAAACACCAAAAGCATCAAGCAAAAATACATCAATTTCATCTATTAAATCTTCTAAATTTGACAAATGCAGACATTGACCAGATTCTGATACTGCAGGAAGTCTATGACGAACAGATTCATACCCTAAGAAAGCTTCATTAACTTGCAAAATTTTACCCTTATTTTCTATCTAAGCTACTTTAATCATTTAAATGATTGCGCCACGAACTTTGGCAGAAACCCACTCAGAAATAACTACAGCCAATAGTATAACTATTAATATAAGAGAAACTTGTGGCCATGCTAACACATTTAAAGAAGCAGATAATTGCAATCCGATGCCACCAGCACCAACCAAACCTAAAACAGTACTTTCACGAATATTAATATCCCATCTAAAAACGGAAATACCAGCAAAAGCTGGCATTATTTGAGGTACTATACCATAAACCATAACCTGCCAGCGAGATGCCCCTGTTGCACTGATAGCTTCAACTTGAGTTGCATCAATTTCTTCAATTGCTTCGTAAAGCAGTTTAGCACAAAAACCAATCGAGCGTATCGCGATAGCAATAACTCCAGCAAAAACTCCTGGCCCAATAATTGCAATTAATAAAAGAGCCCAAATAAGTGAATTAATCGAGCGGGTTGAAACAATTATTAATAAAGCAATTGGTCTAATTATAAATCTTGAAGGCGTAGTATTTCTTGCAGCAAGAAATGCAACAGGAACCGCTATTATCAACGCAAAAAAAGTTCCAAGTGTAGCTATATTTAAAGTATCCCAAATAGGTTTGCCTAGCTGAGATATATATTCCCACTTAGGTGGTGTAGCGCGTGTCCATAAATCAGTAGCTATTCGTGGAGCATCCCAAACAAAGAACCAAGTCGTTGATTTTGAAATTTGTTGCCAACAATATGTAAATATCATAATTCCAATCAGCCATAATAGCCAATGGAATATACTTTCACGCTTAGTTCGTTTTTGCCAAACTTTTAACCCATTATTATCATATGACGGCATTATTGGACCCTCTTTCTGATTATGCCAGAGATATATTCTAAAGCCATGACAATTAATATAATTAGCAATAATATAGCTGCAGCGGTATCATATTCATATCGATCAAATGCGGTATTAAGTGTAGCACCTATTCCTCCAGCTCCTACAAGTCCTAGTATAGCACTTTCACGAAAATTTATATCAACTCTATAAATACTCAGGCCAATTAATCGTGGCATTACTTGTGGCTGAACACCATAATTAATCCATTGTGTCCATTTAGCACCTGAAGCTTTTATTGCTTCTGCTTGAACCTTATCCATACTTTCAATATCTTCAGCTAGAAGTTTTGATAAAAAGCCTATTGTTGCAAAACTTAAAGTTAAAAAGCCAGCTAGTGGTCCAAAACCAAATATAGCAACTAATAAAATAGCAACTATAATTTCTTGCAAAGCTCGACTAATCGCTATTATTCCCCTGCATAATAGATACACTGGTAATGGCGCTACATTGCGGGCTGCACCTAATGCAATTGGTATTGATATGCCAATACCAACAACAGATGATGTTACTGTCATGATAATACTTTCAATCATTCCACCCCAGATATCTGACGAACGAGTAGTGAAATCTGGGTTAGTAAAAGCTAAAACAAACTTTTTACCGCGCTCCAAACCTTCATAAACACGGGACCAATTTACATCTATAGTCATATATGCCGCAATAAAATATGCAATTATACCAAATATGATGGCCCACCTTAATAGTTTTGCTTGAATAAACGGAGGCCGTCTCCAGGGCTTTCCAATTTTTGTTTGAACATCAAAATTTTCTAAGCTCATATCAAATCTTCTTCATCACCATCATCAACTTTTTCTATCGTCGCTTCCCAATCTTCTTCACCATAAATCATCGTAAGAACTTCAGGTGTTAAATTTTCTGGTGGCCCATCAAATTTTACTGCGCCAAAACGTAAGCCTACAACTCTCTGTACAAACATTTGAGCTAAAGCAACGTCATGTATATTAATTATAGCAGCCAAGTTTCTTTCCTGGCATAACTCACAAATTAAACGCATAATTTGTCTAGACGTTTTAGGATCTAGAGAGGCTGTTGGTTCGTCAACTAACAATAAGGCTGGATTTTGAATCAAAGCTCTGCAAATACCTACTCTTTGCCTTTGGCCTCCTGAGAGTTCGTCAGCGCGTTTATCTGCCATGTCTGCAAGACCAACTCGATCAAGCAGTCTATATGCTTCATCAACATCACTTTGTGGAAATTTACGTAAAAAACTTCGCCAAAAGCCAACATATCCTAATCGTCCAGATAAAACATTTTCCATAACTGTAAGACGTTCTATCAAAGCATATTCTTGGAATATCATCCCCATGCGCCTACGTTCACGCCTTAATGCTGATAATGAAAGGCTAGTAAGCTCAACGTCCTTGAGATAAACTTGCCCTGATGTAGGTTCAACCAGCCTATTTATGCATCTAATTAAAGTAGACTTTCCAGCACCAGATGGTCCTATTAAAGCTAAAACTTGTCCTTGGGGTATTTCAATATCCACAGCTTTTAAAGCTTGGTCTCCAGTTTTGTAAGTTTTGACTAGTTTATCAAGCTTTAACATAAATCCCTCCAGATTATATTAAAGGGCAAACAGATAAGTTCGCCCTTTGTATTTTTATTGACAAGCGTAGCTTACGCCATTTGCAGTATCAATTTTTCTAATAACTTCCCAAAATTCTTGATAAGTCATTTCTAAGAATTGTCCCTCATTTGATTTTTCAAATTCAGCTTCTAGTGATGTGCCTGCCCATTCAAAATTAAAGAATGCGTTTCGAATTTGTTCTTTTAGCTCAGGCGTGAGGTTATGCGCCGTTCCAAAACCCGTTGTTGGAAATGTTTGTGACTTGTATATCACTTTAACATCTTCAGCTTTAATAACTTCACGACTAATCATTCGAGATTTAACAGAATTTGCGATAGAAGCTGCCATGTAGTCTTTATTTGCAACGCCAAGAATTGAATTATCATGCTTTCCTGAATAAACAGGCTCAAAATCACGTTCTGGCAACATATCAAAGTCACCTTTCAGGATAGCGGATGGTGCTTTAAATCCAGAATTAGAAGTTGGCGATGTAAAAGCTAACTGTTTACCTCTGATATCTTCAACTTTTTCAATTCCAGATCCGGGATAAGTTATAATTTCCATTTCATAGCCAAAGTTTCCATCCTTAGATGCCATGATAGTAAATGGATTAAATCCTGCACAGTTCACTGCCAATGGATTTGAGCCAGTATTAAAGCCTGCTATGTGCAATCGCCCTGAACGCATAGCTTCAATTTGTGCTGCATTACTTTGAACTGGGAAAAACACAACAGATTTACCTGTTTCTTTTTCCAAGTGTGTCAAAAAATCTGACCATGCGGTTTTGTAAACAGCTGGATCTTCAACAGGTGTGTATGCAAAAATTAAAGTATCTGGATCAACAAGATCTGCTGCATCTGTTGGTGTGTCAGCAATAAGATCACCATTCACGTCACAATAACGTTTGTCTAAATCGCCACGAGGACAATCATTCGCCGATAGAGGCGCTGCCAAGGCCATCGTTAAAACTAACGCTGAACCAGACAAAAGTGAGTTAATTAAATTCATAGTAAACCCTCCCTGAGTTAAATAAAAATATAATTTAGATCTTTGATGGAACACTAATTTAAACCAAACATCAATAATGAATGTTCGCTTTTTTTCGCTTTTAAATCTTTTAGAATATAATAAATATCTTAATTATAAAAAAAATATATAAAAAATAATTACTTAATGGATCTAATTAATGTTTATATATTTCCAATTATCAAATTGATTACATACCTTTAAGTCTGGGTAAGGCTTATTGAGGTATCCTGCGGTAAATAAATAAAAGTTTACAGAAGCGCTAATTGCTGTATCAAAATCAACAGTACTATCACCGACATATCTTACTTCATCAAGATTACATTTAAGATTTTTCACACAAGCTCTTAATAAATATGGATCTGGTTTTTTAGGCTTATTTAATTGTGCCCCAAGTATAAAATCAAAATATTTTGCAATATCTAAATTTTCACAAATTTTATTTGCAAGATTATTTGGCTTATTTGTACAAACGGCCAATTTCAATCCTTGCGCTCTAAAGCTTTCTAAAGCTTCGATAACACCAGGATAAGGTCTAGTAAGTGTCGTTATATTTTCTTCATAAATATTCATAAAAGTATTAAATACTTTATGATTCAATGATTTATTACCCCCTCCAGTAAAATCTATTATACGATTTACCAACACTTCAGAACCATTACCAATAAATGATATGATAGTTTCGATATCAAGCGGATCCCGATTAATTGTTTTTAATGCTTCATTTAACGCAAATTGTATGTCAGGTGCACTATGAATTAGTGTGCCATCAAGATCAAAAATTATTGCTTTTAAAGTATTCATCAAATGCCTTCACCACTAAAATTTAATAGAAATATAATCACAACGTAGCATATTTAAAAAATGAAATACCAACTAAATAGCTTGTAAACGCCAATCTGGAAATAGATTTGATTTTTTACAAAAATCAAACGTATCAAATCCAGAAAACAAACCATCACGTGTAACTAATACAGTTTTCCAGCCACGTGCAGAAGCACCAATAATATCTGTATGAAGTGAGTCACCGCACATAAAAATCTTATCTTGATCAACTAAGTCCAGAGATTCTTCTAGTAAATCATAAACTTTAGTAAATGGTTTACCAAAAAAACTTACATCCTGAACACCATTATCCAGCAATAAATGTCCATAGTGCCCAGGCTCTAATGAAAACCCATTATCTCTGGGCGCAACTAAATCAGCATTTGCAATTAATACAGGTCGCTGTCTTGCTAAAAGAGATTTCGTCAAAAGGTTTTGTTGTTTATTTGTCCAGCCAAAAGATGAAAGAAATATAAAGCCATCAACACAATTAAAATCATCAGGATCATTGCCAATTCGTATAAAATCTTCAGAAATATCACTTAAATCATCTTCTGGTGCAGCTATTGCGCCCCAAACGCCTGAAGAAAGACTAAGCAATGTTGCATCTCTACTTGTTACAATTTCATTTCCAGATACGGATAATCCCAATCGATTAAATTTCTCAATTGCTCGGTCATGATCGTAGCTCGCTGCGTTTGTTAATATACGTATATTACACCCTATTGAGCGCAGCTGATCCAATCTTTTATCAGCACCAGGTATTAAAGTCTCACCAATATTAAGAACCCCAAATGCATCAAATACAAATGTGTATCCTTCTTCTGCTATATCAAGCAGCGAATTAATATCTTGAATATTTCCAGTGGTTGATGTTTTTGGCAATCGTGAACGAATTTCTTCATATCGCTCAAATATTGATTGTGTAGTTAACATAAGAGCGATACCCAATTAATGAAAAAATTATTAATAAAAATTTGATATTCCATACATTATATCAGCTTATTTGATAACACAATAAAAAACAACAAAACAACAAATTTTATCACAAAAGTCCAAATTATATTGATATTTCTTAAAATAAATCCTTTATTTCATTGAATTTGTATAGATATATATATTTTTTTGTTGTTTTGTTGTTTTTGTTTTAATATATTTAAAAAACGAATCTGGGGGGATAAACGTGTCGAAGAAAAAGCAAAAAAGGCGCGATGATATAACGGCTATTGTTTTGGAACATGAAGCAGTTTCTGTAGGCGATCTTGCAGAAAAGCTTTGCGTATCTATGCAAACCATAAGGCGTGACATAGACAAACTTTGCGAAAGTGACAAATTAGTTCGACGGCATGGACGAATAGAACTTGGTGCTGAATATCTTAACACACCATTTGATTTGCGCACTGGAACAAATAAATTAGAAAAAAGAGACATAGGCGAAGCAACTGTTGAACTCATCCCTGATGGAGCAACTATATTTATATCTATTGGCTCAACTCCATTAAGTGTTGCAAAAGCATTAAGGCGTCGTAGAAATTTAACAGTTATTACAAATAACCTTAGCGCTGCTATGGTTTTGAGTGACGAACTATCTAACAGAATAATTTTACCTGGTGGAGAGATAAGACTTCCAGACAGAGATATTTTAGGTGATGAAGTATTAGATTTTTTTGGACGTTATCGTGCTGAGTTTGGAATATTTGGTGTCGCAGGAGTTTCTGAAGATGGAAGTTTATTAGAGTTTCATGCTTCAGAAGTTAGAGTTCGTGAGCGCATCAGAGAAAACTCACAAGTATCAATTCTTGTTATGGACTGTACAAAATTTGGTCGAATTGCTCCAGCTTATGGCGAAAATATAAAAGATGTTGATCATGTAATTCTGGATCAACGCCCAAATGAAAATTTTAACCATCTACTTGATGATATAGGCGATAGCTTATTGTTGGCAGAAAGAGAATAAGAATGAGTAAAAAATCATTTGTTGTATTAAAAGATGTTGCAAAACGGTGGAATGGACAACTAGGCGTTGAAGACATTTCATTAGAAATTGAAGAAGGTTCATTTGTAGCTCTTTTAGGCCCTTCGGGATGTGGAAAATCAACATCATTACGCTTATTGGCAGGCCTCGAAATACCTGATGAGGGAAAAATATTCATTGATGGCATTGATGTCACTACGAGTGCAGCATCTGATCGAAATCTTTCAATGGTATTTCAATCTTACGCATTATTTCCTCACCTATCAGTTGCAGAAAATGTTATTTTTGGGCTCAAAGTTCGCAGGGTGCCTAAAGCTGAGCGTAATGAAAAAATGGCGCGTGCCCTGAGTATAACTGGCTTAGCAGGTCTTGAAGGTCGCAAACCAGGTGAGCTTTCAGGCGGTCAGCGTCAACGCGTTGCTCTTGCTCGTGCGATAGTTGCTGGACAGCGATTATGTTTAATGGATGAACCCCTCTCAAATTTGGATGCAAAATTACGATCTTCTGTTCGCAAAGATATAAAAAAGTTACAACGTGACCTTGGAATAACTGTAGTCTACGTGACACATGACCAAACTGAAGCCATGAGTATGGCTGATAAAGTAGTGCTAATGAAAGATGGGCGAATACAGCAGATAGGCTCGCCAAACGAACTTTATAATCATCCTGAAAATACATTTGTTGCCGAATTCATTGGTGCGCCAGCGATGGCCTTGATGGACTCATATCTGATTGATGGAATAAAAAATGGCAACAAAATTGGTTTACGTGCAGAAAACATAACCATTGTCCCAAACGGCGAAGGTAGGCTTTCCTGTAGCGTTTCAGAAGCAGAATTCCTTGGATCCGAAACACTTATCGGATTGGAACATGAAGGTACTATTGGGTTGAACGTTCTACAACCCGGTTTGTCCATAGTCCCTTCAGGTCAAAAAATTGATATCACATTTGATGACCAAGATTTGCACACCTTCAACTCTGCAGGTGAACGCATAAATGGACAATAGTTTCACACAATTTCAAATCCATGGGAGGATAAAATGAAATATTTAAAATCACTCAGCATAGCAGCAACTTTAGCTGCAAGTATAGCCATTCCGGCTAGCGCTGATACCGAACTGACAATGTACTATCCGATTGCAGTCGGTGGTTCTTTGACACAAGTTGTTGACGGGATTGTTGCAGACTTTGAAGCAGAAAATCCTGATATCAAAGTAAATGCAGTTTATTCTGGAAACTACGATGATACTCGTGTTCGTGCATTGTCTGCATTGAATTCAGGTGATGGCGCACAACTAGCAGTTATGTTTTCAATTGATGCATATGACCTGATTGAACAGGATCTAATCTTACCATTTGATGACTTAGTAAGCGACCCAGCATGGCTAAATAGTTTTTATCCTGCATTAATGGCAAATGGTACAATTGAAGGTAAAACATGGGGAATACCATTCCAACGTTCAACAATTGTTGCATATTATAACAAAGACCAGTTTCGCGCTGCAGGTTTAGATCCCGAAGCACCTCCAACAACTTGGGATGAGCTAATTTCAGCAGGTAAAGCATTAACAAACGATGATACATATGGCCTGATGATACCTTCAACAGGATACCCATATTGGATGTTCCAAGCTCTTGCTATTCAAAATGGAAAAGAAGTAATGTCAGGAGACGGCTTAACAACTTATTTTGATGACTCAACAGTTGTTGATACTCTAGACTTCTGGAAATCTTTATCTACGGAACATGGTATTATGCCAACTGGTACAGTAGAATGGGGTACTTTGCGACAGGCATTTTTAGAAGGCCAGACTTCTATGATGTGGCATTCTACAGGAAACTTAACAGCAGTTAAAAAGGGTGCAAGTTTTGATTTTGGCGTTGCTGAACTTCCAGCAAATGTTCGAAAAGGTTCTCCAACAGGTGGAGGTAATTTCTATATCTTTAAGGATACTACAGCAGAAGAGCAGGCAGCTTCCTTGAAACTTATTGAATTTATGACATCACCAGAACAAGCAGCAGCATGGTCTATTGCTACTGGATATATGGGTGTATCTCCAGCTGCGTATGAAACTGATGCATTGAAAGCATATACCAAAGAGTTTCCACCAGCTTTGGTTGCGCGAAACCAGCTGGAAAATGCTGTAGCTGAATTTTCAACCTTTGAAACAGCTCGTGTTCGTGATGGACTTAACAATGCAATCCAATCTGCTCTCACAGGTGCCAAATCTTCTGCAGATGCATTAGGTGAAGCACAAAGTGCAGCAGATCGATTGCTTAAAGCATATCGTTAAAATATTTTTACCGGCCCTATTTTCTAGGGCCGGTATTTATATCAAAGGTAAGTATTATGAGTAATCACATTAATTTAGAACGAAGAAGACAGGCTATCTATGGATGGCTTATGTTGTCGCCGGCCGCACTCATGCTTTCAATATTTGCCTTTTACCCATCAGGTGCAACTTTCTTTTCCAGCCTATTTTCAAGGCATACACGCCGTAAGCCATCTGAATTCATTGGTTTAGAGAACTACAGTGATCTATTCGCTGATCCTACATTTTGGCTGATAGTGAAAAATAACCTCTTTTACGCAGCCATCACAATTCCCGTATCTATTGTAATAGCTCTTTCTATGGCACTATGGGCAAACTCAAAAATACCCGCACGTGGTTTTGTTAGAACTGCTTACTTTACGCCAACAGTATTACCTATGATTGCTGCTGCTAATTTATGGTTATTCTTTTACACACCTGGGCTTGGTGTTCTTGATCAAATTGGTTCATTATTTGGGTTACCCTCTGTAAATTGGTTAGGACAACCTGAAACAGCATTATGGGCAATAATATTTGTTACTATATGGAAAGAAGCTGGCTTTTTTATGATATTTTATCTTGCTGCACTTCAAACTATTCCCGAGGATTACAAAGAAGCGGCAGATATAGAAGGTACAAGTCGTTGGACATATACGCGGCGAATAGTTTTGCCATTACTTATGCCTACAACATTATTTATTTTGGTAAATGCAATGATAAATTCTGTAAAATTAATTGACCACTTGTTC
>Ga0233397_1001088_pt1 | contig 12973 bp, 8 predicted proteins | sample 35DmetaG_FD_189957 | JGI IMG/M metagenome (GOLD analysis project Ga0233397, IMG submission 189957) | Seawater microbial communities from Monterey Bay, California, United States - 35D | ecosystem: Environmental > Aquatic > Marine > Coastal | place: USA: California | collected 2016-10-20
AAGATCATCGGCGTTCAGCCAGACGAGAAACCCAGTGAGATTAGGAATATTGCTGCGCTCATAGGCCAGAGATTGGCTGACCAAAGCATCAATCCCTTCGGCGGCTTCTGGTCCCAATTGGCCCAATAAAGCGGACCGACCGTTGTGGGTGGTCAATATATGTTCGATTAACTCAAAGGGACGTTTGAAATCCGCAAGATCGCGGAGCTCCGTGAGCCGCTGCACTGTATTTGGAAATTCCTCTTCTCGTTTTTGCAAACTGCGCCATAAAAAGGGCGAGTCTCTGCCCTGCGCGAGATCAAAAAGGTCTTGTTCGGACCACCCAAAGAGCGGTGATTTTAGCGCTTCGGCCAGAGATAAATTGTCCTCTGGCAGTGCCAAAAACGCCAGTAGGGAGCGGATATCCCGAACGGCCAACTCGGCTGAAACTTTCAACCGATCCGCGCCGGCGATTGGCAGGCCAGCTTCCTTACATGCCCGGTGGATCTCTCTAAACAAAAGTTTTTGACGGCTCTGAACCAGAATCAAAAAATCACCAGCAGTGATCTTTCGCTGAAAGGCGGCGCCCGCGTCATCCAGTTCAGTAAGCATCTCATTTTCAATCAAATCACAGATTTGTCCGGCCAGAGCATCGGCCAATTGTTTGTCCTGATGATCTGCTGAAACCTCATCTACGGGAACCGTCCAATGGTGTGGCTCTGTCTTATCGGGGGCTTGAAACACAGGCCAAACGTCAACGCGGCCAGGGAGGTCTTTTTTAAATGCCAAATGTTCCGATCCAGAGCCAAGTCCGCTGCGATTGGCAAAGACCTGATCCACGACATCCAAGATCGCCGAAGAGGATCGAAAGGAATAATCCAAAGTCGTCAACTGAAAAGGCTGATCAATTTCGTGCAATTTCTGGGAAAACTGGTCACGCATCCGGTCAAACCCATCCGGGTCTGCGCCTTGGAAGGAATAGATCGACTGTTTTTTATCGCCCACAACAAAGATTGTTCGGGGCACATCTGCCCGAGCACCTTCGCCAGAGGTGAACTCCTGAGCGAGGAGCCGGATGACATCCCATTGCGCTGGGCTGGTGTCTTGGGCCTCATCCACAAGAATGTGATCAATACCACCGTCCAAGCGAAATAAGACCCACGTGGCGACACGTTCATCAGACAACAGATGGCGCGTGCGCATGATTAGGTCATTAAAATCTAGGAAGCCCCGCGCCTGTTTTCGCGCTCGATAGGTGTCAATAAATTCGACAGCGAAATCATGGAGCGCCAAGCTGCGTCTCGCAACATTCAGGTTCAAACGCCTGTGCCGCGCGGCCTCTACCCGCTGCATAAGTGCTTCTATCTGCGCCATACAGGGCAATTCAGCTCGCGTGGTCTTTGTGGGAAATGACCCAATTTTTGCCGCGCCCGGGGCTTTGCCGGATTTGTTTAAGAATATTGATTCCAATGTGGGAAGATCGGCCGCGGTAAGCGTTGGGCCGTTGATGGCTTGCAACCCTAGACCGGCTTTAAAGTCATTGCCAGTTTCGCTTTTGGTCATGAGGAGTGCTCTAAGCTGTTCAATATTGTCGAGATCGTCAGGCAAGAAACAGTCACGCGCCAGAGATGCGTCATCATATCCGGCCACCAAGTCCAGCGCCTCCCAAATACCATCTGCACCGGGATGATTGTCGAAATGGTGATCCAAATTTAAGATTGCATGCAGAAATTTTTGTAACGCTGCTTCCGTGAAATATTCTGCGATACCATCAAAGCTTGAACGTCCCGGCCCATCCGCAATGGTCTCAACCACCTCGTCAAGAAGAAGATTTTGGGCCCGTTCATCGATCTCGACAAACTGTGGATTTACCCCCGCTTCTAGGGGAAATCTTCTTAAGATCGAGGCGCAGAAGGAATGGATCGTTTGAATTTTCAAGCCGCCCGGAGCTTCCACCGCGCGCGCAAAGAGTGTTCGGGCGCGCTTAATATCGGCTGACTTGAGGTTGGACTTTACGCCAAGGGCCGCCAACTCTTCCAAAAGTTTGGCCTCGTCCAACATGGTCCAGCGTCCCAATCTCCTGAACAGCCGGTTTTGCATCTCTGATGCCGCAGCTTTTGTATAGGTCAGGCAAAGAATATTTTGCGGCATTACCCCATTGAGCAACAGCCGCGCAACGCGATCTGTCAGCACGCGAGTTTTTCCAGAGCCCGCATTGGCCGCGAGCCATGTAGAGCGTGTCGGGTGGGCCGCTTCGATTTGTCGGAGGCTTGCATCACTCAGTTTCATTTTGACACCTTGATGACTGTGGCGCGCTGGTTAGTGCTCCATTCTCCGTAGCGGGCCAGATGGTCATAATTGGATGAATCATCTGCCTTTAGCATTGCTCGTCGGGCGGTATAGCCTTGTTCAGCGGATTGATAGGCGCGGATCAAATTGTGAAAATCCGACCACACGTCAGTTTCATCTAAAGGTGCTGCTGGTTGACTGGGCGCATTATCAAGGCCGATATATGTGGCCCCAGCGGCTTTGAGCGGCCCCAATCCAGAAAATCCACCGCGGCGCAGGATCTCAACCTCCAGTAAGAGCTGTTTGTCAAAATGTAACTGTTGTGCTGGGGTTGGAGGCTTACCGGTTTTGTAGTCGTAAATATGCGCTGAGCCATCTTTCAACAGGTCAATTCGATCGGCGGTTCCGCTAAGGGTAAAACCGAGCTCTGGCAGATTAATCTCGCCTTCAATCTCTGTTTTGGTCGAGATGATGTTCGCCTGCCGGATCATTTCATGGGTTATGAACCATTCCGAAAATCGATCCACGCGCGCCAGCCACATTCGGCGGGCCGCAGGCCAAGGCACAGTGGTTTGAAATCGCTCTTTTGCCAGATTTAGGAGTGTGGCTTTGGCGGCTTCAGCATTGGCCCAGGGGGCGGTCTCCAAAAACGTCTCTAAAAGATCATGAATAAGGGTGCCGCGCAGCGGAGCATCAGGCGATTTGGTCAGCGAGTCTAGGCGCTTTAGATTCAAGATGCGCTTGGCATAGATCGCATAGGGATCACGAATTAGGTGTTTAATATCCGTGACTGCCAACCTTTCAGGTCGGCAGGCCACTGGCGGCGCGACAGAAGGTCTGATGCTCAGCGGAGCGATTTTTGGCTCCTCCAAGGCTGCGACTTTAGCAAGCCAATCTTCGCCACGGGCGCGCAGGCGGTCCATCCAAGAGTAATCATCTGGCTTTTCAAGCCCATTCAGTAGATTTTCAATTCGATTGAGCCAACGGGAGGGCACGGTTTCCGCATCATCGGATCTTAAGGACCGGGTCAGCCAAACGGTTTTGGCGCCCACGGCCTGTTGAAAATCATGTGCTGACAGACCAATTTTGCGTTCTGGCAGAAGCAGACCTGCTTGCAACCGCAGGCTGCGGTTGAGCCAGGGGTCTGGGGCTGGCGGCTCGGGCCAGGTGCCGTCATTTAATCCCGCTAGGATGACCAGATCGGCGCTTTGCACCCGCGCTTCCAACGTGCCCCAAATACGGATATTTGAATGCACTTGATTTTGGTCGCGGGTTTGTCCGGCGCTTAAAACACTGCGCAAAATGGCGCTATAGTCTATGAGCTCCACATCCCCTGCGGCTTGGGCATATTTTGTAAGGTTCTCTACTTCAGTTTTCGTGTCCCGCCCGGGTGCTTTGTCCCACAGCTCGCCCTCCTGACCCGACAGACCAGCTGATAACCGTTCTGCAAGCCTCCGGTGGTGCGCAATCCAGTTTTCCAATGGCTCAGTTCCTTGGGGCCACGTATCAAAGACGCTTGCATTGATCCAATCCACCCATGGGCGATAGTGATCTTGTTTTTCAGCCCAATGCAAAAGGGTTTGCCTTGTCAAAAATGCTGGACCATCGAGGCGCAAATAAAGCTCAAGCTCGCGGGTATTGCGCAGATGTTGACCGCGACCTCCACCAGAATGGGTGAGGGGATGTTTCAACAAAACCAATAGGGTTTCTGAGGTGAGTTTCGGTTGTGCCAGATCCAACACATGCAATAAGAACCGCCCCGGCGCAGTGAGATTCAACGGAATTCCAGCACTGTCATCTGGTGTGATATTCCATGCGGCCAGCGCAGTTGCGATGCGCCGGGTTAAATTGCGGTCCGGGGTTATCACCGCAGCTGTTTGCCCCATTTCGGCGGCATGCCGCAGCCTCAGCGCAATGGCCTTTGCCTCCACCCTTTGGTTTGGCGCTTCCAGCCAGGTGATATCTTGCGTAGCCTGGTTAAGCTTCGTCAGATACGGCCCCTCTTGTCGCCAGTGATGGGTTACCGGCGCTGGGCGCAAGGCTAAGGACACGAGCTGATTGCGAGCGGCGGCCTGCGGGTTAGCTTCGGTCCAAGGGACCACCTCATCCGATGTGAGATCCATCGCGGTTAGCAGGCGCGAAAATCGATACTGTGGATGGTCTTCGCTGGTTTTCGGATCGGACAGCTGCGTCCAAACTTTAGCGGGCATATCAAAATCAAATCCTGGTAAAATCACAGCCCCCTGCGGCAACCCGGCCACCGCTTTCATCAGATGAAAAGTTGTGTTGCGTGACCCGGTTGAGCCCGCCACCAAGATCGGATGATCTGGCGGGTTTTCTTGCCAACGTTGGGTGAGGGCAAAAACACCGGCCCGTTGCCGGGCCTCTTCGTCCGGGGCTTCGCCTCCCTCAAAATAACGCTGCACGATGGTGATAAATTGCAAAGCGCGTTCCCAATGACCTGAGAAATCGGAAATATCGAGACCCTCAATGACATTAGTAGCGATGCCCTCTCCCTGCATTTCATTCATTAAACTCGCCAGGCTATTGGCCAAGTCAAACACCGCGCTTGCGGGTGCCAGTCCCTCAACACGTTGGATCAATTTGCGCACCAACTGTGCAATTTCCAATCTGCGTTTCAAAGCCGGTACCGGCATTGGTAGATCTGTCAGCAGCGGGTCATAGGCCAGGTCTGTGACCAAATGAAATTTTGGCATCAAACGCGCAGGGCCTTGCAAAAAAAGCTCGGCCAATCGCCGTTTCATGCGTTGCGTGTTGACATAAACTTCAACCCGCGCCCAGTGCTCAGGCGCGGCCCCTTGCAGCCGCATGGCCAACCCATCGAGCAACGTGTCTGGAAAGGCTTGACCTGAATAGGTGCCAAAAACGCGAAAGTTAGGACGATCCTCAAACATGGTGCGTTCTCAGCAATTTCTCACCAAGTGCGATATTTTCAGGGGTGCCGATGTCGCACCATTGCCCAGGATACAGGCAGGCACGCAGGGTTTTCTTAGCCATTAACTCATCCCAAACTATGTTGAGTGAAAATCTCTGTTCGCGGATATGTCGGACCGTGTCCAGTCGAATAATTTGAACGCCGAGATACACGAAATCCCCGCCCCGCTGAACCATAGCATCTTGAGAAATGGAGAAATCTCCGGGGGCGGCGCGACCTGTCACTTGACTTACAGGAGCGCAGAGGAGCAACGCATCACAGGTGTCTTGCCAATTTTGGAGCAGATAGGAAAAAGGATTGGGACCAGACCATATGGCGTCGCTGTTGCTGGTAAAAACCACTGGGCCGTCAAAGAATGCACTGGCATTTTTGAGCCCACCGCCGGTGTCGAGAATATTGGTTTCATGTAGAACTTGAACTGGATCGTTTTCCAAATGTTTTGCGATTTTGTCGCCAAGATAATGGGTGTTGACGACGGCCTTGGTAATCCCGCCGGCTTCCGCGAGCGTTAATGTCCGATCCAGCAGGCTTTTCCCAGCGACTGGAATCAGCGGCTTTGGGAGATCAGAGGTGAGGGGCTGCATGCGACTGCCAAAACCGGCAGCAAATAGCATCAACTCATGGGGCGGCTGGCGCATTTTGCTCTCAATTCTGATTGTAGTTTCGGCGTGGGTTCGGGAAGGGATTGGCAGAGGCGGAACAGATCGGACAGATACGGATGGGATAAATCACGCCAAAGGTTGTCCCAAACATGTGGCATCAACTTAAGATATCCGGGCTTACCATCTCTGAGACACAGCCTTGCAAATAGGGCAAGAACTCTGAGATTGCGCTGGGCGCTGAGGGTGGACAATGCATGGTGAAATTCATCGGCGCCTGCATAGGTTTGCGCCAGAGCATCCTTGAGCCGCTGTTCAACATTGGGATGTAGGCTGCGGCGGGCATCGTGAATGAGGGAAGCGGCGTCATACAGCGGGTGGCCAAGCTGGGCGTCTTGAAAGTCCAGGAGTCCAATTTGGGCCAGACCGGATTGCTCGGGGCGATAGACAATATTTTGGGCATGGTAATCGCGCAGGATGAGAACGGGACGCGTCCAGTCGATATTGCCCAATTGTTTGAGCAGTTCTGCCGCGATGGCCGCTCCGAGGTCCGGGCTGCAATACCACGCCAGGGTGATCTCAGCGGCCTGCGCCATTTCGTGCGGAAAATAGGATTCGACATTCAAAGGCGGCGGCGTTTGGTGCAATTGTGTCAGAGCTTCCAGGCACATTTTGTAGAGCGGGTATTCAAGTTCTGGGGTGGTATTGGCGACATCAAAAAGCAGCTGATCGCCAAAATCCTCTAGGAGGATCAGCCCCAGATCGCAATCTGCGTCATAAATCTCAGGGGCAGAAAGATCACAGCTTTTCAGATGCGCGGCAATATTCAGAAAAGGTCGGATATCTTCTCCGGAGGCGGGGTCGGCATCCATCAATATGGCGGCGCCCTTTTGCGGGCGGTTCAGGCGCTCATACTTTCGATTGCCAGCATCTCCTGCCAATGGCCCGCGCTGGGCCATGTCCCAACCAGCGGCCTTTAGAAAGGCTTGAATATTCGCGCTGCGGCTCATGCCAGCCTCTCTGCATTTGTGGCTGCATCCAGCTCAGCACCAGATTGTTTAAACGAGCAGTTGTGCGCGACTTTTGGTTGGGGAGGCAAGACCGGGGTGTGCATGGGTTTACAATACGTTGGGCACCCGATGCTGCAAGCGAAAATTAGGCCACTGATTTCTGATGGGCAACCATCGCGGGCTTATGACTTGGCCCAAGTTCAATCAGCGTGTGGCCATTGGCCAGCGGCGTGCATTGAAGCTCGAAGCGTCGACCCTCTTTTGAAGATAAAATAGCATTCCAATGGGTTCGATCGCCACGACCCAAGACGGTTGCGCGCATTTTTTCCCAAGCGTCATTTGGCAACACCCGTTTTTGCCAAAGTGGAAGGCAGCCCGAAAGGGATTTTTCCATAGTTTTTCGCGCGCCATTTCCGGCCAAATCGACTGAAATGCGGGGTTCGAGCGTACGTAAGCGCCAAGCCCATCAAAAATCACATGGGGGGTTGTGACCGCATTGAGTGCATTTTCTAACAGGCAGAGCTCGGCACGGGTTTCGCGGGCATGCGCATCTTCGAGCAAAAACGCAATGGCCCCGTCTGGGAGTGGTTTTCCAGAAACGCGATAGCTGCCCTTTTCAGCGGCGGATTCTAATTTAGCCAATTGGTCGCGCCAATCATGATAATTTTTCGGTTTGGGCAAAAAACCTGTGCCACGGAGCTTATCAAGGAAGCTGGCCAGATCGGGCTTTAAGCTGAGAGTTTCAAAATCTAAACCGGTGATATCCAAGAGCGCGGGATTAAAGTGGATGAGCGCGCGCTTGCGGTCAAAAATGGCCAGGCCGGTGGAGAGATGGGCAAAGGTCTTAGACATGGTTTGCATAAATTCGCGACGCGCCGCCTCAGCGCGGATTTCGCCATCGACTGGGCTGGTGAACCAGGGGGTTTCATGGTCTTGCTGTTGGGTGGTGATGTCGTACCAACAGACCTACCCTGCGCCGCTGTGCGTTTGTATCCGCCCATCGGTTTGCCCAATTGTGAGCCAGTGTTTGCAGGTGGCAACGAAATCTGTTTCGCTGCTTTTAAACGCCTTATTGCCCCATGTGACTTGCCGATCGTGGCTGGTAATCCAGATGGGATGCGGATGCAGCTCTACTGCATCTGGCCCATCGTTATCTAATTCCTTGGTAGGCTGGGCATTGCCTCGTGGCGCGTGATAGGCCCACATAGACTGCCCCGCAACATTCAGATTTTTGCGCAGCAACGCATAGCCCGATGACATGGCGATCAGTGTTACGAGAAACATCATGCCAGAGATCAGCAAATTTTGTTCTACGATTCCCAAAACATTAAAACCCTTTTGGGCGCAGTGTTGCGCAAGTGTCTTAATTGCTCACCCAATTTTTATCTGCTGGTTTTCACCAAAAGGCTCATCTTTGGCTTCTAGCTTGTGGCGCGGCCAAGTGCTGGTAACGATGGCTCCGCGAAGGGCGTTTTTCTTGGTGCCATTGAAAAACTCCAATTGCGCGCCGGATCTTTCGAGCAGGGTTTTTGCTATAAATAATCCAAGTCCCATACCGTCATATTCGGGTCGAGTGACATGTGCGGAGGATCGATTGCGGCGACGGACAAAGGGATCGCCGATTCGATTGATAACTTGCGGTGCATAACCGCGGCCATCGTCAGAAATTGTTACAGCCAAATTGTCTCTGCTCCAGTGGATATCCACGCGCACTTCAGATTGAGAAAAATCTACTGCGTTTTGAATTAAATTGCGTAGGCCGTGGATCACCTCAGGTTTGCGGAAAGTCAGGGGTTGATCTGGATCGGTTTCAAGATTGTTTTCAAATGTAAAGGAAACGGTCTTGCCACGGTCAAGGTGGGGTTCCGCAGCCTCTCGAACAAGAGCGGACCAGAGCGTCCTGCGCAGATGTAGATCTTCTTTGCCTGCGCGCCCCATTGATCGGAGAATGGCGCCACAACGTTCGGCCTGTTCTCGGATGAGCTGAGCATCCGAATGCAGGGATTCTGTATCTTTTAATTCTTCCATTAACTCTGCACTGACCAGCTTTATAGTTGCGAGGGGCGTGCCCAGTTCATGTGCCGTGGCTGCTACAACGCCGCCAAGGTCAGTTAGTTTTTGTTCCCGCGCCAGGGCCATTTGCGTGGCCAGAAGTGCCTCGGACATGGAGGTCATTTCGGTGGTTACGCGTCGGGTATAAATCGAGATAAAGATGATGCCAGTGATAATGGCCACCCAAAACCCGAATACAAAAACCAAAGGCATTTCAAGCAACCGCCCGTCCGCAGTGCGCAGGGGCAGGTGAACCAAGGCAACAGCTGTGGTCATAACCACTGCACAAAAGGCCAAAAGAAACGTTGAGCGGGTGGGAAGCACTGTGGCGGCAATTGTAACGGGTGCCAAAATGAGCAGGGTAAAGGGATTGTTAAGCCCGCCTGTGAAAGCCAGAAGCAATGAAAGTTGCAGCGTGTCGAATAGCAGGGTTAAAACTGTTTCCACTTCAGACAGACGACGATTGTCAGGGAAGATCAGGACGGCAAAAATATTGGCGATGATCGACAGACCAATCACTGCAAAGCAGGGGCCAATGGCCAAAGAGAGGCCATAAAGCTTTTGCCCAATGACCAGCGCTAATATTTGTCCGGTGATTGCCACCCAACGCACGGTCACTAGGGTGCGCAAGCGCATCCAGTTGCTGCGGGCATTTTGGTCAATATAGCCTATTCTGGACTGTGACATTTTAGGTTCCTGTAGCGATCTGAGGCTGCACATTCATAAGATATGTCATAGGAGTAACTTAGAAACGATAAGGGGGCCATGATGTCAGTGATGAAATTTGCAGCCTTTGCTGGTGCCGCGGTGGTTTTGACCCTGGCGGTCACCGTAACAATTACCCAGATCATGTTGCCGGCACAACGCTTTGAAGCCTGTATTGAAGGTTCTGTTGCGGGGGGCAATATTGGTGGACCGTTTGAGCTGATGGATCACCGGGGGCGCATGGTAACGGATGCCCAGGTGCTAGATCATCCAGCGTTGGTTTACTTTGGCTACACCTTTTGTCCGGACGTTTGCCCCATGGATGTGGCGCGCAATGTGGTGGCGGTCGAGATTTTGGCCGACGCGGGCTTCACAGTGAAGCCAGTTTTTATAACAATTGACCCAGCGCGCGACACAGTCGAATATTTGGCGGATTTTGTAGCCAATAATCATTCTGAAATGGTGGGCTTGACCGGCACAGCCGAGCAAATCGCGAAAGCAGCCCGGGCTTATAAAGTTTATTACCGCAAACAGCCAAGTGAAGATGAGGAATATTACCTCATGGATCACTCAAGTTTTTCCTATCTAATGGTTCCAGGTGTCGGCTTTGTTGACTTTCTGCGCAGTGATCTTCCTGCGGAGGTGGTTGCGGATCGTGTGGCCTGTGTTTTGAGGGCCTCTTGATACTAGCCATATTCGAACCATCTTGTTAACTTAGAGAAAATCGGAAGGATCAGATCATGGCAAATGAGCCGTTGGACATCGGTGAGGACAAGTCTTTGCTTTTGGTGGATGATGACGAGCCGTTTCTCAAGCGTTTGGCGAAAGCGATGGAAAAACGCGGATTTTCGGTTGAGCAAGCTGGATCAGTGGCAGCGGGTCGGGCGATTGCGACGGCGCGCCCACCAGCTTTCGCAGTTGTGGATTTGCGGCTGGAAGATGGCAATGGTTTGGATGTTGTCGAAGTGCTGCGCGCGAAACGTCCCGATTGCCGGGTTGTGGTTTTAACGGGTTATGGGGCAATTGCCACGGCGGTGGCGGCGGTAAAGATCGGTGCGACCGACTACCTGTCTAAGCCAGCTGATGCTAAAGATATCACGAATGCGCTTCTGGCCACAGGGGATGAATTGCCACCACCCCCGGAGAACCCGATGTCTGCGGATCGTGTGCGTTGGGAGCATATTCAGCGGGTGTTTGAGCTTTGCGATCGCAATGTCAGTGAAACAGCGCGGCGTCTGTCCATGCATCGCCGGACTTTGCAGCGAATTCTGGCAAAACGCAGCCCGCGCTAAGGCCGCCAAGACAGACGATCTGGCTCGGCGGTGGGGCACCCCCCGGCAGGATTTATCCTAATTTCTTTGTTGAAATGGCGTTATGCGGAGGTCTGTGTAAGCAAAAAGCAGCCCGGCGGTTTAAGCCGTGCTGCTTTTAAATGTGTTTTTTAGTAGCGATAATGCTCTGGCTTGAACGGGCCTTCGGAGCTCACGCCGATATAGGCAGCTTGTTCGTCATTGAGCGACGACAGTTTCACCCCAATACGATCTAGGTGCAGACGGGCGACCTTTTCGTCCAGATGTTTGGGCAGGATGTAGACTTCGTTTTTATATTCATCGCCTTTGGTCCAGAGTTCAATTTGCGCCAGGACTTGGTTTGTAAAGGAAGCGGACATCACAAAGGAAGGGTGGCCCGTGGCATTTCCAAGGTTCAACAGCCGGCCTTCCGAAAGTAGGATCAAACGATTGCCATTTGGCATTTCGATCATATCGACCTGCTCTTTGATATTGGTCCACTTGTGGTTCTTGAGGCTGGCGACTTGAATTTCATTGTCGAAATGACCGATGTTGCCGACGATCGCCATATCTTTCATGTCACGCATATGTTCGATGCGGATCACATCTTTGTTGCCTGTTGTGGTGATGAAGATATCTGCGCTGGACACCACATCTTCAAGCAGCACAACTTCAAAGCCATCCATAGCCGCCTGCAACGCACAGATGGGGTCAACTTCGGTGACCTTCACGCGCGCACCGGCGCCGCGCAGGGAGGCAGCAGAGCCTTTGCCTACGTCGCCATAGCCTAAAACCACAGCCACTTTGCCCGCCATCATAGTATCGGTAGCGCGGCGGATTCCGTCGACCAAAGATTCTTTACAGCCATATTTATTGTCGAATTTTGACTTGGTAACTGAATCGTTCACATTGATGGCCGGGAAGGGTAGCTGGCCTTGTTTGACTAATTCATACAGGCGGTGCACGCCCGTTGTGGTTTCTTCGGACACGCCTTGGATCGCCGCGCGGATTTTTGTGAACCAACCGGGTGTTTCGGCCATACGTTTTTTGATTTGCGCGAAGACGGCCTCTTCCTCTTCAGATTTTGGCACGGCGATAAGATCAGTTTCCCCCTCTTCCACCCGTGCCCCCAAAAGCACATAGAGGGTTGCATCACCGCCATCATCAAGAATCATGTTTGCGCCTTCGGGGAACATGAAAGACCGGTCGAGATAATCCCAATGTTCTTCCAAAGACTGGCCTTTGATCGCAAAGACTGGCGTGCCGCCTGCCGCAATGGCCGCGGCAGCGTGATCCTGGGTTGAGAAAATGTTGCAAGAGGCCCAGCGCACATCTGCGCCAAGCTCTACGAGCGTCTCAATCAGCACCGCGGTTTGGATGGTCATATGCAATGAGCCAACAATGCGCGCGCCTTTCAAAGGTTTGGAAGCCCCATATTCTTTTCGCAAGGCCATTAGCCCTGGCATTTCTGTTTCGGCGATATCCAATTCTTTGCGGCCGAATGCAGCCAAAGAGATGTCTTTTACGATATAATCATGTACCATTCAGGAGTCCTTACGGGTTTTTAATGTCTATGGGGTTCAAGATTTGTGCCGCCATAACATTGCTTTGTCCTCTCGACAATAGGGTAGGGTGCAAGATAACCTGCTGTGAAAAAGGTCAAGCACTCATGAAACAACCCCGCGCATGGCAAAGGATGCTATCTGGCCGCAGGCTGGATCTTCTGGATCCCACACCTGTCGACATTGAGGTAGAAGATATCGCCCATGGGCTGGCCTTTGTTGCGCGGTGGAATGGCCAAACTGTTGGAGATTTTGCCTATTCGGTAGCGGAACACTCTTTGTTGGTTGAGCAAATTTTTCAGCGCTTGACTCCAAAGGCCACGCCAGCGCAGCGGTTGACCGCTCTGCTGCATGATGCACCAGAATATGTGATTGGGGATATGATCTCGCCGGTAAAGGCTTCGGTTGGGCCGGGTTACGACGATCTCGACAAACGATTGGCCGCCGCCATTCATATCCGTTTTGGTTTACCGGCCGTCACGGCCCCTATGCTGAAAAAGCAGATCAAAAAAGCCGATAAGATTAGCGCTTG